>ERZ808242.630-NODE-630-length-24464-cov-21.034782_pt1 | contig 24464 bp, 25 predicted proteins | sample MGYA00521244_ERZ808242 | MGnify/ENA primary metagenome ERZ808242 (study PRJEB31516, sample SAMN03275573) | gut metagenome | biome: mammalia-associated habitat; material: feces | host: Papio cynocephalus | place: Kenya | collected 2012-07-27 ... | reverse complement strand
AGAAGTTGCCCGACGACGCCTGCGTCGCGGAGAACGTCACGAACGGCATGTACTCCGACGTCACGCCCTGAAGGGCGATGGTGCCTTTGTACGAGTACCCGCTGACGGACGCATCCGCAGTCCAGGACACTGCGACGCCCTCGGCGGAGATCGCGTCTATCTTCTCGGCTATGGCTTTTTCAAGCGAATCGAATCCGCTCTTGACGGCCTTGTTCTGCACAGGGTTGGTGCTGGTTGCCGAAAGCGAAGCATCTACGGAGATATGGTCATCGACACGCACCCATGCGTACCCTCCCGAAGAGGGATCGCAGCGATAGATCGCACCTGCTGTGTGCGACCCTCCGACCCCCGTGTAGAGGACCGCGACGCCGCTCAGTGCCTTGGCGGCGACAGGCATCGTGTCCACGATGCCGATCATGCGTCCGTTGGACGCCTTGACGACACCTTTGACGTCGATGCCTTGGTAGAATGTGACGCTGGTCATGGTCTATCATATGCGGGAAGGAGGAGGAGGTTTAAAAATGTCGGGACATCCATATACGATCCATGACCGTCACAGAGAACGATTGCAGAGCGATGCTGAAGGGCTGGACCCGCCAATACATGGGCGAAGGGGCGACGGAGCCGTGCTTCATGGGATTCTCCGATCTCGGGAAGACCACGCGCGGGACGACGCGCCACTGCATCACGGACGGCGGAACGAGGTACGGAGTGATACGCATCAACACACGTCTGAAGGCGTCATGGCGCATCAAGGCGACGCTGTGGCATGAGTTCTGTCATCACTGGGAGTGGGCCGAAACGGGCGTACATGGGCACGGGGAAGGCTTCGACTCGCGTGTGAGGAGGAATCCCGTGCAGTGGCTGCTGTGTGCCATCAGCAGATGCATACCCATGCGATGACAGACATCGTGTATACAGTGTATCTGTATAAGAATACAGGGCGTCCTTCTATTTTTTCAACTCGGACGCTTTTCCGCGGGATGACGGGATGCGGCGCGCCCGTATGACCGTCAGGAGCTATTGCAATGGCAAAGACACAGGAATTCTATGTCGATATCGACATGAAGAAGAACGCGGTCAAGAATGTCAAATTCGAGATCGTGACCGCTCTGCCCGCGACCCCCTTCAAGGGACAGGTCGTCGAGTTCGAGGGCGTCCTCCAGACGTACGACGGGACCAAATGGGTCAAGTACGCCGACGATGCCCAGGTGCAGATCAACAAGACCAACATCACCTCTCTGCAGGAGACTGTCGGAGATCCCAACTCCGGGCTGGTCAAGATTGTCAATGAACTGAAGGCCCAGGTCGGGACCGATGCGGGAGGGAACACCCTCGGAACCAGGGTCGCCAACCTGGAGACCGCCGTCGGAACCGCCGCTGACAAGGCCGCCGCAGACGGCTCCGCCTATGCCAGGATCGCCAAGAATGCCGCGGACATCGCAACCAATGCCGCTGCCGCCGCCAATGCGAAGGAAGCTGCCGATAATGCTCAGAAGGATGCTACCTCTGCGAAGAACACTGCTGCGGACAACTCCACTGCAATCAAAGCCCTCCAGGAGACCGACAAGACGCAGACCTCCGACATCAGCGCTCTGAAGACCGCCGTCGGAACCAAGGCCTCCGGAGATGTCGCCGCAACCGGGCTCTTCAAGGACGTCGCAACCAACGCTACAAACATCGCCGCCGTCAAGGCCACTGCCGATGCGGCCGCTGTCAAGACCGATGTCGATGACGCTCTAAACGGCAAGGTCGATAAGGTCGAAGGCAAGGGCCTGTCCACCAACGACTACACCGCTGCGGAGAAGACCAAACTTGCGGGCATCGCAACCGGCGCCCAGGTCAACGTCATCGAGTCCGTGAAGGTCGATGGAACCGCTCTCGCCATCACCGAGAAGGCCGTCAACATCGATCTGTCCGGATACGCCAAGAAGACGGATATCTCGTCCGCGTACAAGGCGATGGGGTCCGTCGCATTCGCTGACCTGCCCAAGAACCTCACCGAGGCGGACACAGGCAAGGTCTACAATGTTACTGACGCCTTCTCCGACGGCACCAATTCCTATCCTGTAGGAACCAACGTCGTGTGGACCGGAACCGAGTGGGACCCTCTCGCGGGACTCACCGACCTCTCCGCCTACGCCAAGACGACCGAGGTCACCACCTCTATCGAGACCGCCGTCAAGGTCAAGCAGGACAAGCTTACCGATGCCCAGCTAGCCGCCGCGGACTCTGGAATCACCGCCGACAAGGTCGCGGCCTACGACGGCTACGCCGCATCCATCAAGTCCGCAGCCGATGCAGCAACCGCCGCCCAGACCGCCGCTGATGGGAAGGTCGCCAAGAACGCCGACATCGAGGCGAGCACGGCTGCCAAGCTCGTCACCTACGACGCCAAGGGACTCGTCACCGGCGGGAAGGCCATCGAGGTCTCCGACCTGCCTGCGAAGATCCCTGTCGCCAAGATCGACGGAGTCCTGCCTCTTGCGCAGTCCTCCATCATCGGCAAGACCGTCCCTGTGACCGTCACCGATGCCGCAGGCGGAGATGTTGCGATCAATGCGGAGACCACCGGGATGACGACCGTGCTCATCGTCCAGGTCTTCGACGGCAACAACAATGCCGTCCAGTGCGGGATCAGCGTCACCGGAGGCACAGCCACGCTGTCCTTCTCCGCGGCATTCACCGGGTCTGCGCACGTCATCGGACTCGTCTGAGATCAAACCCTTTCAGGAGGCGGAAACGCCTCCTTTCCCTATCGTTTTATATTTTCAACCCGCGATTGATGCGCCATCCTCTCCGAAGAATGGTCTGAAAGACCATCGAGAGGATGGAGAAATGATGTCATGACTGATTATAAAGCCATATTCGCAATCGGCATATTTGCGATGCTGGCTCTCGCCGGAGTGGCGGTCCTCGCGGACGATGCGTCCGCTGAGGGCGACGCCACGGGGCCTGCCTACAAGGTCACCTACAAGTACGGCGAATCCTCCATCGTGGATAAGACAGGGGTTGACGGAACATATTCGTTCAAAGCCTTCGATAAGACCGGATTCACTGCACCCGAGGGCTATGAATTCAAACAGTGGAGAGATGCATCCTCTTCCGCCACATACCAGGTTGCAACTGATGAGCCTGCAGGGTCTACACCCGCCTATACCTTCGCAGGCGATGTCACCGTCATCCCCGAGTTCAAGCTCGACGACAAGCACGCCGAGATCACACTGATCTACGGAGACATCTCCGAGACATACCCCACCACCTCCAAGTCCAAATTCACCATCGCTCCCGAAAACCTTGAGGACTTCGCTGAGAAGATCGGAGCTACTGTTGTCAAGGGCGAGAATGACTCCATCTCTGGATTCGCCATCGACGGATACGAGTATAGCGGGTTCAAGGACGTTAAAGGTGCTGATGTCAACATCAATGTGCTCACATCCTCCGCCGGTGTCAACACCTCATACACTCTCGTGATGGAGAAGGTCTACAACGTCACCTTCGTCGCAGACGGAGTCACCGTTTCCGAACAGACGACTAATGGCAAAATTGAAGTTCCTCAGAACTCCTCTGTACCCAACTATGACTTCATCGGCTGGTCTGATGGAGTGAAGACCTACGAGCCCCTGCCTGGACAGAATGTCGTGGATCTTTCCTCCTACGTCTTCACGAAGGATACTGTATTCACCGCCGTCTTCAAGGAGAAGGTCTACGATGCAACCTTCATCATCGGTGACAAGACCGAGGTAAGGTCCGCCAAATACAACAAACCTGTCGATGCCGTTCCTCTCCCCGAGGGATATGCATACTACGCTCTTGCAGACGATGAGACCAAGACCAAGGTCGCATTCCCCTACACCGTCACCGGACCTGTGACCTTCGTTGCAATCGAGGGCGTTCCCGCAGTGACCTTCAACGTCACCTTCCAGATCGAGGGCAAGACCGATGTCACTCAGAAGTCCGACTCCCTCACCATCCCCGACGTCACCCGCGAGGGCTACGAGTTCCAGGGATGGGTCGTTGCAGGCACCTCCAAGTACGTCGATCCCACCAAGTACGAGTACACCGCCGATGTGACCTTCGTCGCCATCTACAAGCAGATCGGATACAGCACTGTCACCTTCATCATCGGAGAGGAGGTAATCGAGATCTCCGTCAAGAATGGAACCACCATCCCTGCCGACAAGATTCCCGAGCTGGATCCTGCCGTGTACAGCGGATGGAACTTCGATATCAATATGGTCATCGATCAGAGCCAGTCTTTCAAGGCAGTTCCGATCCTCTATCACAAGGTCGTCTTCGAGTACGGTGCCGATACCGGCATCCCTTCCGTGACCGTCGAGGTCGCGGACGGAACCACCATCCCCGCCGACAAGATCCCCGTCATCCCCGCGCAGCTCGGAGATGTCAGGTGGGATTATTCCAACTCCACCGTCAGAGATGACATGACCATCGGACTCGTCGATGTCGTCTACCCCGAGGAGCCCGGATTCTTCGATACCACATCCGGGAAGATCGCAGGTGCGATCATCCTTCTCGCCGTGCTCGTCGTCATCGCTCTGCTCGTCGCGCCCGCATCCCCGATGAACTACAAGATCGTCAAGGGAAAGGTCGCAGGAGTCATCGAAGCCAGGAGGGCCGATAAGAAACCTTGATCGGGCTGCTCGTCCGGTCCCTCTCCTCCCGCGTGATGTGGGAGGGGAGGTTGATCGCGACAGCAACCGAGATACTGTTGATATTAGGAGTGGATAGAATGGCAACCGAATACATCGATACTGTCGATACAATCATGAACATCGACAGCGGATACGTCGCAAAGCTGATCGTCATCGCGTTCCTCATCGTCGCGGCGATCACCTTCAGCAAGGGAATCAGCGAATACAGGGCCAAGGCCAAGGAGGTCGCCCGCGACAAGGGCGAAGCCATGGACTACGGCTTCAACTATCTCGTTCAGAACATCACCACCATCATCCTCGGAATCGCAGGAGCGCTCTTCATCTCCGGCTGGGTCATCGGAACCGGCATGGTCGATGGAAGCACCTTCTACGACTGCGCCGGACTCGTCGTCGTCGCCTCCGCCATCTGCGGTCTCGCCGGCGATGCGTTTCTCCGCACCCTTCTTGAGGCATCCAGGGATAAGGCCAAGACGAAGGCGGCTCTCAAAGGAACCGCTTCCGAAGCCGTGTCTGTTCTCAACGAGCTCAACAAGCACTGAGCCGTACCTGCGAACATGAACAGAAAACCATTTACCCGCTTCGGCGGGGTTCTATTCTTTATATCCTCTCTGCCATAATCGGCATATGGCAGAACCCAGAATCTACACATTCAGGTCCGATGTCAACGTCGTAGGGGAGGTGTACTCGACCAAACAGGGAAGGCTGATCGGGGACGCACCCAAAGACCCGAAGGTCGGAGACATCGCACTGGTTGACGGAATAATCAAGAGATGCACAGGGACGGACGATGCGGGGAATCCCACATGGGAGGACTGCGACCCTCGCGTCGGGAGTATCCAGGATGATCTGGAGACGGTGTCCGGAAGCGTCACCGACAACAGGGAGGACATCGAGTCGAACAAGGAGTCGATCAAGGCCAACGCCGAGTCCATCGAAGCCTGCAGAGAGGCCCTTGAAGGCAAGCTCGACAAGGGCGCCGCATCCGTGATCAGCTCGAATGTCACGGGATTCGCATGGGTGCAGGACGCATCCGCCGAGACCTACGGGTTCAAGGGCACGGTTGCGATAGAAGGGGTCACCGCGAAGGACATCGCCATCGTGTCGTTCTCCACCGCGGACGCGGCTGCAGGGACGTATTCCTCGGAATGCGAGACCTATGACGGCGGAGTGACGATCTGGGCCAAGACCCAGCCTGAATCGCTGACCGTTCCGAGCATCCTCATCGTGAAGGGATGAGATGATACCGCTGACAGATGACAATGCCCGTGCCCTCGCCTCCGTGTTCCGCAGGGATGCGTGCGAGGGCACCACGGTGCTGACGCAGAAGGACATGAGAATCACTCTGTCCATGCGCACATGCCGTCGCATCAGGACGAGCGAGCTGCGCATAGAATATGCGCAGGACCGCAAACGCAATGTCTTGGAGATAAGAGGCATAGAGGCGATGGCGGTGACTCAACAGGGTCTGCTCATCCAGAGCACGGCGATGGACGTCACCATCGCCATTGCAGAGGAGTGCGGGCCCGCACATGACGCGGGTTGCGGACCCTGCAGATTTCACGCATGACACGGGGGTATTTGAACGGATACGCAGAAAGCTGAGAAGATCGAAGTCGCAATATCCATCTCGGACGATGCATCGCCTGCGCAGAAGCGCGAGTCGGTCATGGATGCGTGCAAGGACGAGGTGGATACTGATGATGAGAAGGATGCTGAAGAAGATGATGAAGCGACCGTGGGCGATCTTATGGAGGCGCCCAAGGCGGACATCAACAGGGTCCTCGCACGCATAGACAAAGCTCTCGCCAAGAGGTCCGAGCTGAAGAAGGAGCCGATAGAGAAGAAGGATACGGGCAGATCCTCAAAAAACCTGGCATATGATAATGCCAATGCCATGCAAGCGAGATCTACCGATGCCGGGAGGACTATGAATTCGCCGTACGGACCTCCTGATATGGAGAACATCGACGGTGCGCCCGTATCAAGGGCGGGATTCACGGTCAACAACATCAGTTTCGAACCGGGGCTGAGGTACGGCAGATACAATCCGAAAACGCACAGAGTGGATGCCGTGCCCAAGGGCGCCGCGACGATGATTCCTCGGGTGGAGCCCAAGACCGTGAGGATGCCGGACGGAACCATCGAGAACAGGCTGGTGCCTGTCAAGGACAAGAACGGAAACGTCATCCTCGAACCCATGCCGTACAACGGGGCGTTCCTCCTGAATCCCACCGAAGGATACGGCAATCCATACAAATTCATGCCTGTATACTACGAAGTGGTGATCGAACCTGTATACAGGATGAAGAACGGCAAGCAGGTCCAGGTGGGAACACGCTTCAAGAGGGACGAGTTCGGAAACTACGTTCCCAGATTGGATGCGAACGACAAGATCATTCCGCTCAAGAAGAACAGGAACAGGGACGGGGAGCTGGAACAGAACTATATGAAGAACCCGGGCATGATGCGCGGAGAGTCCTCCTTCAATTCCACAGGATACATGAAGGATGCCATGTGGATACGCAATAAGTTCGGCAACAACGCATTCGGCACCACGGATTCCACTACATGGAGTGAGATCAAAGATACGCTGCGCAGGCTGCAGGAGGAGGAGACCGCAAACAGGGACAAGATGCACTGGCTCCGGAACATCACCAGGCTGCTCGTGGATGCGGACCGCAAATCCAACAGCAATGAGTTCGGAAGCCATCCGATAATCGACCGCGAAGGCATGGGCTGGTACCGCGAGGACAAGCCCACCTACGGCGACAGCGCATTCGAGGCGGGAGTATCATCCAAACCCTTCGCGGATCAGGCTATAAACGACGAGACCTCCTATCTTCTGCCGGGTACCACCCCTAACAAGAAATTCACGAACGATAAGGGCGAAGAGCAGATCTGGTATCCCAAGTACGGCAAGGCCAGATATCCGTTCAATGAGAAGAGCGCACTGAGAGGACGTCATTTCAACGACATCATGGATGCCCTCGGGGCGGCCGACAACAATGCGTTGGACGAACAGAAGTACAACGCATACATGGAATATGCGAATGCGAAGGTGAATCGCAAACCGGGGGACGAACTCGATCTGCCCCCTGAATACCTCGGCCTCACCGCTCAGGAGCGCAAGGAGCTCATAAACACCATGAGCAGCTTGAAAACATTAGAGTCGAGATTGGAGTCTGAAGACCTGCTTCCAGTGGAAAGAGCTAAGTTGAAGAAGGACAGAGCTTTGTTGGAGAAGAAGCGCAATGCCCTGTTCAGGACGATGGCGAGTCGCACATACTACGATGAGGCTGCAGATGCGTTCCGCGTAGGTCCAGGAAAGCTCAGCGATAGGCAACTGGAAGATTACATGGATGCCTTGAATCTTGAACAAACAAGATTGACAGAAAGGGATAAGAAGGAGGCTCTGAAAAACAATATCATCGGCGCACGCATGCTCGGCACCTATGTTCCACGCAACGACAAGACGTGGGCGACGAACAAGGTTACAGAGCTGGTGAGGAACTACCCCAACATCTGGTACGACAAGCTCTCCGGCTCCGGCAGCAACACGGTCGATATCGATTCGATGATCAGGCTCTTCCAGATTCTCCCGAGGCATGTCGTAGAGGATTTCGTAAAGACCAACACTCTGCATCTGAACCCCAGAGGAATCGATCCCGAAGTAAAGGAGGAGCTGGAAGCCGGGCGTCCTTCGAGGCTGACTGTATCGGATTCCATGAAGAGCGAGCTCATCAACAAGGATCTCGCAAGCCGCAAGACCTATGCGAACAAATGGCTGAGCGCAAGCAAGGACAACAGGGAGATCGCCCGGAAGGCCCTCGCATGGCTGGGTACAGCGGAAGGGAGGGCATTCTGCAAGAGGAACGGATACATCAACCCTGCCGACACTGTACCGACGGACGTGCCTTTCGAGAGCTGGAGCAAGAATCTCAAGAAAGGCATGCTGGTCGATGCCGCCACCATCGTCCTGAACGAAGCCTCCATGAAGAGGCGCATGGCTGAGAAGAAGAGGAATATCAGAAGATCCCAGTCGATGAAGGACAGATACGACAATGCGTACTATTATGCGTATCATTCCGTGGAGAATACGATTGGAGGTCTTCTGAAGGAGCCCGAGGATTCCGATGAAAGGCTGAAGGAAGCGCTGAAGCTCGGAAAAAACCTTCTTACAGACATATCCAGAGCAGGTACACAGAAAACGGATGCCAAGATGTCTGATAAGTACGGCGATGTGTTCGAGAAGCTCAAGGACGATCCCGAAGCGCTTTCCGACTTCAAGGAGGATATCGGCATCATGGAATCCTTCAATCCATTCGTCCAGGACAGCCGTACCGGTCAGCTGAGCAATGAGGCCAGAAATCAGCTGGGAAGAGGACCTGTGGAGAACAAGAGGGAGAGGGAGGGACGCAAGAAGTTGGAAGAAGGGAAACGCATCGCTCAGCAGGTCCCGCTCGCCGAAGCTATAGAGAACTCTGGTACAGACATCTATGAAGGGATGTTCGACAGACTGCGCAACAGGACTAGGAGGTTCTTCGAGGATATGCGTAACTACGACATCGGGAACGATGAGCTGTTCGATGACAAGCATATGAAACAGTACAGGAACCTGCACAGGGATTTGTATGAGCTTGGATTCGGAAAGATGGCGGACATGGTAGATTACACAATGAATTTGCGCAAGCTCTACGGTGACTCTGCGGACCTCTACCAGGAGAAGATGAACGATGAAATAGGCCGTCGTTTTTCAAACGGTGCACCTGAGTTGCCGCGCTACCCTGAAGAGGATGATGACGATCTCGGAGAGCTGGGAGGAAGAGGCAGCGGAATAAACCTCAGCGATGTTCATGACGTCACCAGGAGCAGAGAGATTGCAGCAGAGTCGGGGGCATGGGACGATGGAACGTATAATCCGAGCCTGATTCCGAACAGAACCACAGGGGGTATCGGCGGCAATCCGTCTGGGACCAGATCGCCCCTTGAGTCGGAATCCTGGAAGAATCAGGAGGACCCTCTGAAGATCGCAGGAGGCATGAATGTGAAGAACACGGTGAAGGATAACCGCAGCCAGCAGCGTGCGGATGCGGAGGCCGTGCGCGAGGAGAATCCCAAGAGCATTCCTGAGATAGAGGATTACAATCCTGAGCTCAATCCGTTGACTCAGAGCGTTGGCGCATGGAACGATTCGCGTATCAACGACGGAAAATATCCGGCTACGGATCCGAACAAAAACCGCAACCTGTTCAAAGATGCGGAGATCGTCAAGCAGATCGAGAAGGAGAACCGTGAAAAGATGGGCGACGGGGAAACCGGGAACAGCGGAAAAAACGATTTGAAACCTATAGGGAAAAGTGGTACTATGGAAAGCATGATGAACATGTCAATGAGGGATATGATGGAGAGCATCGCCAAGAACGCAGGCAAGGAGGGACACCCCTATGGACTTCCCGTAGGAGGCTCTGTGTTCACGTTCGGATGCGTCCCCGTCAGTATGGGACAGGATGGCAGGACCAAGGCGGTCCCCGACGAGATCCCTGAAGCCAAGCGCAACGACGAGGGTCTCACCCGCAAGAATGCAGGCATAGGTCCGAGGGTCAGGAACTGACCGGAAGGGGGATGTCCCCCTTCTCAAACATTTTACATATTATTATATTCATCTATATTTCGAGAATTATTATTCCAGGAATATATATATATAAGCCTCAATCCATCGACAAGGCATGGTGACGCGGAGTACAGAGGAATTCAGGGAACTGATGCATCACTCCTTCACGCCGGAGGACCTCAGGCTGATGCCTGCATCCATGCTGCAGCGCTGGGTTGATCCCGAGGTGGCCAACAGGCTTCGTCTGGACATATACAGGCAGGAGCGCAGAGGCGTCGAGAGGATGGCATCCAAGTCCGAGCAGGGTGCTCAGATGGAGAAGTTCCGTGCGACCAAAGGCGATTACGACATGTGTGCGAGAGAGTTCGCCCTCGGTGATAATCTCGCAGAGATGTACTTCCAATTCTATGGGGAGAATTTCGAAGGCGGAGATATCGTGGACAATGTCAACGACGGGTGGACATGTCCCGGATGCAAGCTCAAATACGGCATGTCTCTCAAAATGCTCCCGGACAGATGCCAGAGGTGCGGGTGGCAGACCCCTCTCGGGCGCATGAAGAAAGACGGGGCATTCAACAGGTGAGATTCCATGAGAGGCGACACCGATGCGTACACGCCGACCGAGATCCTCGTTTCGAGAGCAGTCGGGAAGAAGAACGGTCGCCGCGACGTCCAGAACATCATCGGTGCAGTCCTCTGCACCCCCCTCAGGAAAGGCCCTGTCGAATCCGTGGACGGCATCAGGCCCCTCAAGGACTACAAGGATGCCAATGTGGATATCAAGACCCGCATCATCCTTCAGTTCGCAGCGGATGCTCTGGCAGGAGACCAGCGCAAGGCGGAGTTCCTCTTCAAATACGGAGGTCTGGAACCCGTCAAGGAGCAGCTCATGCAGGTGGAGGCCCCAATGTTCGTCAACGACCTGGCGCCTGCGAGTGCCGCGACGAATGGGTGCGTTCCCATCGAGGCACCCGACGATGATGATGACGATGATGATGACGACTGCGATGAGGTCATAATTCCTGTGAACGGCAGGTGCAGCCGATGGCGGAGAGCGCCGACATCGGATACGGAGTCACACGCTACGGCGACCCCATCGGACCCGACGGGAGACCCATCGTATCGCTCCGCAAGCTCATCGGCGACGGGTATGACGAGTTCTGGAACAGCAAGGCTCTGTACCGCATGGTGAAAGGCTCCAAAGGTTCCAAGAAGTCGTATACGGCCGCGCTGTGGTTCATCTGGCATCTGGAGATGTACCCTGATGCCAATCTGCTCGTCATCAAGAAACAAGGGAACACCCTCCGCGATTCGGTGTTCGCCACATTGGAATGGGCGATCAACCGCCTCTATCTTCATGACAGCTGGGAGATATCCCCATCCAATCTGAGGATGACGCATCGCAAGACGGCATCCCGTCCGAACGATCAGGTCATCCTGTTCAGAGGAATGGACGACCCTCTCAAACTGGCATCCGTAGGCGTATCCGACGGATATCTGTGCTGGGTGTGGATGGAGGAGTTCGCGGATTTCGAGAACGAGGACGCATTCAACACCTTGGCGATGTCCATCCGTGGAAATCTGCCTCCGCATCTGTGGAAGCAGTACACCGGGACGTTCAACCCCTGGTCCGCCACATCATGGATCAAGAAGAGATTCTTCGACGAACCCCGCGACGACACGCTGGCTCTCACCACGACGTTCAGATGCAACGAGTACCTGTCCGATGTGGACAGAGCGCAGTACATGTCCCTGTATACGGATTCTCCGCGCCTTGCGCGTATCGTGTGCGATGGGGAATGGGGAATCGCAGAGGGTCTGATTTATGAGAACTGGGTGCAGGAGGCGTTCGATATCCACGAGGTCATGGAGCAGCACCCTCGGGGCCAGCTGTCCTTCGGACTGGATTTCGGATACTCCATCTCGTACAATGCCTTCGTAGCAGTGTATTTCGACATCGGCGCGAGAGAGCTATGGGTGTTCGACGAGATGTACGAGAAGGGAATGACCAATCTCGCCATTGCCAAGCGCATCTGCATGATGGGATACGGCAAGGAGGAGATATGGGCCGATGCCGCGGAGCCCAAGTCCATCAGCGAGCTTCAGAGAGGTCTTGCAGAGGTCATCGTGGATGAAGAAGGCAGAGAGTCCGCATACATATGGGCGCTGCCTGCCATCCGCCCCGCGCTCAAGGGCCCCGATTCTCTGAAGAACGGCATCCAGAGGCTCCAATCATTCAAGATGCACATCCATCAATCCTGCAGGAACATGATAATCGAGCTTCAGAACTATGCCTACGACCAAGACAAGAACGGCAATTGGTTGGAGAGGCCCATCAAAGAGTTCGATCACACTCTGGATGCTCTGAGATACAGCTCCTCCAAATTCTTCGTGAACGCTTCCGCACGTGTATTCGAAGCCAAGGGAGGCGACGGACGCGCGATACCCGAACAGACCGGCAGAACCAGCAGGAGAGTGTTCGCATCCAGAAGAGATTTTTAAACCCCGATATACGATGGCAGGTGACATATGAGAATAGCAGGCGGTCAACTTACCCGTGAGATGCCGATGGAGCGGCTCGGCACCATCGAGCTGGACTCGAAGATGCTCGGAGCATCCACGGACGATGTCCTGGACAGGCAGAGCGACTATCAGCGCATAAATGTGGCGATTGCGAATGCAGAGCGTCCTACCAACCAATACTATCGCGTGGCGGAGCAGTCCAACTTCTGGATGATGTATACCTTGATGAACTGGTATCGCCGCGAAGTCTCCGTTCTATCCACCATCTGCTCCCGCGCTACCACCGAATTGTTCAGGCACGGTCTGGGATTCGAACCGAAATTCAACAAGAAATGCGAGGAATGCGGATATGAAGCGCAGACCGAAGTGTCCAAATGCCCGTCATGCGGTTCGGCAAGACTCCGCAGACCCGATTGGACACAGCAGGCGTATTTCATCCGTCCCAACGGCAGGAGCTTCCTCAAAGAGGCCAACGACAACGGGCAGACGCTGAAGGAGGTTCTGAGATCGTATGCCGAATCCCAGTATCTGAACAACCAGGCATACATCCTATGCGTCACCGGGGATCTCATAGACTCCGACAGCGGAAGGCTGCAGCGCGCATACCCGCTTGAGTTCATCGCAGAGGCTCCCGAGTATGTCATGAGTCTTTTCGACAGGACGGGAAAGCCGGGAACCACCTACGGATTCACCCGCGACAACAGACAGAGCAAGATAAACATAGACACCGACGAGGAGAAGATCTACCAGCTGGCTCAGGACGGCAAGGAGATATATCCTGCGTACTGGCAGATCGGCGAGTCTCCAGGAGGTGCGGGACAATACTGGCTGTACACGCAGGAGGAGGTCTATCAGGACCATTGGTTCAGACCCTCGCTGACATACGGCATCCCGATATGGTTCGACATCGAGGACGACCTGCTGGCGTATCACTATCTGGAGAAGCATTTCCTGTCCAGATACAAGTTCGGATACGTGAGGAAGATTGTCATCCTGCCCGGATTCAGCGAGCAGGATGCCGAGTCCATGGCGAAGGGCGTTCAAGACGTTCTGTCCACCAATACCAACTCCATCCCCATCATCTGCACGCCTCCGCAGATACCCGGTACGGCGGAGATGAAGGCTCAGACCCTTGAGCTGGGAACCGACGACGCATCGCAGGCGTTGCAGGCCAAGGACGACATCAGAGACAGGCTGTGCGCTCACGGCGGAGTCCCCAACCTGTTCGCAGGAGATGTGGAGGCATCGGGAGGAATGAACAACGAGAGTCAGCAGATAACCATCTTCGACAGGTACCTGATGGACAAATACGAGTTCATAGACAGCCTGTGCGACTGGATCATGAGCTGGTTCCCCAATATAACCGACTGGAACCTGAGAGTCAACAGACCGTCCAAGGCATACACCGACGCCAAGCGCAGAATGGACAAGCTCCAGGAGGCGCAGATGATGAAGTCTCTCGGATTCGATATCTTCAATGTGGACGGAGACATCAGATACTCCGAGGAACCCATCGATCAGGTGGAGCGCAGAAAGCAGGAGGCCATGCAGGCCGCGCAGGCGGCCCAGCAGCCTATCGCCGACGGCGGAATGATGCCGGGAGACGGAGACGGGCCTCCTGAGAAGGGCACCGCCCGCAGAGAGGACGAGGAGATCGGCGACGCCAAGGACGAGGTAGACCTCTCCAAGAGGGAAGCCGACGGGAGCATGGATTGATGGAAGTCCACACCGAGATCCTTCCCGACGACCTCCTGGACATCATCCTGGACGAGGTGAGCGAGGGCGACCCGGGTGCCTTGGAGCCGTGGGTCGTCATCGCCGATACTCCGTATGCCGCATACGTGGAATTCGGAACGGAGCCTGCAAGCAAGGATTCCAGAGGGCCTCCGGGAAAGAACGGTCTCACCAGGACGCAGGAGAGATTCAGGGAATGGGCCAAGCGGAACGGCAGAGATGAGAAGTTCGCCGACCGTGTCTATCACAACATCATGGAGAACGGAGCGTATCCCAATCCGTACATGAGGCCCGCTCTGTACGGAACGCTGGACGTGCTCGATATCCCTTCCGAATGGGATTACAAGACTCCTACGCCAAAACTCATTGCCGAAAGAGTGGCGGAGCAGGCGAAAAGATATGTAGAGGACTACAACGGGTCCGAGGGGCCTTCAGGCGAAGGAGAGGGTCTGGCGGAGAGCATCAGAGCCATGCCTCTCAGAGAATGTCTCGTCGATAGCGAGAGCGACAACAGAGACTACGAAGAGCTGTGGTCCTCCGACAGGAGAAACGACGGCATACGCGGGAGAACCGCAAGAAACCCGAGGTATCGATGATGAACCGCAATGATTTCAAGGTATGGCAGCATCTGTGCGCGGCAGACGACTACGTTATCATAGGGGATCTGGCGTGGAAGCTGAATATGCTTCCCCGTTCGGTCCTCAGCATCATCTGGAGAGTCGATACCCCGCTGATAGAATGGAGGAAGATGCCCTTGTCCGTGAAGCTGAACGGCACGGAGGAGGAGAAAAGGCTCCTCTATGAGAAGATAGGATCCGAGTGGTGCTCCGTGTCCGAGGAATGCAAGGAAGCGGTCAGGAAGGCCGTGCCGTACGCATCCACGCTCACGGAGATCGCAAGCCTCACAGACGGGTTCAGCAGATACGAGGTGCAGATGGCGCTCATGGTCATGCATGATGTGGAATGCACGGCAGGTGCCGACCACAAGATATACAAGCTCAGAAACGAGATGGAGTGCCGATGTACACGAGCATAGGGGAGCTTCCGACCCAGGTCCGTATGGCTCTGGATGACGAGGACTCCGAGAAATGGATGGAGGCCTACAACAAGGCCGATCCTCATACGGACGAAGAGGTTCTGAAAGCTCGCAAGAAGGCATGGAAGGCATGCAAGGACCTGCCGTCCAGCTTCTCCTTCAGCGCTATCGCGTCCGTGGAGGATGTGGACAAGGACGGAGAGGTCATCGGCGTGGAATCGATCGTCAAGCACGCGGATGACTATCTCCGTGCAGGCGGGAACCTGCAGGACAACCACGGGAACTATAATGTCGGAACCTGCTGGGACATCGAGCCGTGCGAGATCGAAGGGAAGCCTGCGGTCCGCATGTGGGGCAACATATTCGGCGGAGACGAGGTGTACGACGCGGCCCGCAAGGCGTTCATCAAGGGATTCAACAATGTGAGCATCGCAGGAGAGGCGGACACCGGACGCTACAGCTGCGACTCCAAAGGCTGCTATGTGAAACGCAATGTGAAGCAGCTTCTTGAGATCTCCCTCTGTCGCGTTCCGTCGAACAGGCACGCCAAGATGACATGGTGCAATGAGAATGCCAGGCTGAAGAAGTCCTCAGGGGATGTCGTCCTCGGAGTGGATTCCTACGAATTGCACCGCGACTACAGCACGTGTCCTGTGCTGGGCCTGAGGAAAGCCCTCCGCGACAAAGGCATCGAGGCGCACGCCAGGCCGGACCATGTGGAGGTTCCCGGGCTTTCCGAGGAGATGTTCAGGAAGACCGTACCTCTCATGAAGAGCATCGGTGCGGTCGGAGAGTGGAGGAACGGCACAGCATGGCTGTATCCCCGCGAGCAGGTCGTGGAGCGTGAGTTCAGGAAAGCGTTCGATGCAGGACGCATCACCCCTGAGGGGCGTATCCTGAGCATGGACCGCGAGGACTTCGACCGCATGTACAATGCAGGGCTTCTGGAGCGCGAGGCCGATGGATGGCACCTCTCCGATATATGATCTGATCTGGTACTACAAAGGCGTCTTCCGCTGGGAGGAATTCGCCGATTCGGTCGCACCTGTGCTTCCCGAGTACGCGGTGCTGCCGGACAACCTGCCGGAAGAGCTTCCCGACGATGCGCAGGAGGCCCATATCGAGAACGAAGCGGACTACACCTACGAATCGGTGGAAGCTCTGATAAGGATGGGGATAAAGGACCTGGACGGCATGAAAGGCTTCGTCTGGTCCCGTCCCGCAGGATGGCTCGATGTCGTCATGAGCTACACCGACGAATACGGAGAGCTGGAATACGGGCGCTATCCTGTGGACCTCAACGTTCGCATATCCATCGTTCCCGAGGGTTGGAAAGGCGTTAACGGGGATACATTATAAAAACAGAACAGACTATCAAGTTCCAGGTACACTATGGACACCGATGAAGCGTGGGAGCAATTCTGCAAAGACTCCGCACGTGTCGAGAAGGCCTCGCTGTCGGAGAAGCTGGACACAATGCTGGCGGCTCTGAACGAGATCCGCATCGATGCGGCACGCACTGCGCAGATCGTGCCGTCCATCATGGGGGACAACGCGGCGGTGGATACCGCCAATGCCGCGGCTCCCATGGGGGAGGAGCCGTCTCCCGGAGTGCCGCCCGCAGAAGGAGGAGGACTCCCGCCTGCGGACGGAGCCGAGGGAGGCGCACCGCCTATGGACGGTATGCCCGGCGCGGGTTCCGACGGTACCGGCATGGATGATATGGCAGGTGATGCAATGGCAGGTAAAGAGGAACTTCCTCCGGAGATGCCTCCCGAGATGCCTCCCGGAGGCGAAGGGGCAGGGCCGATGCCTGCGGACGCAGGCGCGGGTCCCGTGCCTCCCGCGGCAGAGGACGCCGCCGCACCCGTGCAGGGCGTCGATGGAGCAGCGGAGGAGCCGTCGCCCGAGGGCGACGGAGATGACGAATGGACCGACGAGGACGATGCCGCGTTCAATGAGCTGATGGCATCCCTCGGGCTGGGCGGAGCAGGCGGCGCCTCCTCGGGAGAGGGAACGCCCGCGGCGACTCCCGAAGAGGGCGCACCCGAAGGAGAGGCGCCTATCGAGGGCGCACCCGAGCTCGGAGCCGAGTCGGTTCCTGAACCAGCGGTCGGAGAGGATTTCACGACCGATTTCAACAACAGACTGAAGGATGCCCTGGCATCCGCGGTTGACCGCGGAGACAGCACCGCCATCGCATCCCTGGGCAAGCTGGGCGACAAGATCAAGGCGCTCCTGTCCGAGTTCGATGCTATGGCCAACGGAGGCTCCGAGCCTGCACCTGAAGCCGTTCCCGAAGCGGATGAAGCCATCACCGATGCGGATGCGGCCGAGCCTGCACCTGCCGCGGAGATCGACATCACCGCAGAAGAGGCTCCCGAAGGCGAGTCGAAGGACGAATCCGAAGACAAGTCCGAGGAGAAGGACGACAAGTCCGAGGAGAAAGCCGACGACGAGAAGGACGACATCAAGAAGTCCGCCGAGTGCGGAGACACCGAGAGCATCGAGAAGGAGGCGGGCGCCATGGGCGCAGGCTCCGAAGGAGCGTCCAACGCACTCTTCAGCGAGGGAGCCGCCAAACAGGATTCCGACGACGGACTCCTGAAGGACCCGACGGACACACTCGTGAAGTCCGTACCGAGCTTCTCCTCCATGATGAAAGGCATGATGGACTCCGCTCTTCTGTACGACAGCCTCGATCCCATCGACGGACACACCGCCATCGCCAAGCAGTACAACGACCGCGCCGCCAAGGCAGTGGACGAGGAGGAGATCATGCACCCCGAGGGTGAGGTCGATACCGACTTCGCCAAGTCCGAGAGCATGGTCCCTGACAACAGCTGGCTCGCCAGGAGCATCCTTGAGATGGACCTGACCGGCGGATCCAAAGAGGGAAAGACGCCTATCGACGATGTGAAGACCGCCGAGAGCATCCCCTCGGGTCAGAAGGGTCATCAGGACCCGACGTCCATCGCCACTGCAGAACCGATCAAGGAGGTCACGGGTGACGAGAAGTCGGATGTCGGCGAAGCCAAGCAGGTCGAGATCCCCTCCGCATCGATGGAGCGCGGAGAAGGAGCAGGCAAGAGGACATCCGTCACCATGCCTGTAGTCAAGACTGCAGAAGAGAATGGCAAGCACATCATGTCCTTCAGGGAGATGATGGCATTCGCCAAGAGCGGGCGCCCCGGCACCATGTGCGCAGTGAACGGCGACATCACCACGCCCACCTACGGAACTTCCTCTGTAGCCAAATCCAGCGAACACACGTTCAAGTTCGGGCAGGACCCCATGGACATGCTCCTGGCCGACTGTGACAGATATAACGTTTTTAAAGCAAAAGACAGCTTCTAAGGCGATCCTATGAGTTCAGGACAATTCATCAATCAGAACGGGAAGCTCGGAACCACCTACCCCGAGCAGCCCTTCGCCATGGAGGACCTCATCGAGGACTTCTATGGAGCGGCAGTCGGAAAATTCATGAAGTCCGCAGGCCACGCCGGATACGGTGATGGAAACAACGGTTACTTCAACCCCATCTACGGAAAGTACATCACCTGTGCGATGTACATGAACGACAATATATTCACCGCGATAGGCGCCCGCCCGTACACCACGGAAGGAGTTCGTATCGCCACCGAGGCCGCCACCTACGGACTGGCCTCCGCCTCCGATGCCACTCTGCTCGGAATGACCGAGGGAGACTTCATCGGACTCGGTGCAACCACCCTGCCTGACGGAAACATCCCTGCTTCCGTCGCCATGCCCCTCAACGAGTACAGGGAGCCGTCCAAAGAACTGCCTCTGTCCTTCGACTACGGAATGTATCTCGCAGCTGTCGAGAACAAGGATGATGTCATCTCCAAGAAGGACTATCTCGACAAGATCTCCAGGAACTACACCGACCTTGCCGACAAGACCCTTCTGAGGCCCATTCAGGTCAAGCAGCCCGTCCTCGATGGAATCGAGACCTCTCTGAACGGACTGGACAGGATCATCTCCGGACACCCTGAGATCGGAAGGACCATCGGAACCGCCACCCTCACCGCAGAGGATGTCTCTCCGTATGGAGGAAGGACTGCAGGACACGGAGACTTCTACACCATGAGGTCCACCGGAGAATCCAACCTGGATTCCAACATCATCGACGCCGCAGGAGCCGCTCTCAAGATGGAGCACATGAGGGACCTGTACAGGGCCTGCCAGGTCAACTGGGCCGACAGCGGGAACCCCAACAACAAGGTCTTCTTCATGTCCAATGTCGCCCAGGATCTCCTCGGCGCTATGATGGAGGCCAACCAGAGGCTCCTCAACACCGTCTATGTCCAGAGGGACTTCGGCGGAGTCAAGACCATTCCCGGAAGGGACGCGGGACTCACCCTGAAGAGCTACAACAACATACCCATCATCCAGTCCGGAAACGCCAACTTCGACTACACCACGAAGAAGGTCTCCAAGACCAGGCTCGGAAACATCTTCCTTGCCGATCTGGACCACATCTGGATGTCCATGCTGACTCCCATCGAGCTCTTCACCGCCGACAACCCGGCAGTCACCAGGACCCTGAAGGAGCTCAACGTGCTGCACATGAGGATGGAGACTCGTATCGATTCCTTCATCCAGCATGGCAAGATCGTCGGTCTCGCCGACGACGCATGATCAAACCGAGGGGAGGAAACTCCCCTCATTACATGTGTTACCATTCCTCTCGGGCTTCCGAAGGAGGGGCGGAAACGCCCCTCCGCATCCGAGCGAATCTGTTTTATACCATTTCGGATATATCGAGAATTGCAGAGCGGAGAGGGGATTATCTCCTGACCCCGGCCCGGTTTCGTGTTTACGGGCGTTCTTCGTTCCCCGCTCTGTGTCTTTTTTCTCTTCTCTCCCACAGGCGTGGTGAGGGCGTCCTCGATGCTCCATCCATAGTCGTTCATTCTGTGACATGCTACATATGGAGGGATGCCGTACATCCTGCACCACTGTGCGAGGGACTTGGTATGTCCGTCGATGGTGTACATCTTCCCCGAGGTCCTGTTGTTCGCCTGCGCCTTGCGGGACACCCAGCGGCAATTCCCGGGCCTGTATCCCTGGTTGTTGTTCACCCTGTCGATAGTCAGACCATCCCTGTATCCATGGGACATCGCCCACTCGTAGAATACCTCGAAGTCTTCCCACTCCTTGCACATCCGTATTCCGACTGCGCCGTAATGCGGATAGTCTTTGGAGCGGGGATTCGTCGTCCTTTTCTTGATCCCTCTCCATATGTTCCTCAGTCTCAGATAATCCTTCGAGGATTTGTCCACTTCCATCATCATCCGTACTCCCATCTTCATCATATGCTTCCATCTTCGGTCTGCCGATTGCCAACGCCACATATCCTGAATAGACGGTCAGGACGTCGTTCTCCAACGTCATATCATCTACTGCGCCTACGCATCTGTCCCTGATGTACAGGAACAGCCTCACGGTCCATAGCGACCCCCACGTGCATGGAACAGGGGCGTAATCGGGTTTGATGACGATATCTTCGGTGAGATATATCGCATCCGAGACCGCCTCCATCGCCTTGATGTAGAGCAGCTGTGCATGGTCGTATGCGTCTTCGCCCTCCCCCTCGAAAACGACGCGCCCCAGAAGAACGTCCTTCAGCCATTTCTGATCGAAGAGCGCGGGCAGCCATCCCGTATGCCACATCGGACTCTGATACAGAGGAGATACGGCATTGCGAGGCGACACCCTATTCGTACCTTTCATATCATTCGCTCAATTTGGAGAATGTGTCTGCGATCTTGGCTCCAAGACCTGACAATCCCGTTCTAGGGGCTTCCGAGCCCTGCTGAGGCACGAAGACATCCAACTGGGGTTCCTCATCCTTTTCAGGCTCAGACGGCTCCTGTGTGCTCGCAGGAGGGTTTGCAGGGATGCTCTTCTCGGCAGGGTCGTCTTCGGCCGCCACATCCTTGAGGAGAGACACCAGGACTCCCGCTTCGGACGGAGACACGGACCATGTGATCGCCTTGCCGTCGGATACGGCCCTGATCTCCAAGTACACTCCGTTGCAGTCGGCTACAGGATAGATCCATATCTCCCCGTCGGCGGTCGCATCGGTCCACGCGCGGGTGATCATCTCGACCCCTCCTCTGTGTCGTTCGCCGACTCGCACCTGTTCGAAGGCGACCTGTTCAATATGAATCCGTCGGTCTCCAGGAAGCGTTTTATCAACACCCTGCAGACAGTGGTCATATTCATGCCGAGCTCATCAGCGAGTGTCTTGAACCTCTCCTTGTCCGATTCATCCACCCTTACGCATAATGTAGTGCTATTCATCAGATACGGTAATACAATATGAATATATAAGTGGTTTTTTGCATTGCTGACGCAATGCAGAGTCAGTCTTTCTTTACTATCTCGTAGTAGACAGGTCTGCCTTTCATATGCTTCAGATCCACATCCTTCAGATATTTGGCGATGCGGAGCGTGGAATCCACATAGCGTATGCTGACATTCGCCGCTCTGCCGATATCCCTGCGGGTCCATCTTCCTCCTGATTCCAACACTCTGAGAATCTTCCTTCTGGACCTCAGGGGAGCGTATCTGGTGCGCCTGCTCATTCCTTTCCCTTCCGATCCTGTTCCGCTTTCAGTTCCAGCGCGGTCTTCTTTATGCTGCCGAACAGCTCCATCGCCTGCTCGGAGATCCCGTCGGTCCACGAGTCCCACGTGTCGGAGTCGGAGCCGGAGAACATATAGAAATCGCTCACGCGATTCATGAGTCCTTCCAGATCCTTCTTATGAACGGCCACGGCCTCTGTAAAAGCCTCGCTGCCCGATTCCTTCAAGAGCGCATCCGCCTCCTCATCCATGCACACGAACGCCTGATTCATGATGTATTTGAGTGTGGTGCATACCATGTCGTCGTTCATTCCTCTTCCTCCTCATGCTCCGTGCCTGCATTCAGCATCCCGCGCAGCTCCTCCAGCTCCATCTGCGTCAGAGGGAATGTGGCGAGACTGTTGCCCATTATCGCCCTGATCTCGATGTACCTGCCGTTGCATTCCAGCACAGGATAGACCCACAGCTCGTTGCCGTTGCAGTCCGTATCGTGCCACACCTCCGTCTTCATTCCTCATTCCTCCTCTTCATCTCCAGCCATTCCAGACCCTTGCCCGAGCATTCGTTGGCAAGGCGCGCAGCAGTGGCATTCCTGAACAGGAGCTCGTCGAGTTCCAATCCAGGGTACCCTTCGAGAGCCTTCCTGAATTCGGCCATAGGCGAAGGGGGCACAGGTTTGTCCTGCTCGCGGAGACATTCTCCAGACGGGAACAGCTCTGCCTCGAAATAGACGAATCCGTCCTCATGCGGATTGAGGAGCTCCTCCCAATCCACATCGTCCACATCGATCTCGTAGACATCTGCGAATATCCTGTATATATCCTCATACATCCTGTGCAGGCTGTCGATGGTCATGACGGTCGGCATCGCGCGGAAAGGTACGATGATGACCTCCCTCAGGGTCATCAGAACGCCTGCGCCTTCCCAGGCATCATCCAGGCTCAGGGTGTTCCTGTCGCTCATCGCCTCGATGATCCTGTTCTGCTCCGACATGTATTTCTCGATCCGTTCTCTCTTATCTTCATCACTCATTCCTCATTCCTCCTCTCTCATCCTGTATTCCCTCATCGTTCCCGAGTCCAGCTCGCGCGGGTCGCCCCTCGATTCGAGCCACTCTATGCACGCCAATTGCTCTCTGATGGCATCCACGTCAGCACCCTCATGTCCGAACCGCCCGAATGTATCGAGCGCAGTCAGCAATGAGGACTTGTGCCTGTCGCGCCTGGCTTTCGCATTCGCCTTGGCTTCCGGCGACATCGGCCTTGAAATCATCTCGATTCCTCCACATAATATGCGAGCGCATAATACGGCGACGCCACTCCTTTGCGGAGCTCGACGCGCACCTTGCCTTCCTTCACCAGACATGTCAAAGCGGCTCTGGCGTCCACGCCTGCTTCACGGGAGATCGTGGCAGTCAGCAGAGGCCTGGTGGTGTTGGACAGCACATCTATCACAAGCTCCTTCTTGCGTTCCATCTCTTCCTCACGGAGCTTCTGCTTCAATGGAGCGTTCTTCCTGCGCTGCGCTCTGCTCTGTTCGCGCCTACGGACTGCCAGCTCCTCCTGGGGAGGTGTGCATCCTGCTCTCCAGCGCCCGGCGGAATCGAAGTATCCGACCCACTCGTATCCCTCGTTGGCGAACCACACCTGCTGGGGAATGATTGCGTTCTTATCGCCGTTCTTATGATGATAGCAGATGGGGCGGCGCTCCACTTCACGACGCACTATGCCCTTGGATTCCATCCTTCTGAGATAATTGTACGCCGTATTCATATCCAGACTCATGATCCTCCCGACATCGCCGCATACGAGGCCGGGATTCTCACGAAGCAGATCCCATATCTTCCTATGTATGGGGATTCCCCCCTCATTCCTATCCGTGTATTCTTCTGTTCTATTCACAGGCATCTCTCCTGTATGATATGCTATACATACCCTGTATATAATATGTATTATTTTGACGGAGGAATGATTTTTATTGTATGTGTGCATTATGTGTTTTGTCGCAGACGAGAACCGGAAACCGAACAAGTGGAGTGGCGCGGTTTCCGTCGAGCATATCCCATCATCGCTCGTCTGCGACACAAGGGCTCGTAGTCTAATGGTCAAAACACCTGGCTCATACCCAGCATCTTGCAGGTTCGAATCCTGTCGGGCCCACCACCTTTCTTCATATCCGCATGTCGTATTCTTTCAAGAAGCGCCGAGCAGACATCCGACTGCTCGGCAGATGGAACATACATCAAGAGCATATATAGAGAATGGAAGAGGTTT
>ERZ808242.629-NODE-629-length-24469-cov-5.168551_pt1 | contig 24469 bp, 28 predicted proteins | sample MGYA00521244_ERZ808242 | MGnify/ENA primary metagenome ERZ808242 (study PRJEB31516, sample SAMN03275573) | gut metagenome | biome: mammalia-associated habitat; material: feces | host: Papio cynocephalus | place: Kenya | collected 2012-07-27 ... | reverse complement strand
GAAAAATCCCTCCACCGCGTGACCGCGGTCCGCCCTCCCTTTAGGCAAGGGAGGCTGAATACCCCACTTACTAGATATTAGACATTAGATGGTAGATATTAGACTTAAATGAATTTTTATTTAATTTTCGTGCCGAAAGGCACACATCAGTCTAATATCTAAAATCTAATTTCTAGCATCTAGAACGACAGCTCCCATCTATATGCTGGCGCATAAGAAGGGAGCCTTTTAATTTTTCTTTTATTTTATCTTTTATTTTAAATTATCTGTAGTGTCCTCGATAATATATCTCGGTCTGCGCTTGACCTCCTTGTAGGTCTTCCCGACATACTCGCCGATAATTCCCAAAGAAACAAGCTGAATTCCGCCCATAAAGCTTACAATGCAAACTATACTTGCCCAGCCTGCGACCGCTTTCCCCAAAGCGTGGGAAACAAGCGCATAAATAACGCCCAAAAAGCTTAAAAGCGAAACTATAAGCCCGAAGGTCATAATGACCTTTAAAGGCTTTGTCGAAAGGCTTGTAATCCCGTCGACCGCGAGGGCTAACATTTTACTGAGCGGATAGTGGCTTTTTCCGGCTTTTCTTTCAAGCCTGTCATAATAAACGCTTGTGCTTTTAAAGCCGACAAGCGGAATCATTCCGCGCAGAAAAAGATTTGTTTCCTTAAAATCCGCAAGGTGCATTAAAACCTTCTTTGAAAGAAGTCTGTAATCGGCGTGGTCGTAAACCACGTTTGCGCCCATTGAATTCATAAATTTATAAAAACCGCGCGCGGTAATTCTCTTAAACGCGGTGTCGGTATCCCGTCTTTTGCGGACTCCGTAAACTATCTCGCACCCGTCTAAGTATTCGTTTACCATTTCCTTAGCGGCGCTGATATCGTCCTGCCCGTCGCAGTCAACCGAAACGGTAATATCGCAAAAGTCTTTTGCATACATAAGCCCTGCAAGAAGCGCGCTCTGGTGCCCTCTGTTCCGGCTTTGCTTAAGACCGGCAAATCTTATGTCCTTTTTGCTTAATTCGGTTATAATATCCCATGTTTTATCGCTGCTGCCGTCGTCCACAAAAAGAATTTTGCTCTTTTCGTCAACCGTTCCGCTTTTCTGCATTTCGTCAAGGCAGGAAAGAAACTCGGGCGCTGTTATCGGCAGAACCTCGCTTTCATTAAAGCAGGGAATTACAAAATATAAAACAGGCTTCAAGGTTATCCCTCCGTTCTTTACTAATATATCATACTATTTATTTCTTTTCAACCGCACGAATTTAAAATTTTTCTTGCCTTTTTTAAAAGTTTGTGGCATAATAGATTTATACTTTCGGAGGCATAGCTCAGTTGGTCAGAGTACTTGCTTGACATGCAAGGGGTCACCGGTTCAAGTCCAGTTGTCTCCACCAAAAAATCCTGCCGCAAAAGCGGCAGGATTTTTTGTATTATTCATTATTCATTTTTAAGTATTCATTAGTTATGAATATTTACGGCAGAAAATAAATCTCAACATTTCTTCTTCCGAAAGCCGAGCAAGCCGCCTTTGTAGCCATAAACAAATCGACATTGTTAGGTCTTGACGAGGTAAATCCGCCTGTATCCGCGGCTACGGCATAGCCGTAAACAAATCTTCCGTCTGAAGAAACTATATACATTCTTGTTCCGTAAGGAATAACTTTCGGGTTTACCGCAATATATCCCGGCTGAGGCGCAACGCCGGTTGCGCAGTTATGTCCGGTATAGGTATAAGCCGTTGCCTGAACGGTCATTTTTTTGGTGTAGCTTAAAGGCACTCCGTTTGCGTCAAGCTCAATAGGCGAAGAGGGGCTGAGCGTCGAAATGCACGAAACACTGCTGCTTGTCGCGGCGGCAACCGAGGTGGTCGTAGCTCCGATAACCTGTCTGCGGTTTACGGGGTTTGAAATGGTAACCGTGCTGTTTACAATTGTTTCAACAGTAACGCCGTTAATAACCTTAGCGGTGTAATTAACCTGAGAAACACCGTTTTTACCGTTTACAAGCGTTGTTGTAACGCCCGAAGCGGAATTATCGCCGATAACAGTCTCGGTCTGATAGGGAATATCCTGAGTATAGCTCCCCTGAACATATTCTACACGCGAATAATCAATATATGTTGTCTTTTCAACCACCGTATCAACAGAAGGCTCTACGATATCGTCCTCATCGGGAACGATGCCCATTGAACCTAAAATTTCGCCTACGGTAGCCTTAGGTGTGTAAACCTCTGTTGTGGACTGACCGACAGTTACATATACAGGAAATGTATATTCTATGGAAAGCTTTGTATACTTTCCGCTTACCTTAGTCGAAACCAGATTGTAGTTATCCGATTTAAGGTCGGCAAGCTTTAAGACATCCGCCGTATTCGCGGAAAGCGAACGAACGGTAAGGGTTGTTTCGCCGTCAAAAATTCTGAAGGTATTAAGAGAATTTTTAAGGAACATAAGACTGGCGGCGGTTGCAAGGCAAAGAAATACCGCAAGCGGAATTCTGTGTCTGAAAAATCGCGCGGTCTTTTTAGCGGCGAATTTTAATATTTTACGCATATAACGTCTCCTTTTAAATTCAAGCTGCGACAGAAGAATCGCAACGAGACTTATTATATTGACTTCCCTTGTATATGTCAAGGCAAAAAATGAAGTGTATTTTGTATAATATGCACAAAGAAACAAACTTGTTACAAATAGTTACAAGTTTGTAACCTTGTTTATCGGCTCCAAATTGACAGCGGCTGACATTTCTTTTGTTAAATTCGCCGATTTTGCGGCTTAACGCCTTTGCGCCCTATATATTATATATGTAGTAGACCGATAATTTTAAAACCACAAAATACAATTTGAGAGTGTCGAAAAAGTCGACACTCTCAAGGCCTAGAATGCCGTTCGCTCGAAAATCGGAGATTTTCGGACTGTACTCTATCCCCATGAGTACTCCACCCCGGTGTCCTTGAAAAACCGCTTATTCAGCGTTTTTTCGCTTACAAGGTGTTTTTTCGCCGCACATGTCGCCGAAAAAACAAAATGCGGCGTAAACGCCGCAACATAACCTAAGTTATCGTTTGTCGACAGGCTGTACAATTTTTTTAAAATTTTTTTAAAAAAGGGCTTTACAAACAAAGCTCTTTGTGATATACTATGCAAGGTTAAAAAATTCCTTTAAAAATCGGTACAGAGATGCCGGCAAGGTTTTCATAGTGTTCCTGCGCGAATTCAGCGCCGGAATTTTGTCATGATTATTCACGCCGTGCATTAAGCACGGCGTTTTTTTATGTTTAGGAGGGTTTAAATGTCACGGTATAAGGCAACTATTATGGACGAAGAAGCCGTAAAGCGTGCCATAAAGCGAATTTCGCACGAGATCCTCGAAAAAAACGGCGGCTGCGACAATATATGTATCGTAGGAGTAAAGCGCAGGGGCGTTCCGCTCGCGGGAATGATTGCGGCGAATATCGCGGATATCGAAAAAAAGCTTGTTCCCTGCGGAAATCTTGACATAACCTTTTACAGGGACGATTTAATTCACATTTCGCCCGACCCCGTGCTTCACAGCACGCAGTTACCCTTTGATGTAACGGGCAAGACCGTTATAATAGTTGACGATGTTCTGTATACCGGAAGAACGGCGCGCGCCGCGATTGACGCGGTTTTCAGCCGAGGCAGACCGGAATCCATACAGCTTGCGGTGCTTGTAGACCGCGGACACAGAGAACTTCCTATAAGAGGGGATTATGTGGGAAAGAATGTTCCCACGGCAAAGACAGAGCGGATATCCGTTAAGCTTCCGCCCTTTGACGACGGTATAAGCGTCGAGCTATTCGATTAAATCGGGCAAAGGTCCGTTTTAATATATTAATTTGCAACAGAGTGTGCAAAATATGGAGGAAAGAATATGAAACTAATCTACAATGTAAAGGACAAGCCCGGATTCGGCAAAGTAATCGTCTTTGCTTTCCAGCAGCTCCTTGCGATCCTTGCGGCAACAATCGCCGTTCCGGCAATCGTCGGAAACGGAATGTCTCAGTCGGCGGCGCTTTTCGGAGCAGGTATAGGAACACTCGTTTATCTTCTGTTTACTAAGTTCAGAAGCCCCGTTTTCTTAGGCTCTTCATTCGCATTCATCGGTTCAATGCTCGCGGCTTTCGCAGGCGGCGTTTCAATGCAGCTCGGCTATGCCGGACTTATCTTAGGCGCTGCTTTCGCAGGTCTTGTATATGTAATTATCGCAATCGCAGTTAAATTCGCAGGCGTCAACTGGATAAACAAGCTTATGCCTGCCGTTGTAATCGGACCTACAGTTGCAATAATCGGTCTTTCTCTTGCAGGAAACGCTATCAGCGACCTTACAAAGGGCAAGGTTTTAAATGCAGAGGGCAATTCGGCGGCAAATCCGCTTATCTGCCTTGTATGCGGTCTCGTTACATTATTTACTGTTACACTTTGCTCGGTTTACGGAAAGAAAATGGTTAAGCTCATTCCGTTCATCATCGGAATTCTCGCAGGCTATGCGGCTGCGGCAATCTTCACCGTAATCGGAATTCAGACAGGCAACAAAGCGCTCCAAATTATCAACTTCGAGGTTTTCAAGAATATGAGCCTCTTCGCAGTTCCCGATTTCACCTTCCTTGAGGCGGCTAAGGGTCTTAAAGAAGTTTCGGGTCACTACATAGCAACCGTTGCGGTAGCTTATGTACCGGTTGCATTCGTTGTATTCGCTGAGCACATTGCCGACCACAAGAACCTTTCAACGGTTATCGAAAAAGACCTTCTTAAGGACCCCGGACTTCACAGAACTCTTCTCGGAGACGGCGTAGGCTCAATGGCAGGTGCAGTATTCGGCGGCTGCCCGAACACCACATACGGCGAGTCGGTAGGCTGTGTTGCGATTACAGGAAACGCTTCGGTTGTAACAATCCTTGCAACAGCGGTTATGGCAATCATAATCTCCTTCTTCGGACCGTTCGTAACCTTCCTTGCTACAATTCCTAACTGCGTAATGGGCGGTGTGTGCATAACACTCTACGGATTTATCGCGGTATCGGGTCTTAAGATGATACAGGATGTAGATTTAGGTGACAACAAGAACCTCTTCGTTGTAGCTGTAATCCTTATCTGCGGTATCGGCGGACTTACGGTTTCTTTCGGAAAAATCACAATCACTTCTATCGCATGCGCTCTTATCCTCGGAATCATCACAAATGTTCTCCTCGGCAAGGGCGAAAACAAGAATGTATAATTAAAATACATCTTATAAAAAAGTATTTAAAAGGACATTCTCGGCTTAGAGAATGTCCTTTTAAAACGGAGTAAAATTATGGAATATTTAATCAGGGATATCGGATTTGACTCAGACGATACTGAAAAGTGTCTTGAAATCTACAATTATTATATATTAAATTCAACCGCAACCTTTGAGGAAGAGCCTATTACCCTGCCTGCTTTTAAGGAAAGAATTTTAAATATTACAAAGAAGTATCCGTTTTTGGTTGCCCAAAGCAATGGAAAAATAATAGGCTATGCTTATCTTGACGAATATAATTCCCGTTCCGCATACAGGATAACGGCGGATTTATCGGTTTATCTTTCTGCGGCCGAGACGGCAAAGGGCGCAGGCTCTGCGCTTTTAAACGAGCTTATCGTTCGCGCAAAGGCGCAGAACATAGAAATGATAGTTTCGCTTATTACGGAAGAGAACGCGCCCAGCATCGCTTTTCACGAAAAGCACGGATTTAAAAAATCCGGCTTCTTAGAGGATGTAGGAATTAAATTCAAAAGGCACTTAGGCATTTATTTTTATCAGAAAAAGATATAAAGATATCCTCACAATCAAAAAACGATTGCGAGGATTTTTTTACAGACTTTTTAAGAATCCTTCAAGGCGGCTTGCGATTTTCGCGTTTCCGTTAACATTAGGATGAAGCCCGTCGGGCATATATAATTCTCTGTTTACTTCGATATTAGGCTGAATTCCGCTTACCCTGTAAAGGTCAAGCACCGGAACCGAGTATTCGCCGCAGATTTTTATTATCGCGTCAACATAATCGACAAGCTCAAGGTCGTTTCTTATTCCGTTTTCATTTTTTATTCTGCCCTTTTCGGTTGTGCGGTGGGTAGGGGTCATAAAAACAACCGTTGCTTTCGGGTATTTTTCAATAAGGCTTTTTGCGACAAAGCTAACCGCTCCGCAAAAGGTTTCTGGCGTGCAGTCGGCAGGCTTTCCGAAGGGTGCGTTTCCGTGGCCGTAATCATTGGTTCCTCCGAAAACGACGATTATATCCGCCTCATCGTCCATTTTAAGGCATCTGGTGCAGAAATTTCCCTGTTCATCAAAATAATCCGTTTCAGGCTGTTTTGAAAACCTTGTTCCGCTTATTCCGTAGCCTATACAATTTGCACCTGTGTTTCTTTCGAGCTGTTTAAAGTAAACATCATTAAAGTCCTCAACGCCTACGCCCTGAGTTATGCTGTCTCCCAAAAACAGTATTTTTTTACCCTTAAGATCCATAAAATTATCTCCCTACTTTGAATTTACAAAATTTTTATACGAAATTAAAATATGACACGGTGCAAATATAATTGCCGAAACCGTCAGCAGTACCGACCTTATAAGCAATCCGCTTGATAAAAACATAACCGACGGAATGACTGAAAGCGAAATCGCCCTGAAAAGGCTGTTTTTCTTAAAGCACACTGCCCAAATAATACAGTAGGCGGAAATAAGAACAATATCAATTATTAAATATGCGACAAATGCTTTGCGATCTGCCCAGCCGAATGCAGTTTTCGGAATATTTATAATCATAAATCCAAAACAGCCGAAACGGCCCGTCTGTTCCAGAGCTTCAACGAATTTATTATTGAATTTGTTTTCAAATCCGTCCTTGCATTTAACAGCGAAAATGATATTAGGTATCATAATTATTGAAACAAAAATCAATCCCCAAAAATTAAACCAATTCAAATTACCGCTTCCTACTATTTTTATCCTGTTTATAATATCACAAAGAAACTAAAAAATCAATATAACAAAATTTATATTAAAGCCTTTATTTTTTTGCACTGCGGAGCTATGATTATTTTGAATTAAAAAAACGATTTCACACCTTGAAAATCGGTTTTTTATACATTATAATACAGATATAATCTTATTTCGCAAGGGAAGTCTTAATATGAGAAAAAGCAATATTTCAAGAGAGGAAGCATTTGAGCTTTTAAAAAAGTATAATAAAGAGCCGTTTCACATTCAGCACGCGCTTACGGTTGAAGCGGTTATGAGATACTATGCCGACGCTTTAGGCTACGGCAACGAGGCGGATTACTGGGGAATTGTCGGACTTTTGCACGACATAGATTTCGAGCTTTATCCCGAAGAGCACTGCAAAAAAGCGCCCGAGCTTTTAAAACCCGCAGGTGTAGGCGAGGATATGATAACCTCAATCTGCTCTCACGGATACGGAATCTGCTGCGACATAAAGCCTGAGGCGGAAATGGAAAAGGTGCTTTTTGCCGCCGATGAGCTTACGGGACTTATCTGGTCCGCCGCTCTTATGAGACCTTCAAAATCGGTCTGCGATATGGAGGTTTCGAGCCTTAAGAAAAAATTCAAGGACAAGAAATTTGCCGCAGGCTGTTCAAGAGATGTTATAAGAACGGGAGCCGAGAATTTAGGCTGGGAGCTTGACAAGCTTTTTGAAATGACAATTCTTGCAATGCGCGGCTGTGAAAAGGAAATAGCCGATTTCATGTCAGCCTACACTGCCTAAGCTATGAATTCAAAAGAAGAGCAGGCTTTAAAATCGGCGCTTTTATTTGCCGAAAAAAAGCATTCGGGGCAAAAAAGAATAGGCGGCGAGCCTTATATAACCCACCCGAAAGCCGTCGCGAAAATCATTAGCGATAAAGGCTACGGTTCCGAATATATAATAACAGCGCTTTTCCACGATTTGCTTGAGGATACCGACGCAACCGAGCAGGAAATCGTAGATTTAGGCGGTAAAAGAGTTTTAAGGGCCGTTAAGCTGTTAACTAAGACCGATAAAATTATAATGTCCGATTATATTTCGGGAATTAAATCCGACCCGATGGCATTTGCCGTGAAAGGGGCGGACAGGCTCCACAATTTAATGACCGCCGACTGCACCGACAAAAGCTTTAAGCTTAGATATATTGAAGAGACTAGGCTATGGTATATGGATTTTATGCCTGAAATTCCAAGAGCCGTAGAGGCTCTTGAAATGACTGTTAAAAAAAATAAGCATCTTTCCTAAATTTAAGGAAAGATGCTTTTACTATTTTAAAAAATTATACGCTGAACTTAGCGACATTGAGCTTAACGCCGGGGCCCATAGTCGTAGCAATTACGCAGGACTTAACATACTGTCCCTTTGTAGCTGCCGGCTTAGCCTTAACGATAGCGTCCATAAGAGTATCGAAGTTCTGCTTAATCTTTTCAGGTCCGAAAGAAACCTTACCGATCGGGCAGTGAATGATATTTGTCTTATCAAGACGGTATTCAATCTTACCTGCCTTAGCTTCGGTTACAGCCTTAACAACATCAGGTGTAACGGTTCCTGCCTTAGGAGTAGGCATAAGTCCGCGCGGACCTAAAACCTTACCGAGACGGCCGACCATACCCATCATGTCGGGTGTAGCGATAACTACATCGAAATCGAGCCAGTTTTCTTTCTGGATTTTAGCAACCATGTCCTCGCCACCTGCGAAATCAGCGCCTGCCGCGAGAGCCTCTTCAACCTTATCAGGCTTTGCGATAACGAGTGTTCTTACGGTTTTACCTGTACCGTTCGGAAGAACGACAGCGCCTCTTACCTGCTGGTCAGCGTGACGGGAGTCAACGCCGAGACGGACATGAACTTCAACTGTTTCATCAAATTTTGCAGTACCTGTCTTTACGGCAACGGCAACTGCTTCGTCAACATCATAAAACTTACCGGCTTCGATAAGATTTACATTATTGTTATACTTTTTTCCGTGTTTCATTTTTAAATTTACCTCCCAATAAGTGGTTAAATCGGAATTTTCCTCCCACGAGAGAGAATTAATCGACTACTTCTACGCCCATGCTGCGCGCTGTACCTGCGATCATGCTCATAGCTGATTCGATACTTGCCGCATTAAGGTCGGGCATCTTGGTTTCTGCGATTTTTCTTACCTGCTCGCTTGTAATCTTGGCAACCTTTGTTTTATTCGGTGTGCCCGAAGCGGACTCAATGCCGCAAGCCTTCTTAATAAGAACGGCAGCCGGCGGAGTCTTGGTAATGAATGTGAATGAACGGTCTGCATAAACCGTGATAACAACAGGAATGATAAGGCCTACATCATTTTTTGTTCTTTCATTGAAAGCCTTTGTGAATTCCATGATATTAACGCCGTACTGACCGAGTGCAGGACCTACCGGAGGAGCCGGTGTTGCTTTGCCGGCAGGAATCTGCAATTTAATATAACCTGTAATTTTCTGAGCCATAAATAGCACCTCCATTAATCGTGGTAACCGTGTTTTTTAACACTTGGCGGAGAAGGACTCTTCCTTTCTCCTCCCACTTGACAAATAGGTTTTTTGTCTTGCGGACGGTTTACCTTTACCGCAGACAGCCTTTATTTGCCAGAAGTCAACAGTGAAAATTTCTTTTAATAAAACAAACTGTCAACACTTTTTAGTCTGAAAGAGAGATCTGGTCAAGCTCAAGCTCAACGGGTGTTTCTCTTCCGAACATCGAAAGAACCACGCAAACGCTGTTGTTTGCGGTGTCGATCGTTTTAACGGTTCCGCTGTAGCCTTCAAGCGGTCCGCTGACGATTTTGACCATATCGCCCTCGCTGTAGCCTACTTCTACGCTGTGCTTTTCAACGCCCAAGTCGGCAACCTCCTGCTCGGTAAGCGGAACGGGCTTAGACCCGGGTCCTACAAATCCCGTGCAGCCGCGGATATTTCTTACGACATACCAGCTGTCATCCGTAACGATCATTTTAACGAAAACATAACCCGGGAAAATCTTTCTTTCGACTTCCTTTTTCTGGTTATCTTCCTTAACCTCGGTGACTGTTTCAAGAGGAATCTTTATATCCTGTATAAGATCCTGCATACCGCGGCTTTCAACCATAGTCGCAAGATCCGAAGCCACCTTGTTTTCATAGCCTGAATAGGTATGGACTACATACCATTTTGCCTCGCTGTTTTCGGACATCAAACTTCCTCCTTACGCAGACTTATTAAGGATAAGTTCAAGCAATCTTCCTATACCGAAGTCAAGCACCCAAATAAGAACGCCGATAAGCACGCACATAATAAGAACTATTACGGTGTTTTTAACTACATCTCTGGGTCCCGGCCAGACGATCTTCTTGATCTCACTCTTATAATCGCGGAAGAAAAGGGCTATTCTCTTAAAAATCGTTTTCTTCGTTTTCGATTCCTTTACCTCAAGATAGTCGTCAACCAAAAGATAGGCGACGGCGCATGCGGTAAACGCAAAGAGCACGATTGCTGTAAGCAAAACGAAGACCTTGTATTCAACGGCAGTTACATTCGGAAGCGGTCTTGTATCGACAAACTTGTTTGCGCTTGAAAGCGCGATAACGAGCATGTAGATTGCCGGAACAATTCCGAAAGCCGACGCGGCATATCTTAAGCCCTTCTTTTTGAAGGAAAATACGCTGAAAATGAAACCGAACGCCGTAAGAATGAAGCAGAAAAGAATATCTGCCGATTTTGCGAGCGCGGAATCAAATCCGTCAAGCTTGCCGCCGAACGCCAGCTGAGCGCCGGTAGCGGTAACTGCGTTGCCGTTTGTAGTAATCTGAGCAAACGGCAGGAAGAAAAGAACGATTGCACCGAGTCCGAATACGATTGCAAGAATCTGTAAAATTCTGTTTACGGTTTTCATCATTCGCCCTCCTTACTTCGTTTCCTTATGCAAGGTGTGCTTTCTGCAGAACCTGCAGTACTTATTCATTTCAAGTCTGTCAGGATCGTTTTTCTTGTTTTTCATTGTGTTGTAGTTGCGTTGCTTGCATTCTGTGCAAGCGAGTGTTACTTTTACTCTCATAACGGCACCTCCCGCTTTACGGAAATATTTTTTGCTTTTTTCGAATTTAACGAAAAAGTAAACGCCTCCCTCATTACGGCTGAACGATACTGTACCGCAAATGCAACATATTGTTGCCCTGCGGAAAGCACAATACAATATAAAGTACAACCGCGACTGAACGGCCTTTTTAAGAATAAAAAAGACCTCACAGAGGTAATGTGATTATACCACAAAACACCCGTAAGGTCAAGCTTTTTTTCTTATTTTACAAGGGCTCCGACGAGCTTTTTATCTTTTTCGAAAACAGGGATAAAGGGAACCAAGGCTTCCTTAAGATAATTAAAGCCCTCTGCCGCGGAAAGTGCGGCGGCTTTTAATTCCTCATCCTTATATACCGCCGCGGCAAGAACCGCAAGCGCGATATCCGAGGTATCCTTATCGCCGTTTATAAATCCCGAGTCGAGCATTTCCATAAGCTTCTTAATTTGCTTTTTATTGCCCGATTTTAAGGTTTCCTTTATAAGCGGAACAAGATTTACCGCAAAGAAATTCATATAAAGGAACTTTCCGTTTTCGGCTACGCTCGCCTTATATTCCTCTTTGAGCTGAGGGAAGATATCAAGCACCTTTTTTGTAAAGCCCGAAATATTATTTGTCGATTTAGATGTCGGCAGGTCAATTCCGTCGGTATTGACGGTGCGCTTTACCTTAATTCCGGTAATATCTCTTAAGGTGTTGAGAAAATCAATTCCGACCGCCTCGGCGTCCTTTGCGTTTTCGGTCTCATCGAAAAGATATGAGGAAGAAATCTTATAATCTTCTTCGCCCTCCTCGGCTGTCAGAAGCTTAAAGACCTTGTTTTCCTCATCATATTCGATTTTTGTCCTGAGCTTTCCGTCGGAATACACGCCGTCTTGATTTTTAAATCCGTTTTCATTAAAAAACTCCGAAAGCTCGCCTAAAACTATTTCAAAATATTTGCTGTCCATATTTTCACATCCAAAAAAATGATTTAAAAGTATTATACTATATTTTTTTTCGTTTGTCACCTAAAATTTTCTTGAAGTGGAATTATATTTGTTTTATAATAATTATATATTGAATTTTTGGGAGAAATTTATGCGGCAGAACAGCGAAACCGAACTTAAAAGGATTCTCGAAACCGAGGGGTTTACATTTAAAAAATCCTTGGGGCAAAATTTTATCACCGACCCGTCGGTATGCCCGAGAATGGCGCAGAGCGCGGCGGATAAGGACACGGGAATTATCGAAATAGGCCCCGGGGCAGGAGTTTTGACCTGCTGTCTTTGCGAAGCGGCAAAAAAGGTTGTCGCGATTGAGATTGACGAAAGATTAAAGCCGGTTCTAAGTAAAACGCTTTCGGGCTTTGACAATGTCAAGGTAATTTTCGCCGATGTTTTAAAAACCGATTTAAACGCTTTAATTTCGCAGGAATTTTCGGACTGCAAAAGAGTCAATATCTGCGCAAATCTTCCTTATTATATTACCTCTCCGATTTTAATGGGGATTTTAAGCTCAAAGCCCGATATAGAATCGGTGACGGCGATGGTGCAAAAGGAAGCGGCAGTAAGAATCTGCGCAGAGGTCGGAACAAGAGCGGCAGGAGCGGTTACAGCCGCCGTCGACTATTTATCGGACGCGGAAATTTTATTTGATGTAAGCAAAGAATGCTTTTTGCCTGTACCGAAGGTCGATTCGGCGGTTATAAGGCTGACCTTAAGAAAAGAGCCTAAGGTTAAGGTGATAAGCGAGGAAATGTTTTTTAAAACCGCAAAGGCATGCTTCGCGCAAAGGCGGAAAACCCTTTTAAACACTGTTTCTTCGACCCTCGGCGTCGATAAAAGCGAGCTTAAGCGCATTATCGCGGATATGGATTTAAGCGAAAGCGTCCGCGGCGAAAACCTAACGCTTGAACAGCTGGCAAGGCTCAGCGACGAAATATTTAAAATCATAAAAGGTGATAAAAATGATAAATGAGAAAATGGCGGCGCTCGGGAAAAAGCCGTCGGTTATAAGGCAGATTTTCGAATATTCAAAAATCAGAAAATTTGAGATAGGAGCGGACAGGGTATTTGACTTCAGTCTCGGAAATCCCAGCATTCCCTCTCCGGAAATTGTAACCAAAACCATGGAGCGCCTGATAAAAGAAAGCGACCCTACCGAGCTTCACGGCTACACCTCCGCTCAGGGCGACCCGAAAACGAGAGAAAAAATAGCCGAAAACATAAAGAAGAGATTTGATTTTGACTGTCAGGCTTCGGATATATATATGACCTGCGGAGCCGCCGCCTCGCTTACTATAACCTTAAAGGCGCTCTGCACAAGGGGCGACGAGGTGATAGTTTTAGCGCCGTTTTTCCCCGAATATGCGGTTTTCTGCGATAACGCGGGAGCAAAAGTAAAAGCCGTGATGTGTAACAGCGATACAATGCACATTGACCTTGACGCGGTTAAAAAAGCGATAAGCGAAAAGACAAGGGCGATAATTATAAATTCGCCTAACAACCCGACGGGCGTAATTTATACAAAACAGGAGCTTGAGGCGCTCGCAAAAATCCTCAGGCAAAAATCAAAGGAGCTTAAAAGGGAAATTTTTATTATTTGCGACGAGCCCTACAGGGAGCTTGCCTACGAAACAGAGGTTCCCTATATTCCGAATATTTATGACAACACCGTAGTCTGCTATTCATACAGCAAATCGCTTTCCCTGCCGGGGGAGAGAATAGGCTATATAATGGTAAGCCCGAAAATTCCCTGCAACAGAGATTTATATTTTGCGGTATGCGGAGCAGGAAGAAGCTTAGGCTTTGTTTGCGCGCCGAGCCTTTTGCAGTACACAATAAGGGAATGTGACGGGATAATGCCCGATTTAAAGGCTTATGACGAAAACAGGACGCTTTTATATAACGCCTTAACGGAAATAGGCTTTTCCGCCGTTCATCCCGACGGCGCTTTTTACCTTTTCATAAAATCCCCCGAAAAAAGCGCGGACGCATTCTGCGAAAGAGCGAAAAAACACGAGCTGCTTTTGGTACCGAGCGGAGATTTCGGGTGCGACGGGTACGCAAGAATAGCCTATTGCGTAACAAAAGAGCAAATAGAGCGCTCAATTCCCGCGTTTAAGGCGCTGTTTGAAGAGTATAAAAAATGATTTACACTTTAACCTTTAACCCCTCGCTCGATTATGATATTTATTCCGAAAAAATCGTTTCGGGCGAGGTTAACCGAGTAAGCGACACGAAAATAACCTTCGGCGGAAAGGGAATAAATGTTTCCGCCGTTTTAAACACTTTAGGCGTTGCCAATGTCGCTTTGGGCTTTGCGGGCGGCTTTTCGGGCAAGGAGCTTAAAAGGCTTTTAGACAAAAGCGGAATAAGAAACCGGCTTATCGACATAAGCCCCGAGCAGACGCGCATAAATGTCAAGCTGCACAGTATTTCGGATACGGATATAAACGCGGCGGGGCCTAAAATCGGAATAAAGCATTTGACCTCTCTTAAAAACCTTTTATCGCTTTTAAAAAGCGGCGATACGCTATGTGTTTGCGGCACTGCAAACGGAATTGAAAGCTTTAAAGAGGTGCTCTCCGTTTTAAAGCCCGAGGTGCGCCTTGCGGCGGACTGCACGGGAGAATATCTTAAAGAGGCTGTCAAGCACAAGCCTTTTCTTATAAAGCCCAACGAATTTGAGTTAAACGACTACTTTAATACCGACGCACACGGTGAAGACGAGCTTATAACCCTTGCAATCAAATTAAGAAGCGAGGGAGCGGAAAATGTGCTTGTATCTAGGGGCGAAAAGGGAATGCTTCTTGTTTGCTCAAAGGGCGTTTACAGGGCTGACGCTTTAAAAGGCACGGTTTTAAACACCGTAGCAGCGGGAGACAGCGCCTTTGCCGGATTTTTATACGGCTTTGACAAAACAGGCGACGAGGTTTTAGCTTTAAAATATGCCCTTTCATGCGCTTCCGCCGCCGCTTTTTCAAGGGATTTGCCGTCATTCTTCGATATGAGAAAATATTTCGGGCTTGCCCAAATCGAAAAGCTTTCAAATTGATAATTGATAATTAAAAATAATTTAAAAATAACCTGCCGAAAAAATCGACAGGGTATTTTTTTAAGATATAATTTTATAGGTAAAATTCGGTGTTTCCTTATGAACACCGTCAAAAACCTCTAACATCAGCTTGCATTCTTCCTGTAATTCTTTTTTCATGGAATAAAATCCGTAAAGCTCAGCCGAGAAATTTTCCCGTTCATAAAACAAGCCCTCCAGACAGTCCCAAAGAGCGTCCCAATTCGCCCCGTAATATTCGGGCAAACCGAATTTTTCTTTAAGCAATAAATGGACTTCACCTAAATATCGGCATTTGGAAAAATCCAATATTATAGGGTTTTCGGTTATTTTTTTAAATTTACTGTAATCTTTGGAGTTCATGCTTTTATCAGTTTATATTTCCAATATCCGTCTATATGGCATTTTCGGAGCATTCCCGTTTCTGTAAGCTCTGCCAAAATTCTGTTTGCCGTTGCAGCTGACACACCGCATAATTTCCGCACATCGGCATTCATTATATATTCGTGCGTTTGCAAAAATCGTTTGATCTCCTGTCGGCGCATTTTTTTCTTGTCCGGTTTTCCATCGCTCATTTCATCACTCAAAAAGATTACCTCGGTGAGCGATGCTTTGACAGCTGAAAGCATAAATTCGATAAACGCGGTTGATTCGCCTGCATTGTTGCTTTCGTTGATAGCAGCATAGTATTCCTGCTGACGATCATGAACAATGGACTCAACCGGCAGATACGCAAATGCCGAATTCCATTTTGAAAGCAACAGCGTATGCCAAAGCCGTCCGACCCGACCGTTACCGTCCGCAAAGGGATGTATCAATTCAAATTCATAATGAAACACGCAGCTTCTAATCAGCATATGCATATCGCTTTGCTTTGTCCAATCGAGCAACTTCGTAATTAAATCAGGCACATATTGCGGCAGTGTTCCGAAATGCACAACACGCCCTGCCTGATTTACCACACCAACGGGTTTCGTGCGAAATACACCTGATTCTTCCACAAGTCCGTGCGTCATAATTCCGTGTGCGGTCAGTAAATCATCAACAGAAAAAGGGTCAAGCCTGTCCATACGCTCATAAATCTCATAAGCGTTTTTAATTTCAGCAATATCCTTAGGCGGAGCCAAAACATGTTTTCCGTTAAGAACAGCCGTAACCTGCTCAAGGCTTAAGGTGTTTTGCTCAATGGCAAGTGAACCGTAAATGGTACGAATGCGGTTTGTACGGCGTAAATTCGGATTGGCGGAAAGATGATTGCGGGCTGAAAGTTTGCCGACCAGTTCGGAAATTTCCGCAACATCATCAATAATTTTATTTGTAATCTGAAAAGGAGGCTGCTTATTTTTCATGTTTACCTCGCATTTTGGTTTTATTATCCGCATTATATCATATTTTCTAAAAGATTTCTACTGCACACTTCCGAATCTCTGCGGATTTTTAATGAAAATGGAAGAATGAATAGTGAAAAGTGAAAAAGTAAAACCTTCCCGAACATCGTTCGGGAAGGTTTTTGGCTGGGGAATAGGGATTTTCCGCACACTGCCGTGTGTTATCGCCTCGCGTTCGCTCGTTACCCACGGGCTTTGCAACCGTTCCCGAAAGGTTGCAATTTGCAGATTTGCAAACCGCCCTTGTTCGAATCCCTCCACAGCTTATTGCAAAAAAATAAAGAGACAGCGAAAGTTTAGGTTTTCACTGTCTCTTTTTGGCTGGGGAATAGGGATTCGAACCCCAACAAACAGAGTCAGAGTCTGTCGTGCTACCGTTACACAATTCCCCAATATTTTTTGAGAACAAGAATATTATACCGCATTTTTTAAATATGTCAAGTTTTATTTTTAAATTATTTTCCGCCCGACAGAGTTGTCGGGCGGAGTTTTAGTTTACTCGAACCTGTCACACTAGTCTTCTATTGCCGCTTTCTTAGAAAAGATTGCGTGAATTTTACCGGCAGGGAATTTTAAAACCCTATCGTAGGTATAAAGTCCGTTTTTTTCCTGCTCAACATCCGTAAGCTGAGTATAGCAAAAGCCGAACATATTTTTATTGTCTAAAAGCGCCGAGGTAAGCCCTTCAAGCCTTATAAGAAATTCTTCTTCGGTTTTCGGAGCGTTTCCGTAGCCCCAGCCTGAATTTCCGAAATTCCAGCCTATTCCGCCGTACTCGCTTACGAAAAACGGCATTTTGCCGTCATAAGACTGTCTGAAATCAAAAGCAGAATAAAATTCAAATTTATTATCTTTTCCGAGCGGCTCATAATGCTTTTTGAATTCCTCGGGGTTTTGCTCGTAGTCGTGAAGATCGTAAATATCGGTCATAACATGGAAATTTCCGCTCGTATCAATACAGGGTCTGGTACAGTCGAGCGCTTTTGTCACCTTATATACAGTGCTTAAAAGCTCATCAAATTGCTTTCTGCCGTTTAAATCCCAAGTTTCGTTGAACGGACACCAGCCGATTATCGCGGGGTGGTTGAAATCGCGTTTAACCTCTTCAATCCATTCGGGAAGAATTCCGTAAATGCTGTCCGCATAAGAATGGTCAAGCCCCCAGTTCGGATACTCTCCCCAGACAATATAGCCGAGGCGGTCGCAGTGATATAAAAATCTTTCTTCAAAAACCTTTTCGTGAAGCCTCGCGCCGTTAAAGCCTAAAGCTAATGACCGCTTGATATCGTTTATAAGCTCCTCATCGGACGGAGCGGTATAAATCCCGTCGGGATAAAAGCCCTGATCGAGAACTAAGCGCTGAAATACCGATTTGCCGTTTATTAAAAATCTGTTGCCGTCTAATGTTATTTTCCTTAGGCCGAAATAGCTTGTAACCTCGTCCTCGTTAAAGGTAAGCTTTAAATCGTAAAGCCTGCCGTTTCCTATTTCCCAAAGGTGCTTTTCGCTAAGATTAAGTGACAGCACGGCGTGACTGCCGTTTACGGTCTCCTCCGCCTCGCCGACCTTTCTGCCCTCATAAAATGCTTCCGCTTTAAATATTCCTTTGCCTATCAGCTCCGCTTCGATTACGAGAAGGCCGTTTTCTGAGTCGGTTATGTATTTTGCGCTTTTTATATATGATTTCGGAACAAATTCGAGCCAGACCGTCTGCCAGATTCCCGTTGTCCTTGTATAATCGCAGCCGCAGGAATGATATTTTGCGCACTGCTTTCCGGACGGGATAAGCCGGCTTCTCGTATCGTCCTCAGCGTTTAATATAAGAATATTTTCGCCCGCTCTTAAATGCTCGGTTATATCAAAGCTAAATGAGGTATAACCGCCCTTATGCGTTCCGCATTCGGTTCCGTTTATATACGCTGTCGCGAAATAATCCACTGCGCCGAAATGGAGAATTACCCTCTCCTTTAACTGCTCCTCGGTTATATTAAAGCTCCTTTTATACCAAACAGAGCTCATAAAATCGACATTTTCTATTCCCGAAAGCTTGCTTTCAGGACAAAAGGGCACATTTATTTTTTTCGAAAATTCTGTGTCCTCTTTGAAAAGCTCTCTTTCCTTTCCGCTTTTTCCGCCGTCAATTTCAAACTGCCATTCGCCGTTTAAATTAGTCCAGTTTTCCCTCATAAACTGAGGCTTGGGGTGTTCCGTTCTGTAAATCATTTTATCAGTCTCCTTTAGTTTTAATATAAACCAAAGGGAATAATTTTTAAATAGCAAATCCTATTTAAAAAGTTGACATTTTCTATTGTAAAATATATAATTACATCGGGTGATACAATGATAAAAGTGACTTCCGTAAGACATGCTTATCCCGAAGCGGACGGGTTTATTATAAAAAGAGACAACGGCTTTAAAAATTATACCTTTCTTCATTTTTACAACAGCGTCGAATTTATTGAAAGCGGAAGAGTATTAAAGACCTTTCCGCATGCCGTTATACTTTACGATCCGAAAACACCGCAGTATTTCAAGTCGGTCGGTCCGCTTTTGCATGATTGGTTTCATTTTGACGGTGACCTTGACAATATAGATTTTAAAAGCTTTTGTATGAACAGGGTATTTTATCCGAAAGATTACGGATTCATAACAAAGCTTTGCTCGCTGATGGAATTAGAGCTGTTTTCGGGCGGAAGTAACAGCGAGCTTCTGGCAAGCGCTTTGGCAACGGAGCTGTTCATAAGGCTTGACAGGAGCGTATCAACCTCAGAAGAGCCTAAGATAGAAAAAGAGGTTAAGGACAGCTTCAGATTTCTCAGAGGAGAAATGCTTTCAAATCTTAATTCGGCGGTATCGGTTGCGGACATGGCGAGGTCGGTCAATTTAAGCGAGCCGAGATTTTATGTTTTATATAAAAAAATGTTCGGCATATCTCCCCATGCCGACATAATAAAAGCTAAAATCCACAGCGCAAAAAATCTGCTGCAAAACGGTGACCTTAAAATCACCGAAATTGCAGCAGATTTGGGATATGAAAATACCACTCATTTTATAAGGCAGTTTAAATCAAATGTCGGATTAACTCCGAATGAATTCAGAAAGTGCACAAAATTTTAACCACGCTTTTTGATTTTTATTCCCGCATTTACTCCCCAAACGCCGAGAATTATAGGAATACAAAGCAATAATTGCACCGCGTTAAGCTTTTCGTGCATTATAAAAATCCCCGCAAGAATACTTACGACGGTTATAATATTAGAAAACGAGGCGCTTCTGACCGCGCTGATATTTGAGGTCGCGAAATTAAAGAGCATAAACGCGCCGACGGAAGAAATGAGAGACAGATAAATTACCGAAATTATAAAATCGGAGGACGAAAAGCTTTTTGCGACCTGAGAGAAAAACTCGCCTTTTAAATTTATAAAGGCGATTAAATTATAGCCAATGCTTCCTACTCCGAACATAAAAACCGTCCGCTCAAAGGGAGAAAAGCTTTCCGATTCCTTTCGGCTTAAAATATTGAAAGCCGCGGCGCTCATAACCGCCAAGAACAAAAGAATTACGCCGAAAGCGGTGTTTTTTCCGCCGCACTCAGACATTGCGCTTACCGCCGCAACGCATGAAACCGAAAGAACGGTGCATATAATCTGAATCAAATCGGGCTTTTCCTTTAAAAATAAAAGGCTTAAAATAATAACTCCTACAGGAACAAGGGAAATTATTATTCCCGAAAGCGCAGAGGAAGTGTATTTTATTCCGTAAAGCTCCAAAATAAAATATAAAAGCGGCTGAGCGGCACTCATCATAATAAGCCCCTTGATATTTTTGCCCTTAAAGCTTACTTTGACGGCTTTAAAAAGAATAAGCAGAAGCATAAAAAGGAAAGAAACCGTAAACCTGACGGCAAGTATTACAAGCGGATTTGAAACCGCGAGAGCTTTTTTTGAAAATATAAAGCTGAAGCCGAATATAATATTAGAAAGACATGCGGCAAGCATACCGAGATTTTGTTTAGACATAAAATTCACCCGAAAAGCATTATAAATTGTTTTAAAAAATATTTCAACAAAAAAATTTTTAAAAAATACTTGACAAAAAATTTAATGTGTGTTAATATACTTGCAACAAATGAAAAACCTATGATTAAGAGTAAGTAGCCTGAGATTTTAAGCTCAAAGAGAGTTGCCGGCGGTGTGATGGCAGCAGCGTAAGCTTTGGTGAATGGACTTATGAGGGCGACCGAAAGCTTTTAAAAGCGAGTAGCAGTCGACGGGTAACACCCGTTAAAGTGTTTACCGTATGTCAGTACGGAATGAGCGGATGATTTCATCAATTTGGGTGGTACCGCAGGATATTTGATTTTTCAAAGTCTTGTCCCTTTTATAAGGGATAAGACTTTTTATTTTTTTGTGAGGTTTTAAATATGAAGATTTTAAAGAAACGATGGCGAAGTTTAAATCAACTTTAAACACAATCTAATTTAAGAAAAATTTTATTTTAAGGAGAAATTAAAAATGAAAAAATTATCAGCTATATTACTTTCTTTGGTCCTTTGCCTTTCCTTTGCCGCATGCGGTAAATCGGAAAATAAAGCTGCATCCGATAAATCGGAATATAAGGTCGGAATAATTCAGTATATGAGCCACCCCTCGCTTGATAACTGCTATAAGGGTATCGTTGAGGCGCTTGATGAATCGGGAATTAAATACACCGCCGATTATCAGATAGGCTCAAGCAATTCGGCTGATTCCGATTGCGTTAACTTTGCTAAAAATATGGTCGCTTCAAAATGCGATGTGATTTTTGCTATCGCGACTCCCGCGGCAAAAGCCGCCTATGCCGCTACGGACGATACCGATATTCCCGTTATCTTCTGTGCGGTAAACGACCCTGTTGCGAGCGAGCTTGTTGAAAGTATGGAAGAGCCGGATGAGGATTGCACCGGTACAAGCGATGTTCTTGACCTTGAAGCACAAGTCGATTTAATTCAGTCAATGCAGCCCGAGGCTAAGAAAATAGGCATTCTTTACACCTCTTCCGAGGACAACTCGATTTCAAATCTTAAGAAATTCAAGGACATCTGCGGCAAACGCGGTCTTACCGTTGTTGACAAAGCCGTTCAGGGCGCGTCAGATGTTCCTGCCGCCGCAGAGGATCTTGCCTCAAAGGTTGACTGTATAAACAACTTCACCGATAACAATGTAGTAAACAATCTTTCCGTAGTTCTTTCGGCAGCCGAGAAGAATAATATTCCGGTTTACGGCTCAGAGGAAGAGCAGGTTAAAAACGGCTGTCTTGCTTCAATGTCTATTGATTACAAGGCGCTCGGAAAGGTAACCGGTCTGATGGGCGTAGATGTTCTGCGCGGAGCCGATGCCTCCGAAATGGCAGTCAGAACCATAAGTGAAGCAACCCCGATTGTTAACACCGACGTTTTGTCAAAGCTTAATATGACAATGCCCGAAAAATACGCTTCCGCACAGACCGTTACAACCAATAAATAAGAGGTAGTTATTAAATGTTTAATCTTCTGAGTACATTTGAGGTTTTCCTCGAAACGGGACTTGTATTCTCGCTTATAGCAATGGGCTATTATGTATCTTATTCCGTTCTTGATTTCCCCGACCTTACGGTCGAGGGAACCTTTGTGACGGGTGCGGTAACCTTCAGCCTGTTTGCCGTTCGTGGCTATAATGTATGGATAGGACTTATTTGTGCATTTTTGGCAGGCTCTTTCTTTGGTGCTATAACGGGCTTTTTAAATGTTAAGCTTAAAATCCGCCCCTTGCTTTCGGGAATTCTCGTTTCAACGGCGCTTCTTTCCATAAATATAATAGCGACAACCGGTGGTATGTACGGCGATTTTGCCGGTCGGGATTCAAGCACCTCAATTTCATTCGGAAGACGGGTCAAAACCCTGCATGACGCATTTTTCGGCGACGCTATTCCTCCGAAGATTGAAAACATTCCCGTAAGAGACCTTATAATTTTCTTAGTTGTGGCACTGGTACTCAAATTTGCGCTTGATTTATATTTTAAAAGCAAAAACGGACTGCTTCTCCGCGCCGCGGGAAGCAACGGAAATTTTGTTAAAATGCTCGGCGTTGACCCCGGAAACAGCCGAATTATCGGTCTTGCAATCGGAAACGGCTATGCCGCCGTCGCAGGCGCGTTATACACCCACATCAGCGCAGGCTCTAATCAAAGCATGGGAATAGGAACAATTGTTATCGGTCTTGCTTCGCTGATAATAGGACTTTCGCTTTTTAGAAATGTTAAATTCTTAAAGCCTACGACAAAGGTTATTTTCGGAGCAATTCTTTATCAGGCGTGCCTTACAGCCGCTCAGAAGCTCGGCGTTCCGAGCTCTTATAACAAGCTTATAATGGCGGTTATATTCACTCTTGCTTTAGTGCTCGGAAACAAGGTTAAAAAGGAGGCGGCATAAATGCTTGAGCTTAGCAATATCAATGTTTCATTCAATAAGGGAACTGTCGACGAAATGCCTCTTTTTTCAGATTTTAACTTCAGCGTTAAAAAAGGCGAATTTGTTTCGATAGTCGGCTCTAACGGCTCGGGAAAGACCACCCTTTTAAACCTTATCTGCGGAACTTTAATGCCTGACGGCGGGAAAATCATATTTGAGGGCAAGGATATAACAAGGCTTGCCGAATATAAAAGGGCAAGGCAGATAGGAAGAGTTTTTCAGGACCCAAAAATAGGCACCTGCTCCGAGCTTACCGTGCTTGAAAATTTCGCCCTTGCCGACAATAAAAATAAGCCGTTTTCTCTTACGGGCGCAATAAACAAAAAGCGAATTCCTTATTATAAGGAGCTGCTTTCCCAGTGCAATATGGGACTTGAGGACAGAATGAATTCCAAGGTCGGACTATTATCGGGCGGACAGAGGCAGGCAATTGCATTGGTAATCGCCTGTATGACCGATGTAAAGCTCTTGATTTTAGACGAGCATACCGCCGCATTAGACCCCAAATCCTCAGAGCGGATAATGGAGCTTACTGATGAAATGATTAAAAAGCACTCCATGACCGCGGTTATGGTAACCCATAATCTCAGGCACGCGGTAAATTACGGCAGCCGTCTTGTTATGATGGATAAGGGCGGAATTGTCATGGATAAATCGGGAGAGGATAAAAAGGAAATTAAAATCGAAAATATTCTCGATATATTCAATAAAATAAGCATTGAATGCGGAAACTGAGATAAAAACACACGGGCAGTAAAGCTTTTGCTTTACTGCCCCTGCCGATTATTTACTCCAATTCGTTTTCTGCTTTAGTAAGGCTTTCGTCAATCTGCTCGATTTCCTTTTTTCTGCCGAAAGCATAAATTTTAATAATAACAAAGGTTATCGGTCCCCCTGCCATGGCGGCAAACGCCGTTCCCCAGAACTGATTTAATTTTAAAACATTTATCGTTAAAAATGTTACAAGATAATAAATTATGAAATTCGGAATATAGGAAAGAATAAACCGATAATATCTTTTAAATGTCGGCTTATGCTTGAAAATTATTTTACAGGTCAGGAAAAAGGCAATGGATAGCCCTATCATATAACCGATTAGCGTCGCAAGATTTTTATGAACCACAAGACTTGCAAGAGAGGAAAAAAGGCTGTCGTTAAATGTATTTATAATGCCGAGTCCGCAAAACTCTAAAAATTCTTTGCTTAAAAAGGTGTTTTTAAGCTTAATTAAAAAATTTTTTATAGCTTATTCCGCCTCCTGTCTTAATAAAGGTAAGGTTATTATACCAAATTTCTTTTAAGATTACAAGTTGTTATTGACTTTGCGCCCGATTTGCGGTAAAATTGACTTTGCAAATTATTATGTTTCCGTAGCTCAGTTGGATAGAGCGGCCGCCTCCTAAGAATCAGTTACAACGACCGCCTTTGGAGCAAAAGTGATTGACAA
>ERZ808242.628-NODE-628-length-24583-cov-4.276011_pt1 | contig 24583 bp, 19 predicted proteins | sample MGYA00521244_ERZ808242 | MGnify/ENA primary metagenome ERZ808242 (study PRJEB31516, sample SAMN03275573) | gut metagenome | biome: mammalia-associated habitat; material: feces | host: Papio cynocephalus | place: Kenya | collected 2012-07-27 ... | reverse complement strand
TGCCGAAAAGCCGCCCCCTTGAGAATCCCCCGGCCGCCCTAACGAACTGCTTCAGAATTCTTCGACTTGCTATGGGCAGACTATTGGGAACACGCGGTTCACTTATTCCGTCTTCTCGTCGGGGATGGTGATGTTCACCCCGTTGACCTCCACCGCCTCGTCGGCGCAGATCATGATGTACTTCACCCCGCCGATAATCCTGGTCTCCACCAGGTCGCTGCGGGTGGGGTCTACCTTGATGACCACATCCGGGGTCTTCACCTCAAAATGCTTGTCATCGATGATGTTCTTGGGATGCAGGTCAGCCTCGAATCCGAAGGCCTCATCGTAGTCCACGCTGAACTTGGACAGGTGTTCTTCACTGACCCCGCAGGCCGCCAGCACCTCCTTCACGTCCGCCTTGGCAATCATCAGAGGTTCCGGAACCTTGGCCTCCTTGTGCAGGGCGATCCGCTCCCGGAGCTGGTCGTGGACGGTCTGCACCACGTCCAGGCTGCATTCCTCCCCCAGGGAGGTGGTGAGCAGAGCCTCGAAGGTGTGCTTCTGCTCCTCTGCGGGCTGGGGAGCCGGGGTGTTGAACAGGGCCTCGATGAGAGCATCCTGGCCGGTTTTCACGTCGTGGGTGTAGTACAGGGCATTGTAGATGTTGGTGGAGCGGTTGTCGAAGGCCGGGAACAGGAAGCCCAGAGCCGGAGCACCCACCATCTGGTTCATAGCCCCGTCGTGGAACGTCTTTTCCTCAGGGACATAGTGCAGGTTGGCCTTGGTCTGCTTCACCGGGCAGATGGCGCACAGCAGGAAGGAATAGGTTTCGTCAGAGTTGTCCTTCTGGAAGGCGTCGTCCCGGGACTTGAAGGGCACATCGTAGGCGTCATATCCAATGAGAATCAGATAATTCCCCTCAATTACCAAAGCATCGATGATTTTTCTGAAAAATTCTCCCCGAAGCTCCTCATCCTCCAGCTTGCTTTCCCGCAGTCCCATCAGCAGCTTGTGCTCCGGAGAATCGGCCACCTGGCTGGTTTTGAAGGTGATATCAATGAGATTTCTGCCGATGGCACCGGAGAGTGTCCGCCGGAGAAGGGCAAAATATTTGTCGGATTCGTTCTCCGGCATGATGCCCATGGACTGACGGAACTCGGAGATGATCTCCTTGTTGTCGTTGACGTAGCAGCCGAAAATGGCCGTCATATTGCTGCGATCCCGGCGCATGTGCCGCCGGATTTCGCCGATTTCCTTATCGATCATGTTGTGTCTCCTGTAAATCTGCTTAAGATAGCGGATAGTGAACATCGTCCGCATTTTTATTATAACGCAAAGCGGAAGAAAATGCAAATCCGGATTACGCTACGCATCTTCATTCGGAAACCTGCCATTTTTCTCAGTTCCATCTTCTAAGGCAACAACGGCACCTCACCCACTTTTGTATTCATACATACGCCTTACGTTCAGTGATCTCGGTTCAATTCCTCGGTAATTTCGTCGTAACGCTTCCTTAGATTCGCAATTACACTACGGAGGCCCCTGGCTTCATCTGTAAGCGCACTAATTTCTGCATTAATTTTATCCTGATGCATTTTCTTTTCTGCATCTGCATTCTTCCGGAGAGATTCCAGCTTAGGTTTTTCTTCTGTATCAAGACGAGCCTGAATTGCTTTCTTTTCTTTGCCCTTGAAAATGCCGCACATATCCCTCTGTGCTTCAAGATCGCATATTATATCTCGTTGCTTGTCAACCTCAATCTCGCAAGGCAATTTCTTGTCGCGTTCTTGCCTCAATGCGTTGATCTTGATAGTGTTTTTCGCATCAATGGCTGTAATCTGGGCGTTAAGTTCATCTATTTTCTTTTTAAGATTGACTTGCTCCATGCCGAGCCGTTCTTTTTCCTCGGCGTGTGCTTCCCAATAAGAATCGAATCTTTCTTTTGCTTCTCTTGCCTTCCTTTCCTTTTCTTCTTCTCTTTTTCTTGCAGAAATCTCGTCATATTTTGCAAGGACTTTTTGCGCTGCCTCTGCGTGCCGCCATCCGTCTCGACCCTTCATAAATCTTTTAATAACAGCATACCCATAATTGAGCATAAATTCTTCATCATCTGCAAGCAGGTAAATAATGCAGCGAATAGGCTTTGTTTTGGCTGTTGCAGCAGCAACTTGGACAGACACGCGCTCCATCAAATAATTACCTTTAATAGATTGGGGAATACTATCGAAATGTCTGTTGTAAGAACTCTCCATCAAATTGGCAAGAATATCCGTCCTTTTAAGAACTTCGTCAACGGCTTTTATCCTTTGACCAGAGTCTTCAACGTGTTGTTTTATCAGATTAAATGTAGACTCAATACAATTTTCTACGTTCCCTATAGCAGACCGCACTTCACCAATTTTGCAGTTCATGGACTTATAGTACACCGTATAGAAGTTTGCTTCCCAACTGTTAGGATCCTTCATAAGAATCATATCATAGTATTTTGCTGCATTCTCACTATTATTGCTTTCTTTCGCTCTCCGTGCAACTTGATAAAGTTTTTCTAACTCTTCAGAGTCATCAACCTTCACTTTGCTCCCGGAAACATCAACGGTTCCTTCAACCATCATTTTTCTGGCTTCTTCGACTGAGTACTTGCACCCACAAGACTGACAAACAAATACTCCATCCTGCTTCATCAAATCAGTGCTACCGCACATTTCACAAGTTAATCGTTTCATAATTTACCCTCGTTTCTTTTCGTATTGAGCAGAGTTATTATCTGCTTTCCCAATGTACACAACATTTTGAACTGTTCCATTCATTACTTCTTTTTTAAAGTATCTGCCAAATCCGAGTTTTTCACCTCGCTCAAGTTCATCCCACTCTGTACCATGGAACAAGTCCTTTACAAAGAAAACCTTATTGGCTTGTATTTTCTCTATCTGTTCATTTGCTTTACCGATTAATTCGTTGTAATCCATGATGTTTTCCTCATTTAAAAAACTTACATTTTCTATTTCGCTCGTCTAAAAGCGAATTGAGCTCGTTAATAATTTTAACTTTATCTGCAGAGAATTTCAGTCCAGCGATTTCCTCTGTGATTCGATCTTCAATATCTGCTATCTGCTCGTTGCTCATAGGATCGGAAAAGCGTATTTTCTCTGCCAACTGCGTCAACGCAGATTTGGTAGCAGCATCTTTCTCTGCATCGGCAAGAATTTCAACATCCACTTGCAGCTGCCTGATATAGAAAACCTTTTTCTGCACCTTTGCAGACACCTGCTCGATCTCGCCGCGCCCGGCATCGGAAGCAATCATGCACACGGCGGATACGCCCGCGATCACTGCGCAGGCAACGACCGCGCTCCAAATTGGAAGTGTGGGGATGGACAGGAATACAGCGAAAGCAATGAGCTGAATTACAAAGTATACCCTGCCGATATGAACAACCGGGAAGCCGAGAAACTTGCTTTTCAGGGATTCGGCATGTCCGTACCGCATTCCTGCTTTCCAAATGACAACCTGAGCGGCAAGCGCAATGACCGTAAATACATAGGAAATCCAAAAAGCTGCGGTTTTTGTCACGGGGACAGCAAACGCAATGACGCTGACCAGGATAAACAGGATGCTGAGGATGGCGTAGCCCTTTGTACTGTTCTTTTTCATCATCAGCCCTCCCTCTTTGTGCCGCACTTGGGGCAGAACTTGCCAGGTTTGATGAACTTAAAGCCACATCTTGCGCAGGTGTCAGGAGTTGTCTGCGGCGCACCGCACTCATCGCAGAATGCAGCACCCTGCGTCAATTCAGCTCCGCATTGGTCACAAAAGCGATTTGCTGTCGCTTGTGGTTGCGCCGTAATTCCCGCAAACGCGTCAGACACAGCTCCGCCGACCATGCTGCCAACTGTGCCGCCGACTCCGGTCATCATGCCCAAACCAATTCCCATATTAGAAAACTGTCCAACGGCCTTGTTGCGCGCCGCATCCTGCGCAACATCGAATCCACGCTCCTGCTGGTAGGTGTAGCCCTCCTGCATTCGCTTCGTTGCCTGTGCCTGAGAATCAATAACAACTTTCTGCGCTTCGGTCTGGGCATAGATCACGTCGGTCTGCTGCTTCAGCCTTGCCTCCGCAATATCCGCATACTGGCGGAAATGCAGCTCCTTGAATTTTTCATACTGTGAATCACCATCCGGCTTTACCACCGTAGTAACATAGAAGCGTTTGAGCTGCACGCCGTAGTCCAGGAAATCCGGGATCAGCCGTTTCTGGATATCTGCCGAAAAAGTCTCCAGGCTCTCGTCGATTTCAAAAATGTTGATAGCATTGGCCCGCATTGTCTGCGCAATGTAGGTTTTTACCTTGGTCATCAGGATGCTGCGGAAGTAGGCCGTCAGCTGATGACGATCCAGAACCCGCTCCGTGCCGACTAATTTGACCAGCAATTTGCGGGAATCATCTACGCAGAGAGACATTTCACCACTTGCGCCGATGGAAAGCGGGAACTTGTATGTAGGCTCTACATACTGCACCTTGCTATCCGTTCCCCAGCGAATCGCCATTTGTTCCGTTTTGTTTATGAAATAGATTTCACAATGGAATGCACTTTCGCCGCCCGTTGGGATATTGATCAGATGGCGCAGGATAGGGATATTCTCCGTTTCCAAGGTGTGTCGTCCCGGCCCAAACAAATCAAGTGCCTGCCCATTCAGGAACAAAATTGCTTCCTGCGATTCGTGGACAATCAGCTGAGACGATGTGTTGAAGTCCTCGCATGGGTGCTTCCAGATGAAAGTGCTGTTATCGCCTTCGTATTTGATAATCGAAGCGATTGCCGTCATAACTTAGCCTCCCTTTTGTTTTCAATTGTGTACTTATTGGAAGTAACAGAATAGTAAAAATAATTCTTGAAGAATATAGTTGAAATCTCCACTTTTTGCGAGTATAATGTTGGTGGTAGTTACCTACATTGAGATTCATAAAAGTACACATTCTCAAATTTACGGTGTGCTTTGCTTCTCTGTGGTTTCAAGCTTGGTAGCCTTACTGTAGAAAGTGCCGACAGGCATGTTGCAAGCTGCCGCCGCTTGTTTCAGCGGCAGTTTTTTCGTGCGCCACGCTTTTCGCACTTCGTAGAAGTTATCTGGCAACTGGCGCGGCGGCCTTCCGAATTTAACGCCTTTCGCCTTCGCGGCGGCGATACCCTCGGCCTGTCGCTTACGGATAAAATCTCGTTCGTTCTGCGCTACGAAAGACAAGATTTGCAGTACAAGGTCAGCAATGAATGTTCCCATTAAGTCCTTGTCCTGCCGGGTATCCAGCAAAGGCATATCGATCACGCAAATATCTACATTTTTCTCTTTGGTCAGAATGCGCCACTGATTCTGCACCTCTTCATAGTTGCGTCCCAGCCGGTCGATGCTCTGAATGTAGAGCAAATCGCCCGGCTTCAATTTTTTCACTAATTCTTTATACTGAGGACGTTCGAAGTCTTTTCCCGAAACCTTATCCATATAAATAAAATGATCTTCTACGCCCTTGTCATACAGGGCGATCAACTGCCGATCCTCATTTTGATCCTTGCTGGATACGCGAATATAACCATAGATGCTCATAGCTTCTCCTCCTTGTATTTCAAATGATAAGGGCTGGCATGAATGCTCCGTCTGCGGTGGAAGCACGGGCAGAAGCCAAAAAACGAAGAAGCGGAAGGGAGAATTTCCCTTCCGCTTCTTCGTTTTTTCTCTTGGAACTTAGTCCCAAAGGCACTTCCAGTTCTGGATGAAGTACTCCGCGCCGGAGTACACGGTGGTGACGACGATGACGCCGATGACCACGAAGCTCAGCATTGGGATGCCGGGCAGAGCCATCATCAGGCACAGACCCACCATGGTGCTGGCAGTCTTCACCTTGCCGCTCCAGCCGGCGGCGATAACCGTGCCCTTCTGGACGGCAATGAGCCGCAGGCCGGTAACGCCGAACTCCCGGGTCAGGACGATCATCAGCGCCCAGGCCGGGAACACGCCCCACTGGCAGAACACGCACATGGCGGCGATGGTCAGAAGCTTGTCCGCCAGGGGGTCGAGGAATTTGCCGAAATCCGTCACCTGGTGATAGTGCCTAGCGATATAGCCGTCCACAAAATCCGTCAGGCTGGCGGCGATGAAAATCGCCAGGGACACATACATCCACAGGCCGCGCTCGCCGCCGGATAAGTACATGGTCACAAGATAGACCGGGATCATCAGCACCCGGGACAGGGTAATTTTGCTTGCCGTTGTCATGTTTCCGCTTCCTCCACCACATAGCCGGACAGGTCTCCGTCCAGACTGCCGTCAATTTTTACCCAAACAAAATCGCCGATGGCAACCGGCTCGTCGGTCGCAATCCAGACCCGGCCGTCAATGTCGGGCGAATCAGCGTAGCTGCGGCCGTAGAACTGCTCATTTTCCTCGTCGTAGCCGTCCACCAGCACCTCCAGGGTTTTTCCGATCATGGAGGCGTTCCATTCATCCATAATTTCGGACTGGATCATCTCGACGGTCTGCGCCCGCTGCTGAGCGGTTTCCGTATCCACAAATTCCATCTTCGCGGCGGGGGTTCCCTCCTCCGGGGAGAAGGCGAAGGCACCTACCCGCTCCATCCTGGTTTCCCGGAGGAAATCGCAAAGCTCCTGGAACTCCGCCTCCCCTTCCCCGGGTAGGCCGGTGATCAGGCTGGTGCGGATGACCAGGCCGGGAATCCGTGCCCGGAGCTTCGCAAGCAGCGCCTTGATGAAGGGACCGTCGCCCCGGCGGTTCATGCGCTTGAGAATCTCGCTGTTGCAGTGCTGCAGGGGAATGTCCAGGTACTTGACGATCTTCGACTCCGTGGCGATCACGTCGATGAGCTCGTCGTCAATTTCGTCCGGGTAGACGTAGTGAACCCGGATCCAGTGAAGACCGTCGATTTTGCAAAGCTGACGCAAAAGGGTAGCCAACAGCCGCTTGTGCTCCGGGAAATCCGTGCCATAGCGGCTGGTATCCTGAGCCACCACGATCAGCTCCTTCACGCCGCTGTCTGCCAACATCCGGGCTTCGTAGAGCACGTCGTCCAGCTGGCGGCTGCGGTACCGGCCCCGCAGGTAGGGGATGATGCAGAAGGCGCAGCGGTTGTTGCAGCCTTCGGCGATTTTGATAAAGGCGTAGTGCTCCGGGGTGGTGACGATGCGCCCGGTCTCCTGCTCCGGCGCATCGATGGAGCCGTAGTCCGCCACTTCCTTCTCGTCCAGAAGAGCCTCGATGGCGGGGACGATCTCCGTGTAGCTGCCGGTGCCCAGAACGCCGTCCACCTCAGGCAGCTCCTTCTGAATGTCCCCCTGATACCGCTGGGACAGGCAGCCCGTTACCAGAATTTTGCCCACAAGCCCCTGCTCCTTCAGGGCGGCGGTTTGCAGAATATAGTCGATGGCTTCGGTTTTGGCCGAATCGATAAAGCCGCAGGTGTTGATGACCACCACGTCGCTGCCTACGATGTCCTCCTTGACGGTGTGGCCGGCTTCTCTCACCCGGTACATCATCCGCTCGCAGTCCACCTGATTCTTGGCACAGCCAAGGGAAATGAATCCAATTTTTGCCATATCTTTCAATCCTCAAATATGTCCTCGCAGTCGAAGGACAGGGTATTCAGCACCCGCTTCACCGTGCCATAGCTGTGACCCCGGCGAAGCAGGGCATCGATAGCCCGTTTGATTTGCTTTTCATCGGAATCCCCGTCCAGACGGGTGCGGAGAAACTGCTCGATTTTCGCTTCCTGGTCTGGGTAATCCGCCAGGGCTTCCTCCCAATAGGCCTTGGGAATCCGCTTTTCGTAAAGAGCCTGCCTGGCTCTGGCCAAGCCGTAGCCCTTGGCGACGCAGGAATGCACCACCTGCTCGGCGGTGGCCCGGTCGTCCACCAGATGGAGGTCTTCCATCCACTGTACCGCGGCTCTGGCCTGCTCCGGATTCTCGCCCTTGCGCACAAGACGCTGCTCTAAGTCCTTCCGGGACACGCTGGAGGCGGACACGATCCGCACCGCCCGCATTCTGGCGGACATCTGCCCGGCGGCCTCCTGAAGGCGCGTCAGCTCCGCTTCCTCCAGCTCCTTGCCGGGGTAAAGGCCAAAATCCTCCACCGTCTGCCGATAAAGCCCCAGCCGGGTTCCGTCGGAAAAGGTGACCCAGTAGCGTCCCGCCCGGTCAGGGGCGTTGCGCAGCTGCTCAATCCTCATCGTTGAAGTCGTCGGCGGTGACGGCTACCGCCTTGTCGGCGGGCTTGGCCGGAGCCTTGGGCGCACCGGCGTTCAGCTTCCACAGGTTCTCCCGAACCTGTGCCTCCACCTTCTCGGCAATGTCCGGGTTGTTCATCAGGTAATCCTTCACGGAATTGGCACCCTGGCCGATCCGCTCGTCGCCCATGGAGAACCAGCTGCCGCTCTTCTGAACAATGTCCATCTGAACCGCCAGATCCACCAGCTCGCCCCACTTGGAGATGCCCTGGCCATAGAGAATCTCAAACACCGCTTCCCGGAAGGGCGGAGCCACCTTGTTCTTGACCACCTTCACCCGGGTCTTGTTGCCGATGACGTTGCCGCCTTCCTTGATGGTCTCGATCCGGCGCACATCCAGACGGACGGAGGAATAGAACTTCAGGGCGTTGCCGCCGGTGGTGGTTTCGGGGTTGCCGTACATGACGCCGATCTTCATGCGCAGCTGGTTGATGAAGATGACCACGCAGTTGGTCTTGGCAATGGTGCCGGCCAGCTTCCGCAGAGCCTGGGACATGAGCCGGGCCTGAAGACCCACGAAGGTATCGCCCATTTCGCCCTCAATTTCCTGCTTGGGAACCAGAGCCGCCACGGAGTCCACTACCACCGCGTCAATGGCACCGGAGCGCACCAGCGCATCGGTGATCTCCAGAGCCTGCTCGCCGGTGTCCGGCTGGGAAACCAGCAGATTGTCCGTATCCACGCCCAGAGCCGCGGCATAAACCGGGTCAAGGGCGTGCTCCGCGTCCACGAAGGCTACCTCGCCCCCCCGCTTCTGGGCTTCCGCCAGAATGTGCAGAGCCAGGGTGGTCTTGCCGGAAGACTCAGGACCGTAAATCTCGATGATTCTGCCCTTGGGCACGCCGCCGATACCCAGCGCGGCATCCAGAGCCAAGGAGCCGGTGGGAATGGCCTCCACATTCATTTCCGGCCGGTCGCCCAGACGCATGACCGTGCCCTTGCCGAAGCTCTTGTCGATCTGGGCCAGAGCCGTCTGCAGTGCCTTCTTCTTATCGGAAGCGGGGGTGGGGGCTTCATAAACTGTCTTTTTCGTTGCCATAATCAATCTTCCTTCCTGCCGTACCGCGCAAGCACGGAGCGTTCTCTATCGTTATAATCTCTGGTTCGTTCCAGGATGGTATAGCCGTTTTCTTCTAAGATTTCGCACACGTCGCCGCCCTGCCCGTCGCCGAACTCAAAGCACAGGAAGCCTCCGGGCTTCAGAGCCGCGCGGAAATGGGCGGCAATGTCCCGGTAAAAATTCAGGCCGTCCTCCCCGCCGTAAAGAGCCAGATGGGGTTCGTACTCCCGGACGCTGGCGGGAAGCTCCTCCATGTCATGGGCACTGATATAGGGGGGATTGGAGACGATCAGGTCGAATTTTCCCAAAAAACCGCTGACCGGCTTTCTGGCATCGGCCTGAACGCAGCGCACCCGGCCGGTGAGCTTGTTCAGCACCGTATTTTCCTTGGCCACGGACAGGGCTTCCTGGCTCACGTCCGCCAGGGTCACTCTCGCGTCCTTCACCCGGCTGGCAATGGCCAGCCCGATGCAGCCGCTTCCGCAGCATAAATCCAGAATCCGAGGGTCTTTCTCCAGAAACAGAGCCTGCTTGACGGCAAGCTCCGCCAGGGCGCAGGTGTCGTCTCTGGGGATCAGCACCTTGGGAGACACCAGCATGGGAAGGCCATAGAATTCCCACTGACCCAGCACATAGGCGATGGGTTCGTCCGCCAGCAGCCTGCGCAGGTTCGCTTCCACCTGCGCCACGATTCTTTCTCCGGCGTATAAGTCCCGGTCTGCCAGAAGCTGAGCCTGGGTCTTGCCGGAGGCCTGGCACACCAGGAGCCTTGCCAGCACCCCGGGATCCTGGGGCGAAGCCTGGTTCGCCAATGCCCGGCGTGTGTCCTGGTACAGGTCGCCGTAGGTTTTTACCATCGATCCGCGCCCTCCCGCTCCGGCAGCACCGCCTCCAGGGCGGCAATGCCCACCTGGATCATGGAGTCGTCCGGCTCGTTGGTGGTGAAGTGCTGGAGCCACATGCCGGGAGCGGTGAGAATTTTCGTAAAGCCGTTGTCGTGCCGTCCTGCCCAGCGGTTGATTTCATAGGTGATGCCCACAACCAAAGGCAAAAGCAGCAGCTTGAACACGATCATCAGCAGCCGGTAGCCGAAGGTACCCCGGATGGTCTCCAGGGCAGGCACCGCCGCTAAAAGCGCGGAGGAAGCCACGGAAAACACCAGGATGGAGATGACCATGACCACCAGCAAAAAGCTGGTACCGCAGCGGGGGTGGAGCCGGGTCTGAATCCGGACGTTTTCCACCGTCAGGGGCAGCCCCGCCTCATAGCAGCGGATGGTTTTATGCTCCGCGCCATGGTAGGAAAACACCCGGCGCATTTCCTCCATCCGGGAAATCAGCAGCATATAGGTAAGGAAAATCACCATCCGGATGACACCCTCAATGAGGTTCACCCCCAGATTGCTCCTGATCCACCGGTCGAAAAAGCCGCCGATGACCATGGGAAGCAGGAAGAACAGCACAACGGACAGTCCCAGGCCCATAAACATGGCAATGCCCACGATGGCCTTCTGGAAGGTTTCGCTGCCCAGCTTCTTTTCCAGCCAGCGGTCAAACTTGGAGGGCTCCTCCTGCATTTCCTCCGGGGCTAAGTCCGCCGAGCGGAGCAGAGCCTTAATGCCCACTACCTGGGCATCGAAAAAGTTGAAAACACCCCGGATAAAGGGCAGGTTCTTCCAGGATTTGGGGGGATTTTTCTTCCGGGGCATGGTTTCGGTGTGCAGGCCGTCCTTGGTGCGCACCACAATGGCATCCTTGTCCGGCCCCCGCATCATAATGCCCTCGATGAGAGCCTGGCCGCCGATGGTGGTTTTGAATTTTTCCTGTGACATGGTTTCTCCTTAGTGGGCACCGGGCAGGCGAACCGTCACCAGCGTGCCGCCGCCCTCCGCGTTTTCCAGGGTCAGGGTACCGCCGTGCATCTCCACGATCTCATCGCAGACCGCAAGGCCGATGCCGGTGCCCCGGACGCTGGAGCTGCCCTTGTAAAATTTCTTCTTCACCAGAGGAAGCTCGTCCTCCGGAATCCCCGGGCCGAAGTCCCGGATCCGGACGACCACCTGGTCGTCCTCATAGTGCATGGAGGTCTCGATCCGCTTGCCGGAGCCGCCGTGCTTGGCCGCGTTGTCCAGGATGTTCAGGAACACCTGCCGCATCCGCTGGGGGTCGCAGGGAATTTCCGGAATGTCCTCGTCGCTTTCCTTGTAGACAAGCTCAATGCCGTCCTGAGCCAGTCGGCTGCCATACATGAACACCGTGTCCTCATACTCAGACCGCAAATCGGTCATTTCCACCGCCAGGGTCATCCGGCCGTCCTGCATCCGGGTAAAGTCCAGCAGATCCATAACCATTTCCGTCAGCCGCTTTGCCTCGCTGGAGATGATCTTCAGGCCCTGGCGGGTGTCCGCGTCCATGTTTTCATCGGCAAGCAGCGTCTCGCTCCAGCCGTTGATGACGGTCAGCGGCGTGCGCAGCTCATGAGACAGCTGAGAGATAAACTCCGCCTGCATCTTCTCATTCTGGGCGATTTTGCTGGACATTTCGTTGATGGTGTCGGCCAGCGTGCCGATTTCGTCCCGGTAGGGGGTCTTGATCTGCACGCCGTAGCTGCCCGCGGCGATCCGCTGAGCCTTCTCGGTGATCTCCGCCACGGGGTTCATGACCGAGCGCAGATAGATATTGCTGCTCACCAGCACCACGGCCATGACCAGGGTCAGCACCGTGGCACTGACCAGGGCAACCTGCAGAATCTGGGCATCCACCTTCCGGGTGGAGGTGACGTAGCGCAGCACGCCGATGATCTCGCCATTGCTGTAGATCACCGGACTGGACACCGCCATGATCCGCTCACCGGTATCCCCGTCCTTGCCCAGAAACGGCTCGGCGGAGCGGCTTTCCAGTGCCCTGGCAATTTCCGGAGTGTCCGGACTTTTCCCTGCCCACTGGCCGTAGGAGGAGGCGATCAGACTCCCCTCCCGGTTAATGAATTGCAGCTCAATGGTGTCCTTGTCGTCAAAGGTCTGGGTGTAGGTAATGCAGGACTGGTAGTATTCGTTGTAGGTCTGGTCAATATAGGCGGCAAAAAAATCCGTGGTGGATTTGGCTCGGTGCTTCAGATCCGACTCCATATTGGAGTAGTAGTAGGCGGCGAAGGCGGCGGTAATCGCCATGACGCACACCAGTCCCAGAGCCATGACCACGCTGGCGGTGTTCAGAAGCCACCGCTTGCGCAGACCGCCGATGTTGACCATCGATTTGAAATCCTTCACCCCTTACGCGCCCCACTTATAGCCCAGACCCCAGACGGTGGTGATATAGGTAGGGTTGGCAGTGTCGTCCTCAATCTTGATCCGCAGGCGGCGGATATTCACATCCACGATCTTCAGCTCGCCCTCGTAGTCCCGACCCCAGACCGCGGACATAATATCCTCCCGGGACAGGGCACGGCCTGGATTCTGCATGAAGAGCTTCAGAATGGCGTACTCCACCTGGGTCAGCCGGATTCGATTGCCGTTCTTCTCCAGAGTGTGATTCCGGGTGTTCATGACGAAGGGCCCCTGGGTCAGAAGCTCGGAGCTGGCGTTGGTGTCTCCGCCGATCCGGCGGTACAGCGCGTCGATCCGGGCGGTCAGCTCCGCCGGGGAGAAGGGCTTTGTCACATAGTCGTCGGCGCCGGTCATAAGGCCTGTTACCTTGTCCATCTCCTGGGTGCGGGCGGTGAGCATGATCACGCCCATCTGCTTGTTTGTCGCCCGAATCCGACGGCAGACCTCGAAGCCATCCATATCTCCGGGCACCATGATGTCCAGGATGGCCACGCCCACGTCGGGATTGGCGGCGATGGCATCCAGAGCCTGCTGGCCGTCCCCGGCCTCGATCACATCATAGCCCGCCCGCTTCAGGTTGATAACCACAAAACTGCGGATATTCAGCTCGTCTTCCATAATCAGAACTTTTTTCATATGCTACCTCTTTTCAAGTTTCGTCTGTCTGCCAGTCCTGACGGATCAGACGGAAGCCCTCGATCAGGCTGTTTTCCGTAATGCCATACTCCGGCGCACCCGTCTCCAGCCGAGCCGCATAGGCGACCCCTTCCGCCCGGTTCAGCACGAACCGCCCTTGAGCCACCGCCAGCTCATCCCGGTCGGTGCCGGTAAAGACAAAGACCGTAAAGAGGGGCTGGGTCTTCTTGTAGGATTCATCCCACAGAAGGAACCGGAATTCCCCCTGGCTCTGCTCCACCGTCACCCGGCTGGCCCAGGCACTGCTCAGGGGCAGATACCAGCCGCCGGGGTAATTATGGAAGGTGTAGAGCTTATCGATCTCCCAGCCGTCGGAGTCCATGGAATACCAGCGAAGCAGAAATTTCTGGTCGCCGTCCCGCCAGCTGGTCACCGCCTTCATGGCCACCAGACTGGGCAGCTCCAGCACCCCGTCAGAGTCGATGTCCTCGGCATAGACATAGTAGTTCAGAAGCGTTCCCACGCTGGTATCCGACTCGGCGGAATAGGAGATATTGGTAAACACCCCCTGCCGCATGGCAAAAACATCCGTCACAATGGTGTTGTCCTCGGAGGAGCTGGTGACGAACACCGCGTTATTGCCGTCCTGGAGCCTGCCGGTGGTGATCCGACGGATCCGGGAGGTATGCTCGGACAGCTCCGTCTCCACAGAGCGGACAATCTGGCCGCTTTCGTAGCCGTAGAGCACGGCCATGCCCCGCTGGGTTTCCTCCTCCCCGGGGCGCAGAACCATCAGCTCGCTCTTGTCGCCGCTGAGCTGACAGGAAAGCATTTTGCTGTAGCTGTTCAGCAGCAGCAGCTCCGCGCGGCCGCTGCGGAAGCTGTACACCGCCACATTCCGGAGCACCCGGTCGCTGACCTGAATGCCCACCGCCAGCTCAAGACCCGGCTCATCGTCGAATTCCATATATTCCACCTGGTCAAAGGCCTGACCGTTGAAGCCGATGGTATCCAGAGTTCGGCACTTTCCCGTTTCGTCCTGCTGGAAAATCAGCACCTGCAGGGGCTTTTCCGTAGCGCCCTTGGCAAACACCAGGTATTCATCCAGACCGTCGCCGTTCAGGTCGGCCATCTGCACCGTCTGCTGGTTGTCACCGGACTGGGGGGAGGAAAAGGTCATGCCGTACATGGCCGTGTCAATGGCCGCCTGCAGCTCCCGGAATTCCTCGGAACGCTTGGGCAGGGCATACATCTCCTCCACGGTGCGCAGGGCGCAGCCACTCAGGAGCATTGCCGCCAGAACCGCGGCAAGGAACACAAACCGCTTTTTCACGGCATCCACTCCTTTCAACTTTACATTATATCACAAATTGATCGAAAAAGGAAGCTATTTCACCACAACATTTCCTTCTCCCAGCAGCTTTTTCAGCTCCCGGAGCATAGGCTCGGCAAGCCCCGCACGGGCACCCCGGCGGGCACCGGTGTCGGCAAAATACAGCACCACCCCTTCCCCGCCCGGGAACATGTTCACAATGGCGCGCACCTTGGGATAGAGCTTTCCTTCCTCCCCGGGAAGCCGGAGATACAGGGTGCCCTTCCTGGGGGGCGCCTTAGGGGCAGGCTCCCGGTCGGGATTTTCCGCGTAATCGGAAATGGGTCTGGCTCGATTTATCACGATCTGGGGCTCCTTGTCGTCCCGCAGAGACAGCCGCCCGGTGACGACCACCGCCGCTCCCTCCTTCAGATAGCCGCCGTACTGACTGAGAACGTTGGAAAAGGCCAGCATTTCCATGGCACCGGTGTCGTCCTCCACGGTGAGATATGCCATGACGGAATTGTTCCGGGTGGTTTTCATTTTCAGGCTCTGGACAATGCCCGCCACGCTGACGATCTGATCGTCCGCAAAGTGGGCTTCCTCATCCAGCAGACTTCCGATGCGCATCACATGGGTGTTTTTCAGGGATTCCCGGTAGTCGTCCATGGGGTGGCCGGAAATGTAAATGCCCATGGTCTCCTTCTCCAGAGCCAGCAGCTCCGGCTTTCGCATTTCGTTCAGCTTGGGGATGGGGATCCGGGCGGCGGCATCGTTTTCCTCCAGCATACCGAACAGGCCCATCTGACCCTCCAGATTTTTCTTCCGGGAGGCGGCGATGGCGTCCATCATACTGTCATAAACCGCCAGCAGCTCGCTGCGGTGATTGCCGAAGCAGTCCGCCGCGCCGCACTTAATGAAATTTTCTACCGCCCGCTTGTTCAGCTCCCCTTCCCCCATCCGCTCGATGAAGTCCTCCAGGGATTGGAAGGAGCCGCCCTCCTCCCGCTTTTTCACCATGGTACGGATCAGACCTCTGCCCACGTTTTTCACCGCGCCCAGGCCGAAGCGGATGGCGTCGCCCTCCACGGTGAAGTGATCCTCGGAATGGTTCAGGTCAGGCGGCAGCACGGCAATGCCCAGCTCCTTGCACTCGGCGATATAGCCCGCGATTTTTCCGGCGGAATCCAGCACCGAGGTCATCAGAGCCGCCATGTACTGCCGGGGGTAGTGGCACTTGAGATATGCCGTCTGGTAGGACACGACGGCATAGCACACCGCATGCGCCTTGTTGAAGGCGTAGTTGGCGAAATCCACGATCTCATCGTAAATGGACTGGGCCACCGCCTCGGAAATTCCGTGGCCGATGCAGCCGGGGATATTCTGCGCCGGATCGCCGTAGACGAAAACCTTCCGCTCCGCCTCAATGACCTTCATTTTCTTCTTGGAGATAGCCCTGCGGATGTTGTCCGCCTGACCCATGGTATAGCCGCCCAGGCTCCGGAAAATCTCAATGACCTGCTCCTGGTAGACGATGCAGCCGTAGGTAACTTTCAGGATCGGCTCCAGCATGGGAGTTTTGTAGGTCACCTTCCGGGCATCCAGCTTATTGGCGATAAACCGGGGGATGGAATCCATGGGGCCGGGACGGTACAGAGCCACGATGGCGGTGATGTCTTCAATGGAGCTGGGCTTCATGTTGACGCACACGCCGGTCATACCCGCCGATTCCAGCTGAAATACGCCCTGGGTCTTGCCCTCGGCCAGCATGGCGAAGGTCTCCGGGTCGTCATCCGGGATATCGCGCATGGCGAAATCCGGATGAATTTTTTGAATCTGCTTTTCCGCGTCGTCAATGACCGTCAGGTTCCGCAGACCCAGAAAGTCCATTTTCAGCAGCCCCAGCTCCTCGATGGTGGTCATGGTGTACTGTGTAACCACGGTTTCGTCGTTGCAGGACAGGGGCACATAGGTATACACCGGATCGGCGGTGATCACCACGCCGGCGGCGTGGGTGGAGGAATTTCGGGGCATTCCCTCCAGAGACCGGGCGGTGTCGATGAGAGTCTTCACTCTGGGATCGCCCTCGTACATTTCTTTGAGCTTTGGACTGGAATCCAGAGCCTCCTGCAGGGTGATATGGGGAGTAGATGGTACTAATTTTGCCACCACGTCCGTCTCCGCGTAGGTAAAATTCAGTGCCCTGCCCACGTCCCGGATGGCACCCCGGGCGGCCATAGTGCCGAAGGTGGCGATCTGAGCCACATGGTCAGTGCCATACTTGCGCATGACGTACTCAATGACCTCCGGCCGCCGCTCCTGACAGAAATCCGTGTCAAAATCCGGCATACTCACCCGCTCCGGGTTCAGGAACCGCTCGAAGATCAGAGCATACTTCATGGGGTCTACTTCCGTGATGTGCATGCAGTAGGCCGCGATGGAGCCGGCGCCGGAGCCACGGCCTGGACCCACGGGTATCCCCTGCTCCTTGGCGTAGCGGATGAAGTCCCAGACGATGAGATAGTAGTTGACATAACCCATAGAGCTGATGACGCTGATCTCATACTCCAGCCGCTTCTTGTATTCCTCCGGCTCCTGGGGGTAACGCTCCCGGAAGCCGTTATAGCAAAGCTGGCGGAAATAGCCCTCGTTGGTATAGCCCTCAGGCACCGGGAAGGCCGGCAGATGGTACTCGTGGAAGGTAAATTCCAGATTGCACCGGTCGGCGATTTTTACCGTATTTTCAAAGGCCTCGTCAAGCCCCGGGAAAAGCGTGCGGAGTTCTTCCTCGCTTTTGACATAAAATTCCTCGGTCTGGAATTTCATCCGGTTCTGGTCGTCCACGGTTTTGCCCGTCTGAATGCAAAGCAGCACGTCCTGCATTTTGGCGTCTTCCCTGCGCAGATAGTGAGCGTCGTTGGTGATTACCATAGGAAGTCCGGTCTCCCGTGCCAGCCGCTGGATGCCCTGGTTCACAGGACGCTGCTCGTCAATGCCGTGATCCTGAAGCTCCAGGAAGAAATTGCCCTGGCCGAAAATATCCGACAGCTTCCGGGCGTATTCCTTGGCTCCTTCGTAATCCTCCCCCATCAGGTGCTGGGGGATGGCACCGGCCAGGCAGGCAGACAATGCGATGAGACCCTCGTGATATTGCGCAAGCAATGCCAGATCTACTCTGGGCTTGCCGTAAAAGCCGTGGATAAAGGCCTCGGAAACCAGATAGCACAGATTTTCGTAGCCCTTCCGGTTCTCGCACAGCAGCACCAGGTGATAGGGGTCGTTGTCCTGGCCGTGAACCCGGTCGGTCATGCCCCGGCGGGCGACGTAGACCTCGCAGCCGATGATGGGCTTGACCCCGGCGGCCTTGGCGGCCTTGTAAAAATCAATGCAGCCGTACATGACCCCGTGGTCGGTGACGGCCACGGCGGTCTGCCCAACCTCCTTCACCCGATCCATCAGGCCGTCGATCCGGCAGGCACCGTCCAGCAGGCTGTACTCCGTATGCAGATGCAGGTGGACAAAACTCATTGGATGGCCTCCTTTGCCAGCTCCGTCAGTTTTTTCATCCGGTTATTCATGGCGGGCTTCGTAATGGGCGGCTCCATCATGGCCGCCAGCTCCGAAAGGGACGCGGAGGGGTTTTCCTCCCTGGCTAGAGCCGCCTGACGCAGCTTGTCCGGCAGGCTGTCCAGCATTCCCAGCTCCCGGAGCCGCCGGATGACCCCCAGCTGCTCCTGGGCGGCCTCCACCACCTTGGAGGTGTTGGCGTCGTCGCAGTTGCACCGGCGGTTGACCTTGTTGTTCAGCTCTTTTTCCAGCCTGGCTTCCATAATGCCCATGGCGGCCACTGGGGCTCCCAGGCGGGTCAGAAAGTCCGAAATCTGCTCGCTTTGCTTGAGATAGAGCACCTGGGCACCGCCCCGACGGGCGGTTTTGGGGGAAAAGTTCATAACCTCCCGTACCAGCAGCTCCGTCTCCCGTGCCACCGCCTGGTGGGTGGTGGCAAGCTCCATGTGGTAGCCCTTTCCCGGGTCGGTGACGCTGCCGCCGGCCAGGAAGGCGCCCCGGAGGAAGGACGCCTTGCAGCATTCCTCCTCCACAATCGGGTAATTCACATGCAGAGCCAGGGTGTCTCCCTTGGAAAAGCCAAAAGCTTCCATGACGGTTGAGAGCTTTCTCTCATCCCGGATCTGAAACACCAGCTTTCCGGGAGCGGCCAGGCTGGGATAGCTGTCAAAATCCAGGTCAAAGGCCTTCTTAAAAAGCTTGGGCAGCACATGGGCAAACTCCCGGCTTTCGGTGATGATTTTAATGCCGTCGTCCTGGAAGCTGTTGCAGTAGAGCAGGATGCCGAAGCACTGAGCCAGGGCGCAGCAGGGCTTGCCCGGCAGCACCCGGCAGATTTCCGCCCGGGCGGCGGAGGAAAAGGACAGGGACATGTGATACCACCTATACGATAATATAATCTATTGCCACTATTACCAAATTCGGATTTCCGGTTCCAGACGAATGCCGGACGCTTCGTACACCCGGTCGGAAACGGTCTGAAGCAATTTTTTCATATCCTTTGCGGTGGCCCCGCCCAAATTCACGGCAAAGCCCGCGTGCTTTTCGGAAATTCCGGCGTTTCCCACCCGGAAGCCCTTCAGCCCCGCCTCCTGGATCAGGGCGGCGGCGTAGCCGCCTGCGGGACGCTTGAAGGCGGAGCCTGCCGAGGGCAGGTCAAGGGGCTGGGAGGCCGTGCGCTTTCCGATGAGCTCCTTCATTCTGGAGCGGATGGTCTCCGGCTCCGCCGGGGTCAGGGTGAATTCCGCGCTGAGCACAATGTCCCCGGTTTCCTCCAGAACACTGTGCCGGTAGGAAAAGCCCATTTCCCCGTTGGTCAGGACGCGCCGCTCTCCCCGGCGGTTCATGACCTCCACCTGGCTGCACACCCGACAAATCTCCCCGCCGTAGGCTCCGGCGTTCATGTACACGCCGCCGCCCACGGTGCCGGGAATGCCGTGGGCAAATTCCAGGCCGGACAGACCTGAGTTTGCCGCCACCACCGCCGCCCGGCTCATAGTCACCCCGGCCATCACCCGAAGCTTATGTCCAGGCAAGGGTTCGATGCCATCCAGGCAGTCCTTCAGGCAGATGACCAACCCCTGAACGCCTTCGTCCGGAGCCAGTATATTGGTTCCGGCTCCTAAGATAGCAAAGTTACCGTCCAATAAAGCGGACGTTTTCAAGATTTTCGCCAATTCTTCCGCATTTTTCGGGAAGGCCATGACCTCCGCCCCGCCGCCGATGCGCAGAGAGGTGTGCTTTGCCAGCGGTTCGTCAAATTTCAGCTCCACATCCGGGAGTAATTCTGCGATTTTTTTCTGAAAATCCGTCAATTCCGTCATAAACGCCTCCGGGTGTATAATCGAATACAGTATAGCATATTCCCGGAGATTATGCAATTATGCGATTGTGAATTTTATCCGAACGCAAAAAAGCTGCCCGGCAAGATGCCGGGCAGCGGAAAATGTAAAGGCTCAGGCTTCCAGGTTGATGCCGGTGTCCTTGGAGAACAGATGGCAGACATGGCCGGGGAAGGTGTAGTGAACGGTGCTGCCGTTGGACAGAGCGGCAACCTCGGCACCGGTCATGTTCATGGTGGAAACGACCATGACCACGTCACGACCCATGGAGGTCACATGCAGGTGGACGGAGGAGCCCATCAGCTCAGACACGTCGACCTTGCCCTCGATGCCGGTAGGCTCCAGGGAGATATGCTCCGGACGAACGCCCAGAACCACATCCTGCTCGGCCACATTGTTGGCGGCGAGCTTGGCCTGCTTGTCGTCGGACAGAACGATGGACTGGTTGTCCAGCTTCACGACGTACTTGCCGTTCTCCTTGACCAGCTTGGCGTTCTCGAACAGGTTCATCTGAGGCGTTCCGATGAAGGTAGCCACGAACAGGTTGTAAGGATGATTGAAGACCTCCTGGGGGGTGCCGATCTGCTGGATGAAGCCATCCTTCATGATGACGATCCGGTCGCCCAGGGTCATAGCCTCGGTCTGGTCATGGGTAACGTAAATGAAGGTGGTGTTGATCCGCTGACGCAGCTTGATGATCTCGGCACGCATCTGGTTGCGGAGCTTGGCGTCCAGGTTGCTAAGAGGCTCGTCCATCAGCAGAACCTTAGGCTCCCGGACGATGGCGCGGCCGATGGCCACACGCTGACGCTGACCGCCGGACAGAGCCTTGGGCTTACGACCCAGGTACTGGGTGATGTCCAGAATCTCAGCGGCTTCTTTAACCTTCTTATCGATCTCGTCCTTGGGCATCTTGCGCAGCTTCAGGGCGAAGGCGATGTTATCATAAACGGTCATGTGGGGGTACAGGGCGTAGTTCTGGAAGACCATGGCGATATCCCGATCCTTGGGAGCCACATCGTTGACCAGCTTGTCGCCGATGTACAGCTCACCGCCGGAAATCTCTTCCAGACCGGCGATCATCCGCAGAGTGGTGGACTTACCACAGCCGGAGGGACCGACCAGAACGATGAATTCCTTGTCGGCGATGTCCAGGTTGAACTCCTGAACCGCCACGACACCCTCATCGGTGATCTGCAGGTTGTGCTTCTTTTCGGGCTCGCCCTTCTTCTTTTTCTTCTTGGCATCGTCGCCGTTGAAGGGATAGACCTTTTTGATGTTCTTCAGGGTTAAGCTTGCCATACTTTCTTGACTCTAGACGCGCCTACCATTTTCGCGCGCGTCCTCGCTGCCGGAAAGCAACATTCCGGAAGCACTACGACAGGTCTCCACACTGCCGCACCGTAAGTCAGACGGATTTATCCTCCTTAAATTCAGCAAAGCACGGCTAGAATAGTGGAGTAGCCGCACTTCACCGGGATACTGAAATGATACCATAATTCGTCTTTCCTGACAATCGGGGATAATGACGGTTTTTTCAGCTCTGTTTTAGGCATTCTGACAAGAGTTCCGCTGTTTCCTTTCAAAAGCCTCTGCCCTTATTCCGCTCCCGTTTCCGGCTCGGCAAAAGGCTCTGGCAGGAACCGCAAAGCCTCAATCCCGCTTCCGACGGCAATTGTCCTTGCATTGAAAACAAATCAAATTGATTGTTTCTCATCAATTGACATTTCTGCTTTTTAGCAGTAGGATGGGAGCAATCGAACAGGAAAAGCAATGACGAAGGCGGATTTGAACGCTCGCCTGATAGAGAGCCGGGGACGGTGGAAGCCCGGCAGGGAGGCTTCAGACAATCCCATCCCTTCCGAGCCGAAGCGCCCAAAGCATTTGCCGGTAGGGGCTTCCGCGCAGGCTGCGTAAGTGCCTAGGGCTTGCTGGAGCCCGAAGAGGGGCGCATTTTACATGCGCAATTTGAGTGGTACCGCGGGTATTGTGTTTACAAGGCTCGTCTCAAGGAAACTTGAGACGAGCCTTTTTATTTTCAGGAAACCTCTGAACCAATCGTCTTCGGCTGTGAGTGGATCTTTTCCGCCCGCTCATCCGCATCAAAAGCGGGAAATATGGCGCAGCCGTTGCAGCGTAAGCTGGCTTACGGATGCGGCATACCCCTTGCGGGTACATCCAGCATTGCTCCCCTTTGGCACCTCGATTGGCCAAAAATTTCTCACTCACAGCTCTTGCCGATTGATTCAGAGCTTTCCTGTTTTTCCTATGCGTGATACGAAAGGCCTCTGACATATGAAAAAACGCCCCGGCGGTGCTTGCACCGCCGGGGCAGCTTTATGCGCGAAACTTCACTTGACAAGATACCCGGTTTCCGTAGCTTCCAGGGTCATGCCATAGAAGGCGGTCATGGCCTTCACCAGATCCAGGGCATCGGACACCGCGCCGGTCTCATAGCAGGAGTGCATGGCCAGCTGCGGAAGGCCGATGTCCGCCGTGGGGACGCTCACATGGCTCAGAGAGATCCGCCCCAGAGTGGAGCCGCCGGGGATGTCCGCCCGGTTGCAATAGGTCTGCACCCGAACCCCGGCCTTTTCGCAGACCTTCCGGAACAGGGCGGCGGAGACCCCGTCGGTGCAGTAGCTTAAGGCTGCGTTGTGCTTGAGGACGATGCCCTCGCCCATCACCGGGGCGTTGGCGGGATCTGCCAGCTCCGGATGATTGGGGTGTACTGCGTGGGCGTTGTCCGCGGAGATCAGGAAGGACTGAGCAAGCAGCCGGTGCGGATTCCAGTTCATTGCCTGGCTGATTCGGCTCAGGGTATCCTCCAGGAAGGTAGAGCCCGCCCCCTGGACGGAGCCGGAGCCAACCTCCTCGCTGTCGAAGACGCACAGCACCGGCACCTGCGCCGGATCGAAGACGGCGTTCAGGAAGCCCTGGGTGCAGCCCCAGGCGCATTCCAGGTCGTCCAGAGCCGCGCAGGACAGATACTCCTCCCCCACCCCCCAGACGGAGGCCTTCTGCCGGACGTACAGATACAGGTCGTGACCCAGAATCCTGCCCCCGGCCTGCTCCTCCAGAAGCTTCTGGAGCTTCCCGGCGTTCTCCTTGCCGCCGGTCAGCGGCAGGGTGTCCACCGCCGGGTTCCACTTGTAGCCGTCGTTGACCTGTCGGTTCATGTGAATGGCCACGTTGGGGATCAGCAGCAGATCCCGGTCGATGTCCACAAGCTTGGTCTCAACGCCCTGGGCAGTCTCCACGCTCACCCGGCCGGCAACGGACAATGGCCGATCCAGCCAGGTAAACAGCAGCTGTCCGCCGTAACGCTCCACCGCCATCCGGTTGTAGGTACCGGTAAGCTCAAAATTCTCCTTGACCTTGAAGCAGGGGCGGTCGGCATGGCTGGCACTCATGAGGAAGCCCCGAGGCTCCCCCTCCGGAATCCGGAAGGCGATCAGAGCCGAGCCGCCCCGGTTCACATAGTATTTTCCGCCGCTTTGCAGCTTCCAGTCCCGATACTCAGGCAAGCTCCGATAGCCCGCCTGTTCCAGCATGTCCCGGAGCCGAGCCTGGGCATGATAAACGCTGTGAGACGCGTCCAGAAAGGCGCGTAAATTCTGAATCCGATGTTCCAATTCGGGTCCTCCTTTGCTCTTTTCCGGTCGCAAACCGGCTTTTTCTTTATTTTACATCAGAACGGTCTTCCCGTCAACCGGAGAGATTTGACCCGCGAACCGACTGGATTCGGCTGTTTTGTATCGTTTTCAATGATATCCGTGTCAATTTGTCGAATTGTGGCGAACGATTGTTCCAGATTTGTCTTGCAAAATGAAATCAGCCATGCTATCCTTTAGATGTCGCACACGGGAATAACACCGTGTACTGGGGAGAATTCTACATGATGAGGAGAGGAATGTATGGAAAAAACAACTACGGTATTCATCGCCGACAGCACCGAAGACTTCACCTCCGGGCTGAGTGCCGCCTTGCAGCGCGCCGACGGCTTTCATGTTTTGGGTACTGCCAGCGACGGGGATCTGGCGATCCGCATGATTGAAGAGAAAAAGCCGGACATTCTGGTGCTGGATCTGATGCTTCCGAAGAAGGACGGCATTGCCGTCCTGAAAAAAGTCGCTTCCATGGAGCATAAGCCAATCACCCTGGCCACCTCTGTATTCATTACGGAGTATGTGTCCTCTGCTGCCGCGAATCTGGGCGTTCGCTATCTGATGCTCAAGCCCTGCGACATGGGGCTGCTGGTGGAGCGGCTGGAAGAAATCCGGGTTGGGGAGAGCCTGCGGTTTCCTGCCTCCCGCCGTCCGGACAAGAACAGCATCGAGACCATGGTCACGAACATCATCCACGAGATCGGCGTGCCCGCCCACATCAAAGGCTACCAGTATTTAAGGGAAGCCATTATCATCGCGGTGAACGACATGGACGTGATCAACGCCATCACGAAGGTGCTCTATCCCCAGGTCGCCAAGACCTTCGGCACCACGCCCAGCCGGGTAGAGCGGGCCATCCGTCATGCCATAGAGGTTGCCTGGGACAGAGGGGATCTGGAC
>ERZ808242.626-NODE-626-length-24640-cov-8.637869_pt1 | contig 24640 bp, 22 predicted proteins | sample MGYA00521244_ERZ808242 | MGnify/ENA primary metagenome ERZ808242 (study PRJEB31516, sample SAMN03275573) | gut metagenome | biome: mammalia-associated habitat; material: feces | host: Papio cynocephalus | place: Kenya | collected 2012-07-27 ... | reverse complement strand
GCTTGCCCGCCCTTAGTAGGGCGGGACTTAGTTCAATATTCTATCTACCAATTTCTCTAACGCTTGGTCGGCGGGCTCGCGGATAATTTCGTCGGCTATGCTATCAAGTTCAGTTGGATCAGTACTGACAATGATTACCTCTTTGCCTAGTGCCTTGGCCTGAATCGGAATCCCGGCCGCCGGGTAGACCGCTAGACTAGAGCCCACACACCACAGCTCGTCACAGTCACGTAGGTCAACACCCGCAATGCGCTTTAGCATCATTTCGTCCAGCGGCTCGCCGAAGAAAACGATATCAGGTTTTAAGATGCCGTGACAACCCGGTTCGATGCAGTATGGATCAGGTTTATCGCTCAGTTGGTCACAAATTTCCCGCGTATCGTAATAGCGGTGGCAATCTAGGCAGATGGATTTATCGATGCGACCATGCAGTTGGCGAATCTTGCCCTGGTGAATGCCCGCCTTCCTTTCTAGCATGTCAAAGTTCTGGGTCATCACCGAAATCAAACCGCCTTCGTCATCCAGGCGTTTTAACAGCCAGTGCGCCCGTGTCGGCTTGGCATCCCAGGCTGGCGAGGCCGCTAGCCACCGCCACAGTAGCTCCCGTGACTTTTTGCTGCGACAGAATCGGTCAATTTCAAAGGCATCCCGCACATCCGCCGCCGTCTTCCAGGCGCCACCCTTGCCCCGGAATGTCGGTATCCCTGCACCCGCACTCATCCCGGCGCCTACTAACACGCAAACTCGTTTTGGTATCTCACTCATACCAATATTATATTGCATTTTCAGATAATGGGCATATAATGCAAGTACTATCGTGATGATATGCACCTAAGGAGGAAGAATGTCAATGGTTATTCATCAGCCGCCGCCACTAGTGATTTGTGATCTCGACGGTGTCATTATGCCGATTTTGCCTTATGTCATACAATCAAACGGCAGCATTGGCGACACCGACTGGATGGATAAAAGCTACTATAAGAGCGTCTTTCGCGAAGCTTTTGCACGCGACAAGCGCATCTTCAGCACAGAGCATGCCTTTACGCCTGACCACGATCTAGCACCTGGCGACCCCTTTTGCCCCGACCATCGCGACCGCGACCTAATCTGGTCGTCCGAATTAGTCGGCAATTTCCGGCAGATGATGGATGACGGTCAGATCACGTGGCTATGGCTAAGTAGTAACTTGCCCTGGATTAGCAGTATTAATAAAGCTATCGGCTTTGACGATACAGTTGCCGTCGGCGCCAATTGCTCCGTGTTAAAACGTGGCTACAAGCTAGATACGGTAGAGCAAATGCTTCGCCGAAACTTGAGCTCACCCTACCCTACGCCAATTATTTGGATTGACGATCAGCAGGCTAGCAAGGCCAACGCTAGACTACTCAAACCATTAGTTCAAAGCACTCGCACGACTATGCTGATGGTTCAGCCCGACACGCGCATCGGCATTAGCCGCGAAGAGTGGCGAAGAATAGAGCAGTTCGTCACTGATCCCAGAGAACGAGTACCCTGCCAGATTAAGCAAATCGGCAACGGCGAACCAGGCGACGGCTTCGCCACCGTTCGTGTCAAGCGTCGCCCATCTAAGAAACGTTAGCCTCCATCAAGAATCACCCCGCTCAAGCACTGAGCGGGGACTTTTCTACTTAATCTTCTAGTTAGTTACCTGGTAATTGCCATATTTATTAATACCGGTTTGACAGGCTGACCACAACCCCTTACCTGCACCTCTCGCCGTATCCTGTGCACTGCTAAATTGGCTAATATATTTAAACTGCTGCCCACTAAAGATATATAGCATGCCATAGCCGTCCTCAATTAACTGCATGTTGTAGTTTGTACCGTCAGCCAGATAAACATAGCGCAGGTAGCGGCCATACATATCAGTATCACCCGAAGCACCATCACTCTCTAGGTACACAGTCTGTCCAACTAGCGATTTGGTGTGGTTAGATGATTCATTACCATAGCACTGATGCTTCTTAGTGCTCTCAGGTGTGTCAACGCCAATCAGGCGAATGCGCTGTGGTAGGCAATCCACATATAGCGTGTCGCCGTCAGACACCCTCCCCACTGTGCACCTCTGTAGTTTTGCGTAGTCGGTGTTGGTATGATCAGCAGGCGCGGCAGTTTGGGTTGGCTGGTTGTCAGTTGGTATATTAGTTGATGCAGGCACTGACTGCGTAGTGTCAGTGCTATTATTCGACGGGTCATTATTGTTATTGCCTTTATTAGAGCTATCGCTAGTACTCTTATTAGACCATTTGGTCAAGTATTTAGCATAAATACGTTTCACCATAGCAGGCGCCTTGGTCTGCTCGGAGCCAACACGGGTAAACAGCTCATCGTCTACCTGCGAATAATCGTATCCCAATGCCACTATTTCATTAACCATATTCCCGTATTCGCTGGATAGAGCTGTAAAAATCTGCTGCTGGTCACTAACCGATAAGCGGTAGTATACGGCATGCAGGAATTCATGCGCCAGGGTTACTTCGGGCGATTCCTTAAACTGCGCATACAGCGGATCGTTTGCACCCAGCATCGATATGCGCTCGTCTCCATTAATAAAGGTCCAACAACCGAATATCGCCTCACCCTCAGCCAGCTGACCAACGTTACAGTCTTTAGCTACGTCCGCTTCACCTGCAAAGGCCGGCTTGGTTTTATCCAGTAGCTTACGCCCCTCGTCAGTAAAGCCGACGCAGTTCGACAACCCCTGGATAGTTGATTTGTCAGAGCAGTCGGTTACGTAGTGTGAGTCTTTGTTAGCTGGCGTAGAGCGTGGCGTATGATAGGTCGTTACGAAGGTCGGATTGTTGCGATACCGATATCGCCAATAGTTTTCGCGTGCATAGAGAGTTGCCAACAAGGCAACAATTGCAATACCGCATACTATCAGAGCCACCTGCCACCAGGTTATACCCGGTACATAACCTGGTCGATATACAGGCTGCGCAATGCTAACACGCTGATGCGCCCATTGACGCTGACGGCGCCAGGCCCTCGACTTCACCTGTAGATTCTCTAGCCACAACGGTTTACCCATGAACTACCACCAATCTAGAACGGATGATTCGTGTTATATTCGTCAATAATCCCATTGAGCGTATCAACGCTAATATGCGACTTAGCATTAACTAGCATTGCCACTTGGCCCTGAACTTGCGACCTCACCTCTGAAACATTATTAATTAAACGTTCACTTATGCCACCGACATTACCCAGATCTCGATGGCTAGCCTCGAGTCGACTAAGTTGATCTGATATACGTTCATGCTCGATATGAACCGCCTTTACTTTCTGCTCGTACTGCTTACGCGCTTCTAAGTACTCGCGACGTAGCTGACGCTGCTCGCGTTTGGCCGCCTTATCCCGACGACGGTCTTGTCGTTCCAGCATTTTGCGATCACGAATTAAGGCCATCTCGTCACGCTTGTGCTTCATCTCTTCCATTCGACGATGGCGCATCACTTCACGACGGCTCTTATTGGTATTCTGGTTATCAAGCATTTCAATATACATATCCGACTTAAAGAAGTTGCGAATACCATACATCGCAAACGATCCCGCCGCCAGGTAGAAGATAAACATCACCGGACCAATCGCTAGGTCAATCAGTCGGATTTTAGTGCCATTCAGCAGAACGTCGTCCTCGCCTATATCAAGAATGTAACCCGAACCAATACGAAGTGCTAACAAGATGATTCCCAGTGCCAACCATAGTAGCACCTCCCATTTTTGATACCAGGGCCGGTGCCAATCTGCCTTAGCATCGTGAGCTTCCTTATATCCCTGAAGCCCCATCAGCATAACCATGGCTGCTAGCCCAATGACAGCACTCAGCAATGTCGCGTAAGCTCCACTAAAGCCAAGCATGCGCCCCAGCACATCCTTCAAAAACGTAATGTCGACTACAGAAACAACAATGCCAATTACTGCAAATGCGATAAGTATACCACCCGACTGACGCACGCCGCCTGCACGCAAGGCCTCTAGCCGCTGCTGTCGTTCCGTTGCTTCTTGCCGATAAGCCTCTTGCTCTCGCTGCTCACGCTCTAGCCGTTCAGCTTCGCGTTGCTTTAGCTGAGCTGCCCGCTGACGTGCTTCTTCTTCAGCTGCAACCCGACGTTGAGCGCGCGATTGCTCGGCTAGCTCTGCCTCATTGCGCGAGTGTACCAGGGCTAGCTTCTGGCGGCCCTCCTCGGCCTGTATATCTAGTTGCTGCTTATACTCAGCACGACGCCGCGCCTGCTCTAAGTCCTTTAGAGACAATTCACTATCTTCACTAGGGGATTTAGCAGTGTTCGAGCTAGTACGGTCGGATTTACGCCGTACAGTTGTCGAAGCTTTAGCTTCGTTTCGTGGCGAACTGCTTGCCACTCGTTCAGTCTTCGCACTAGCCATTCTGAGCCTCCTTTTGCTGCTTATCCTGTTTCTTATCTTTTAATGTGTTGAAGCGCCGCCATAAATCATCATAGTTGACCCGATGCGGGCGCTCAATACCGACAGGGATGCCAGCAGCTGCTGCCTTCTTAACATAATTATCGTAGTACCAGCCCAGCTCATTAATCTCACCCTCGAAAGTTCCTAGTTCACGCTCAACATCACCAAATTGGTCCGAGTAAATTCCGCCAACTTCAGTCCTCTGGCCGGTCGCCGCGCTCAACACCTCGTTCTTAATCGGCTTAAAGCGGCTATCGATGGTGGGTAGATACAAGGCAATCCCCTCGCCGTTCAACTCGCCACGACGAATCATCTTGCGTGCCTCTTTGATGGTCTTTTTGCTCACCTTGGTCAAGCGACGGCCAATTGTTTCGTCGCTAATTGTATATCGTTTTCGTCGAAAGATCATTTTATTTCGCCTCCTTATCTCTATCTACTTTCTTAAATAGCGTGTCTACGTATAATTGCACTCGCGCATCAGCCCAAGCACGGATAACTGTACAATTATTGCGATAGGTCTTATCGATGTTGTCTGCTATGCTTTGCTCGGTCTTATGCTGTTGCTTTAGCTTGCTGAGCCTTAAGTCGCTTGCTACTATCTGCGCATTAAGGTCACTGATTTGGCGTTCGATACTGGCGCGCCTGATATAATCATCCTTCAGTACTTTATGCTGGCTTTCTAGCTGTTCTAGCCTAGTCAGTAACTCGTTATGTGCTTGCTGAAACTCGGAAACCACCTGTTCCGCACGATCAACCATTCTCTGCTGTTGCGATCGGACAATGCCATATCGTCCTTGTTCACGATTCAGCCTGAATTCCATCTCGGCCTTTATCAGATCCATATACTTCGTGGTTTTATTATATCTATAATTATCGATGTCCTTACGCCGGTCGCGACGTCCATTACTGCGATCACGATGTCGCAGCCATATACCATAGCGCAACCTAATTGCCGGATACTTTGTTTTCATACTACTCGCGACAATCCTTCTGGTCCCGCTGTACAGTTACCTTAATCATACGATTACGTCGATCGGTCGAATCATGCGATTCTTTGTTGCTATACTCATATGGGCCAAAACCCTTACCACTAGCCTTAATCTTATCGTCCGGTATACCACGTTTTATTAGTAGATCCTTCATAGCATTAGCCCGGTCTAGTGACAAGTTGGGGTTGCTGCTCTGGTAATGCGCAATATAGCCGTCTACGTCAATTGACTTTACCTTATCTTTATTCTGATTATAGACACCGACGATTTGATCAGCAATGACATCAGCATTACTATCGTTCACGAAGCTAGCTCGATCGCTATTAAATTTCAACTTACTGTCGTCGAAAGTCAGCTCGATATTGCCGCAGCCCGTGTCAGTTGGATTGACGGTATATGGCGTATCAACCGCCGGACCACTTAGTGACTCCGTTTCGATAGTAGCCCTACCGTCCAATTTATCAACCAGCTGAGTATAAATCTCGCGTACACCATCACGCTGCTTGGTCGACAGGCTTGCTTGCGGTGCAACAGTATATCCTAGACCATAAAAAGTGACGTGGATATTGTCGAGCGCCTTCTGATGTCCATTTGCAGCTTTCTGGATTAAGTCATTCTGTCGCGACGGGTCAGTTAATAGATTAGTGCCTACGAAATTGAGATCACCCGTGTCCGAGAGCCCCGAACCAATCACTATAATGCTGTCCGACCCTCTATGCGACGAGTTACTCTCGTCGTCTTCTTCATAGTCATCACCAGTACCCAACTCATCGCTAGCTCGCAAAATCGCCTCCAAATAATTGACACCACTAGTCTTTGGCTTGATACTAGATATTTGCTTATCGATAGCGTCAATATTCTTCTGGATATCAATCTTCGCCTGCGTCTCGTTACCACTAATTCGTTTTAATTTGCTGCTATCCAGATTTATTACATAAGGATCACCATCCGCCTCAACTATACTAATCGCATCAGCCATATCCTCAACACTACCACCAGCGTGCTGCATCATTACCTTCTCTAGGCGCGTTTTAATACCGCCATCCAGCTTTGCCTTGGGCGTATTTTGTGTATTACCCACTACAATCGCCATGCGGCCTGAGGCTGGAGTCTGATATATAGCTACCAAATAAGAGAGGCCGACAACGCCAACTAATGATACCAGACCCGTTAAGATCCAGCCCTTAATAAATTCAATCGTCCCCATCCAGTACAACTCCTGGCCAATTTTTACTCCAGCTCCAATCAGTAGCGCCAGAAAAGCAATCAGCCCGACACCAAGAAGCGGCTGTTGCAAGAGATTACCGATAAAATCACCCATAACTATTATGCTAATAATAGCAAATTTAGCTGAACCGAGCAAGTTTCACCAACCCGTGCGGTGCTGCAGGTGCTACAGAACACGGTTGACTTCTTCGAGAGTAGTTTCGCCCTTTAAGGCCTTTAGTACACCCTTTTGCAACATAGTAACCATGCCATTATGCTGTGCTGTCTTTGTAATCGCCTCGGCGTTCACGTCGTACGGCGAGCCACTAATAAATTTAGTAATTGAATCGTCGACAATTAGTTGCTCCATCAGCACGGTACGACCTTTGTAGCCGAAGGGATTATCGTCGCTGGTGCCAGGACGATATAACGTAATGTGATCTAAGTCTGGCTTATCGTCATAGCTATCAGGCAAATCCGCTAGGGCATTACGTATCCACTGTTTTGTGGCTTCATCTGGCTCGTAGGCGATCTTAGTTTCATCATCTAGCCGTCGCACTAGACGCTGACCAATTACCAAACGGATTGAGGTGGTAAATACAGGGTTCACGCCAATCATATCAATAATGCGTGCGAAGGCTGCGCCAGCATCCTGGGCGTGGAAGGTAGCGAGTAGTAGGTGGCCCGTAATAGCCGCCTGAATAGCCGTGCGGGCAGTATCGACGTCGCGAATCTCACCCACCATCACTACGTCAGGGTCAAGACGCAAAATCGTACGCACGTTATCAGCGAAAGACTGGCCGTGGGTCGTATCCACTGGAATCTGCGTTACCCCTGGTATATCAAACTCGACCGGGTCTTCAAGCGTCAGAATCTTGCGCGTGGTGTCATTCAGGGCGTTCAGAATACTATATAGCGTGGTCGACTTACCTGATCCAGTCGGACCTACCACCATCACCATGCCGTGTGGGTGGGAGATAATTTGTTCTAGCTCAGCTTTTTCACCATCACTCAAGCCTAGCACATCCATGTTGAGCATCTCTGCGCGAAAGTTAAACAAGCGAATCACCGCATCCTGACCGTAGTTAGTCGGCACTGTTTCGATACGCATGTTCAGCGTGTGATTAGCATCCTCATTCTGTACATTAGATGAGGCTAAGCTGCCAGTGCCACCGACCAAATTAAATGAACGCCTTAGGTCACCAATCTCGCGCACGATGTGGCCCGACTGTGCCGTTACCGCCGCTCGCGACAGATTAGCCGCCGAGGCAATCGAGGCAAACAGAATGCGGTATTTATCATGAGATAGTGTAGCAATTGGATGCAAAGTGCCATCAATACGGAAGCGAATCCGCACTTGGTTACGCTCATTTTCTAGGTGAATATCCGACGCGCCCAGCATATCGGCTTGTAGAATCAGATAGTTTAGAATATCGTCTGGTCGCACTTTTTCTAGCTCGTCGCTGACCTTCTTAAATGTGTCGCTATTGCCTTCCGATGAAATCTCGACGTTGTGGTAAACCACCTCTTTTGGTGGGTCGTAGCGCAACATCAATGCCTTAAACGCCGAATCAGATATTAAACGATACTGCACTGAAATCTGGTTAGCAGTTGCGACATCATTGATCTCTTTCAGCTCGGACTCTGGCGTCGACAAAGTAATAGCGTATAGCGCCGGACTAGTTTCAGTTGGCTTCTGCATCGGCACCATCTTGTATTTGTACATGTCTGGGATGGACATCATGTCCATGACTAGTGGCATGGACTGCTCGGTATCGCGCATGTCAACATACTGCACGCCCAAGATGGCGGCGCGGCGAGCAGTATTCTGTTCGTCAGTCTCACGAAAACGTTTGGCTTGCTCGGCAGGATCGTTATACATAACTCTATTTTAGCACAAGCGTTTCACTTGGTTTATACTATTATTATGTCTAAATCGCGTGAATTCACTAAACCACCTCGTGATATTGTGGTGCTACTGCATAACATCCGCTCTGTTCAAAACGTGGGCGCAATTCTACGCACCTGCGAATGCCTCGGTATTCAGCAGTGCTACGCCACGGGTTATACACCCAATCTGGAATGCGCCACTGACGGCACCAATGCGCCAATTTTACCGCATGTCAAAGCCAAACTAGCGCATGAGCTTCATCGCAGCGCCCTGGGGGCTGAGGAGTTGGTCAGGTTAAGCTATCGCACTGATATTAATAAATTAGTTAGCCAGCTAAAGCAGTCTGGCTACCGCCTAGTCGGCCTAGAGCAAAACGAGCGCTCCGTGGTACTAGCGTATTATCAGGCACCATCTAAAATAGCCCTGCTCCTAGGTGAGGAGGTACACGGTATTATCAATAGCCTCCTGGAGCAGTGCGACGATTTAGTGGAAATCCCCATGTTCGGCCAAAAGGAAAGTTACAACGTCTCGGTCGCCACGGGGATTGCCCTATATAGTCTAGTTATTTCTTCGTTACCTCAGTAATTTCAATCACAAACTTTAGCGGTGTGTTAGCTGGGATAGTATTGCCGTTACCATTCTCGCCGTAAGCCTTGCCCGACGGAATCGACAACAAGTAAACGCCACCAGCGCGCTTGCCATCCAAGCCTTCTATCCAGCCATCAATTAGCTGTCCGTCTTTTAGTGTTAACTCTACTGGAGTCGCCTCGCCACCTTCACTCTTAGTGCTATCAAAGATAGTGCCGTCTGGCTTCCAGCCGGTGTAGTTAGCCTTGAAGGTTTCGCCCTTGGCTAAGGTAGCGCCTTCGCCCTCTTTGAGTGTCTCTACCGCTAGCTCTTTAACGTCGTCAGCGTTAAAGCTGGCCACTTTGTCTTTGTAGTCGTCGCTAAAGATACGCTTTTTCTTAGCCGCCTCTTCCTGCTGCTTGTTATACTCCTCGATATATTTTTTGTATTCCTCGTTAACCTTGTCGTTAGCGATCGTGCTGGGGTCGGTCTTCGGGTTAACCACACCTAAAATCATCGAGGCAAAACCAGCAATAGTGAACACCAGCATCATGATGGCGATTATCCAGATGCCGATACGCTGGCCCTTTGGTGTCTTGTGATACGAGCTCATTTATTACCCTCCTTATTCAATCTCTATCTATTCTATATTACCCTAGCGCTAATTTCCGCTGCATGCTTCTCAATCCGGTGCATTACCGCATTGACATCCGCAGTGTCAATCGTCTTTGCGGGATCGTAGAAATCAATGTGCAGTGTTACATTACGGCTATCCGCATCAGGGGCGTAGATACCCGACGGCGTTACCGTGTAAACTAGGCGATCCGCCACGTGTGTTAGCTGCTTCCGTACGAAGCCCAGCACTGCGTCAAAAGTAGTCGCAGCTGGCACTCCCAAGGTTACATCGCGCGAGGTCCCCTGATAGCGCATAACTGGCATATATTCTTTATCGGTTAGTTGCTTAATGTCAATCTGTCTAGTCAGCAACACAAAGCCCGCTGTATAATCCGGCAGCTTGAACTCCCGGCGAATCTTGCCCTTGAACTCGCCTACTACGCCAACTAGCTGATTGTTCAGGTAAATCGTCGCCGCTCGCTTAGGCTCAAATAGGTTCAACGAGGAGTCTAGCGACTCTTTAGCCTGGTCTAGCCGCACATAAGCTAGCGCTTCGTGACCAAAGGTATAGCCTAAGATGTGCTTTAATTGGTAAAAGGCCGAGCCAGTCGCCTTCTTTGATGCCAATACTCCCGCCACCTGCGGTAGTTCAGCTGGCAAGGTCGGCTCGTCTGAATCCATCTGACCTTTACGGTGCACCTTGCCGACTTCAAACAGCATAAAGTCATCATAGCCCGCCCGCAGGTTATCACGCGTTAGCTCGACCAAGTTTGGTAATAAGCTACGACGATAGTACTGTAGATTTGGCGAAATTGCATTCACGATGCGAAATGCCTTAGTTTTATCATCGCCCACTTTGTCCAGTAAATCACCGTGGATAAAGGAGTAGCTATAGACTTCATTTCCGCCAGCTTCGTGCAGGCGCTTTCGCAGCTCCATCTCCACTGCATATAGCGGATCAACCTCAGCCGCACTAAAGTCGCGCTGTGGGCTGGTCGCGGTGATGGTGTCATAGCTGTTGACACGACCGATGTCCTCAATTACATCCTCGTTGATATGTAGGTCAGTTCGCCACCACGGAGCCGTAGCCCTCAAACGCTGGTCATCGACATCAATGTCGTCGTACTGCAGATTATGCAGGGTCTCTGTAATCATTTCTGGCGTATAGCCACCCTCGATATTGCCTAGCACATCACCCACCAGCTTGGTCGGCATATCGAATTTATTAACTGTAGGCTTGATCGGGTAGCTGTCAATCACATCGCTAATCGTGCGTGCGCCAGCGTATTGCTCTAGCATAGCCACCGCCCGCAGCAGCACTGGGTGCGTCAGTGGGCTAGGTTGGCCCTTAGTAAAGCGGGTAATCGCCTCGCTAAAGATACCGTGGCGGAACTGGGTATTGCGTAGGTTATACAGGTTGAAGGTAGCGCTTTCTAGTAGCACCCGCTTAGTATCCGTAGTAATCTCAGTAGCTTTACCGCCCATCGCCCCAGCTAGTGCAATCGGCACACTATTCTCAGCTGTACCAGCCGCAATTACAATGTCTTTATCTACTAGCTCAATTGTGCGGCCGTCTAATAGCTCTAATGTTTCGCCCTGGCGGCCTGCTCGCACCACAATGTCCGATTTTTTGGTTGGCGACAGCGCCGTTACTTTATCCAGGTCAAAGGCATGCAAAGGCTGGCCGGTTTCCATCATTAGATAGTTAGTAATGTCTACGGGCGCCGAAATAGAACGTACCCCTACCCGGCTCAGCTCACTGCGCATAATTGCTGGCAAATCTTTACTGCCATCCACATTGTCTAGCGCGATGCACTCGTAGCGGTTGCATAATTCAGGGTCAGCGATAGATACTGATACGGCATCCTTAAACTCGCCAAGCTCCGGCTCGCCGTCTAAATCATTAAACCAATCAGGCGTCTTAACTTCTTCGCCCAAGATCGCCGCCACTTCACGAGCAAAGCCAATCACGCCAAAGCAATCTGGACGATGGGTCAAACTCTTATTCTCAACCTCTAGCAGGTAGTCATCGAGATTGAATAGCTTGATGATAGAGTCGCCTGGCTGCGCCTCAAAATCCGAGGCATCCAAGATTCCTTCATGCTCGTCCCATAGATCCAATTCGCGTGGGCTCGCCATCATACCCTGGCTCAATACACCACGTAGTTTACGAGCGCTCAGTATCAATTCATCGTTAGTGCCAAACGTTTCCGGTACGGTAGTTTTCGGCGGCAGCCACACTGCCTTCATGCCCGTATGTACATTCGGCGCACCGCAGACTACTTCCACATAGCCATTTTCGTCACGCGGCACGTTCGCCGTTTTACCATTGTCATCTACCCTGCATATATGCAAGTGGTCACTATTCGGGTGTGCGATACAGCTCTTCACCTCAACTACCACTGCACCAGCATACTTCTGGTTCAGGTCAGTGATACTCTCAATCTCAACCAATCGTGCGCCAATTAATTTGGCCAACTTATCAATCGGCGGTACGTTTGCAATGTATTTCTTCAACCAATTTACTGAAATTATCATATTATCTATCCCTTACTCAAACTTCCTTAAGAACGCTAGCTTGCCCGATTCAAAATGTCTTAGGTCCTCAATGCCATATTTCAGCATCACTAGGCGCTCCAAGCCGCCACCCCAGGCAAAACCACGATACTTAGTCGGATCAATACCGGCCTCTTTTAATACATTCGGATGAAGCATGCCGCAGCCCAGCATCTCTAGCCATTCGCCGCCTTTACCACCACCGCCTAATGCCGCTGGCTTCTCGATCTGGAATTCCAGACTCGGCTCGGTAAATGGGAAGTAGCCTGGCTGAGTCTTGATATTTAGTTTCTGGCCGTAATAAGTCTCAAAGAAGTTCTTGAGTAGACCCAGCATCTGACCCAGGTTAGCGTCACGCGATACAAAGACACCCTCGATTTGGTTAAAGGTATGATCGTGAGTTACGTCAGCGTCCTCGTTACGGAATACGCGACCGTAGTGAATCTCCGCGATCTGGCCACCAGCCTCTAGCTTAGCCTTGCCAGCCTTTAGGGTGCGGTTCTCCATGGCCGTAGTGTGAGCCGGCGGGATATAGCCCTCCTCAGTGCGGAAAGTATCGTAACCATCGCGCGCTGGGTGATTAGGCGGGAAGTTCAAACTAGTAAACATATGGTAATCGTCGTCAATCTGACGCGCTTCGTGGCATTCAAAGCCCATCCGCGTAAACACATCCACCACGTGTTGTAACTCCAAAGTCAGTGGGTGCAGCGAGCTGTGCTCGACCGGCAGCAAATCAGGATGTGCCGCCGTATGGTCCTTAGTGCTGACGTCAAATGGCGCCGTTACATCCAGCGACTCTACACTAGCCGCTTCTTGCTTCGCGGCATATTCATCAGCCGCTGCTTGAATATCACTCTTTAACGCGTTGATTTTCTGTCCAAACGCCGAGCGCTCTGCTACCGGCAATTTAGGAATCTCGCGGTACAAATCTTTTAGCTCCTTGGCCTTTAATAGCTCATGCGGATCCACGCCCGCCTTAATCTGGTCAAGGAAATTATTCCGAACTTCCTCTAATTTCATATCTATTATTTTAGCACAGATAGCAAAATAGCTCCCGCATGCGAGAGCTATTTTACGTTAGAATTTTACAGACTAAGCTTCAAATTCCTCATCAGCATTATCGCTGTTCTTAGCCAGCAAGCGGTAAATCGAAACGCCGATTACCATGCCCAAGACTGAGCCTAATACGTAGACAACGATTGGCCATGCTACAGTGGCAAAGTCACCCCAGTGGAAAGCACCTAGCGCAACTGCAACTGCTGGGTTTAGAATCGCAGTGCTACCAGCGACCGCTAGACCAACAAACATACCTAGACCCATTGCTAAGCCCTTGGAAATTGCACACTTACGCTTGCTGAATAGAGCGTAGCCTGCGCCTAGACCGAAGATAACCGTACCTAGAACTTCAGCAGCCAATGCACCCCACTCTTGACCTTTCTCTAGACCAAGCTGAGAGTGAACCTTTGGTTTAGCAGTGTCAGAAATCTTTACGCCTGCCTCGGAGTTGGTATCAATACCAGCCATCTCAGCCACCATCTCGGTAGCCGTCTTGCCCTTAGTTATTTCAGTAGTACCCTGATTCTTTAAGAAATCCTTTGACCACTGCTCCATGCTGCCCGCCTTAGCAATATCTGCCTCGGTTGCAACATTCTGCGAAATCACTACGCTCTTTAGCGCAGAGCCTAGGCTGAAGTTAGCGTTAGTAATGCCAGTTAGCGCCAGGATCGCCAACGCCGCACCGACAAACTGCGCCACGATGTAGGCAAATGCCTTAACACCATCAACCTTCTTGTTGATCCAAGCAGCAATAGTGATTGCTGGATTCAGATGTGCGCCCGAAATCGCACCAAAGATCACGACTAGCGCAGCCAGGGTTAGAGCAATGCCCAGCGAACCATAATACTGGTTGGTCGCCAAACTTAGGATAACTGCTGATAGTACAAACGTACCAAAAGCTTCCGCCAGCATTGCCGCTGGATTCAATGAAGCTAGGCGATCAGTAATGCCTTTCTTTTCGGTATTAGCAGCAGCAGTCTTAGCTGGCTCAGTCTCGACAACTTCCACAACTTCGACGACTTCATCGGTATCATCATCCTTAGCATCACTCTTAGCGTTGTCGTTGACGTCAGCCTTAGTGTCAGCTGTATTGGTTTTAGCCTCAGCTTTTTCAGCCTCTACAGGCTTCTCGTCGACGTCAGCCTTGGCTTCGTCTAGGGTCTTTTTGGTCACGCGCGTCGTCTTAGTCGAATTTGACTTCTTCGAAGATGCACGCTTGCTACTTTTCTTTGTAGCCATATATTCTAATCCCTCCTTAATATTAAACTACAAGCATAATTTTAACCGCCTAGCACATTTTTGTCCAGTGTAAACACTGGCGAAACGCTGATAACACAGATTTAGTAACTTTATGCTATTATGCTATAATTTGCTTATGTCAATCATTTATAATGACACACAGGAAAAGTCAGAACTACAGAAGCGCATTACGGCCGAGCTGCGCGAGAAGCAGAACCGCACCGCCAGTGCCGAAGGTGACCCGTATCAGCACAAGGATACATACACGCCCGGTAGCGAATATCAGAAAGACCTCAAGCCCACCACTACCATTGCCTGGGCATGGATATTGATTGTCATCGCAACCGTTGGTTTAATTATATACACTGCAACATTATAGATATTATAGACAGGAGAACTAGAGGTGGAAGAGCAAGCAAAGCAATCAAAGCAGGCCAAGAGCAGCAAGCACATGAAGGCTAGCAACCCCGCTCGTCGCAAGCTAATTGAACGCGTCGTCTGGAGCATGCTACTAATAGTCGCGCTAGCAGTGGCCGGTGGCGTCTACATCATTGTTGATTCGACTAAAGCCATCAACGACTATCGCGAAGCAGTCTACAACCAGTACAGCGAAGCCGTTAATGCCAAATCGGTTGGTGCACCTGTAGAGCTGCGCAAAGTTTGGCTAGCCGATAAAATTAGTCCCAAATACCGGCAGACCCAGGCACTGAAGGACTCCTACAGTAAACTACTGACCGATATTAAGGACTACAACGCCACCCGCCAAGCTCACGACAAACTAGTCAAAATTTTCAACGAAGGTACCGAGAAGTCCGCTACGCTATCCGGTGAAGCACTCGGCGCCGTACAGAATTATAAATTTGTCATTAAAGACCGCTACCCCAAGGAGACCGAACGTCTATCGGCCATGACACAACTAGAGGACAAAGTGTCTAGTAGCACTACCTTTGCCGAAGTATCCGCCGACCTAAGCCAAGTATTGCACGATAACGACAAGTGGCTAGATGGCATACGCAACAGTATCAATAGTAACCAGAACGAATTTCAGAATAAGATTAATAGTATTTAATCTTATTATTAGTTCTTGATAGCCAGACATTTAAGATGTTGAGCATGCACAGCTCACCTTCATTCGCTTGTCGCCAAAAGGTCAGGCTATGTCTTAATCACTCGCAGGTCGATCTACCGTCACAGGATCTACTGATGGGGCTTTGTCGGCGATGCGGACAACATCCTTGTCTACCTTAGCGAACTCTTTATAGGCATTATTATAATGATTGACCGTTGTAGATAGGCTATTGCCCAGCTTGCCTAGATACTCATTATAACGGTCAATATGCATACCTAGCTGCGCCACCCGCTTCTGGATATCCTTAGCTTGTTGCTCGATCTGCAGGCTACGCAGTCCCTGTAACACTGTCTCTAGATAAGCCATAAAGCTAGTTGGACTAGTAATTATCACATGTTTATCCCGGAAGGCATACTCAATTAAATCACGTGACGAACCACTGTCGCCCACCCGACTAACTAGCAAATCGTAATACAGGCTCTCACTGGGGATGAACATAAAAGCGAAGTCCATCGTCCCCTCGTTTGGGCGGATGTATTTAGATGTCTCGTCAATCCGGCCTTTTAGATCCCGCTTCACTGCCAATAGGTAACGCGCCTTAGCTTCCTTGTCTGTCGCCTCTACGTAACGATTGTAATTTTCCAAGCTGAATTTGGAATCAATCGGCAGAATCCGCTGCTTATCCAGAAAAATCACCGCATCCACAATCTCGCCGTCCTTAAACTTATACTGCGCCTGCCACTGATTGGGTGCTAGTACGTTCTCTAACACGGAGTTTAGATAGAATTCACCAAACACGCCGCGCTGCTTCGGATTCTGCAACACATTTTGCAGGGTCTTTAGCTCGTCCGCTACATCCACCACCCGTTTATTGGTATCATCTAATTTTGCAAGCCGCCGACTAACGTCATTTACGATGGCGGCACTCTGCCTTAGCTGCATCTGCATCGAGGTTTGCGTACGGTCTAACTTATCATCAAAGGTTTTCGACAGGCTATTCGACAGATCACTCACTTGCTGGCGTAGATTTAGCAAGTCATTTTGTAGGTACTTAGCCGTATCGTCCTGACGCGGTCGATTCTGCCGTACCAACACCACCAGCAGTACAGCTAAAACTACAGCCAATAACCCGGCAATTACATATTCCATCTATTTATCCTCTCTTGCTATATGATAGCGTGCCCATTTCTTGTACGTCTCGATTACCACAACCATAGTCACTGAGGCCAGTAGGCACGCCCAGATAGTATTAGCGTGAATGTCCGCCATATACAGGGCGTCACGTAACGCCGGCGTCAGCAGGGCAATTAGTTGCAGCATCATTGCACCCAGTAGCGCCCAGAAGAACGAGCGGTTATGAATCCGCAGAATCTTACCTAACGGTTGCAGACTGCGCATTAATACCGCATTAACCCACTGAATAACAATCAAGGTTAAGAAGGCGGCACTACGAGCAATTGGTTCGTTATCTGTCGGATCGCCACCGTTTAGATGGAGGAAGGTATAGAATACCGTCAGCACAATCACCGCCATGGTTAGCGAAGTTACGATCATCTGACCAATTAGATACTTATTTAGTATCGGAGCATCGGGCTTTAACGGCTTACGCTTCATAATGTCACGCGCACCCGGCTCTAGCCCCAGCGGAATCACCATAAAGGTATCGGTCGCCAAATTAATCCACAAAATCTGTACCGCTAGCACTGGCAACGGAAGGCCTAGCAATAACGCACCGATAGTCACTAACACCTCTCCAGCGTTAGTCGCCAGCAGATATAGCAGCATATTACGTACATTTGAAATGATAATTCGCCCCTCGCGAATCGCCGTCACAATCGAGCGGAAGTTGTTATCTAGTAGCACCATATCACTAGCGTCCTTAGCAATCGCTGCGCCACCACCCATCGCAATGCCCACGTGCGCCTTAGTTAGCGCCGGCACATCGTTTACTCCATCACCAGTCATAGCAGTAATCTGACTCTTATTCAGCTCGTCCAGAATCTTATATTTAGCCTCGGGTGTAACGCGCGCATAAACCCGCGTCGACGCCACCACTGACGCCAGTTGATCAGGCGACAGGGTCATTAGCTTGTGGCTGTCATACACCTGCTTCGGATCGTCAGCAATACCAACCTTATGGGCAATGTTATAAGCCGTTTCAGCATGATCACCCGTAATCATTACCACACGAACGCCAGCGCCCTGCGCTTCATGCACCGCATTTTCAATGTGCGGACGCAGTTCATCGGCTATCGCTAGAAAGCCCAGGAACTCCAGCTTTTCCTTGGGCACGTTACTTAGATTAATAACGTCGCCCTTACTCTCATACTTGGCCACCGCAATCACTCGATAGCCCTGCTTAGCATACTCATGCAACTTAGCATCCGTCTGCTTACGAGCGGTCTCGTTCAGGCTGCAACGTGCCAATAATTTCTCTGGTGCGCCCTTTAGGTAAACATCCTCACGTTTACCAAAGCGCCAAACATTGCCACTCATAGCCAAGGCATAATCAAATGGTAAGCTACGCACCAATTCCGCCCGCGTGGCTTGATGGGGATTGCCAACTTTGTTCTTGGTTAAGTAGTGTGACAGCGCAGTATCTAGTGGGTCGCCTTGCTTGCCCTTGCTGTCGTTCATGGTGAATGAAGTCTGTAGGGCGAAAGCGGCTTCATTAAAACGTGGCGACCAAGTTTCCTGCACGCGCAGCTCATTGCGAGTCAGTGTTCCAGTCTTATCGGTAGCCACTACGGTCACTAAGCCTACATTCTCAATCGCTCGCATATTGCGCACTAAGGCGCGCTTCTCTGCCATGCGACGCATACCTAGCGCCAGCACCACCGTTATGGCGATCGGCAAGCTTTCTGGCACCGCCGACACAGCAAAGGCCAATACAAATTCCAGCGCCTCCACAAATGTCTGACCCTGCGCGATTTCCAGGACCATCACTAGAGCCGCCATAATAAACACTGCAATCACCACGTTAGTAATCAGCTTGTCAATCTTTTGCTGAATCGGCGATTCTACACTACCACTGGCCAGTTTAGCCAACTGTCCAAATTCCGTATCGTTGCCGGTCGCCGTCACTACACATAGACCAGACCCCGTAACCACAAAAGAACCTGCAAACACCATATTTGAACGATCGTAGACTTCCTTTTTGCCTTTAATGGCAGCATTGGACTTGCGAATCGACATACTCTCACCCGTTAGCATCGACTCATCCACATTTAGATGCGTCGATTCTAGCACACGCGCATCCGCGGGCACTTTCTGGCCTTCCTGTAGAATAATTATGTCACCCGGCACAATGTTCTCGGCTGGCACTGCGATTACATCACCGTCGCGATATACCTCGACTTTGTCGTTCTCCTTCTTACGTAGCGACCGCAAGATACGCTCAGTTGAGTATTGCTGTACCCAATCAATCACTGCACTAACAATCATAATAACCAGGACGATTATCGCCTCTATCGTTTGCCCCTGCAGAATACTCAGCATCCCCGCAACCGCTAGTACTCCCATCATTACATTGGCGAACGGCGCAATTATGCGTTGCCATAGCGGCACACCATTAACCGCCACGGCGTTATATCCGACTTCCTCCAGTCGCCGTGCGGCTTCGCGTGATTTTAGCCCATCACGGCTAGACTTTAGCTTCTTCAATACTTCATCGATGCCCAAGTTGTAGTATTCCATTAGTCCCATTATATCAAATTGGTTATGGTTTAGTAGAGGCAGAGCATGACCGTTCATCCAAAGTGGTCTTGCCGTAGATTCTAGCCCATTCTAGTAGACCAGTTTCATAACCATAGCTCGCCCCAATCCAGTCAAAATTGGCCATGATATATTTAAAGGTTTCAACGCGCAGGTTACTCATATTCACCTCATCCATTTTCGCCACTGCGTTCGCCGGAATGTTCCCCATATTGCACAGTACCCGCAGCCACTCGGTCATATAGCCAGCATCCATTGGAAACTTAAAATCATATCTCTTAAACGCACTTGATTTTAGAAATTCATCACTCTTCGCCATATAACCCTCTTATTACAGTAATGTCCTTCAAGTCACTAAAGATACATATTGCGCAAAGCTTGACATTACAAATTTATATTATATTATATTTTATAGATAAAATATTATTCGCACATTTAAGAAGGATTCGATTATGTCATGCCAAGACGATAGCACCAGGGTACAGTACATAAAAGCGTCAGCTCTTCGCAAATCTGATAGCCAGAGTTACGAGGGACTCATTAATAAAATAAAGGAGAAGCTAAACTTTATATGTCAAGACTACCCAGACCACCGAAAGTGGTTTAAAGATAAAGTTGTAGTCGGCATTTCCAATGGCACGCGCGAAATTATCGCCTGCAATATTAATGACAACCTCGCAGGTGTCACGATTCTAAAGCACACAAGTGAAGAAGCCAAAATCTGCACGCTATATGTTTCAGAACACTACCGCGGAAAGGGTATAGCATCTAGCCTATTGGAAAGATCGTTCAAGTACCTCGGTACCACTAAGCCAGTGATTACCATGTCGTCCGATAAGGTTGCTCAATTCAACGATTTTATCAATCGATATGAATGGAAAGAGACACGTCGCGTAAAAGACATGTATCGAAAGGACTCCATTGAGGTAATTTTTAACTCAAAGTAGCCCAACCCAAAAAGGGAGCTCAGCAATGAGCTCCCTTATAAATTTTTCAACCTAGTCTCTTAGCTGAATTCTTAACCCAATTACTCCGTACTTCGCCTGCTTCTCGGACGTGTAGAATTCACATAGGGCAGACATGAGGTCTTCCTTGGTCATAGATTTGTCAGCCATTATGTCAATATCGAAGTCTTTAAATAAATCGTCAAAATTATTATATCTCAATAGCCCAATTACCTTAGCCGTAAGTTGCTCGCCTTTACTATTCGTAAACACTAGATCATCATTCAATTGAATCTTCTGACGCTTTTCATCATATAGGCGAAGCTCAATACGCTTCGTGCCATTCTTGATGTAATTAAAAAACCTATCCTGCAAATTTAAGTTATAAGTTGCCATATCTATATATTACCACGATAAGACATATTGCATTTTAGCTGCTCTTAGCCTGTCTCATTCGACTAACTATATCCGTGTAAGCGTTGTAGAGGTCGCGAGTATCCGTGTTATCAGGGTGCTGCTTGTAGAGTTTTTCTATAGTTGAGTATCTATCTAGTGTATAGTCAAGTACTTTCTTGGGTGTTTCGTTGTCTTTATACACATTTAAGAATTTCTCCATATCATCTATATCGTTTGGCACATCTTCTTCGCGATATCGCTTCAGCAAGACGCTAGTAGTTACATGCTGCTCAGCCAGACCAAAAAGCTCACCCGTGTCAAAGCTCAACGCTCCGCCCAAATCATCATTATTTATCTCATCACCAGCATAGTAGAGTGGCCTTTTGGCTAACGAGATTAATCTTTCCAGGTACTTTTCTCTAGCAAGCTCGTCCTCAGACAAATCGCAATGAGCCCTGATTCTCGGTACTAACCGACGCAGGATTGGTATAAATTGCATTAGATCCGCATACGTCATAATTTAAGTATAGTATAAAAGAAATGAGACTATCTACACATAGGTCGTCTTATACCAGCCTCCCAAACTCCCTTGCGAACTTATCAAACTGGTCGCCCTCATGGTTATAGAGCGGTAATCCGACCGGGCGGACAACCTTATAGCCGTTGTTGCGTAGCCGCCGCATGGCCGCATTGTCCTCCGCCACCATAAATCCGTCCGACACGTCGTCGCGCTTCGGGTTACTCAGATCCAGCAGCAGCCGCTCTTTCCACTCGTCCTTTAGTAGTAGGTGGCTACCCTTAGGCTCGATAATCACCTGATAGTACAGTTCGTGATTTTGCACATCGTTAATAAATAATAGGTAATCCGGGCTAAAGCGTCGCCCATCACGCTGGCTATAGATAAAGTAATCCAGTTCGTTACGCACCAGGTAGATCTCGCAACCCGGATAGCGGGCGTGCAGCTGCGGCATCTGCCCGGCTAACCACTTAACCATTAGCTTCTCTTCACTGGTGCCATAATTCTCACTATAGGCATACCACTCAGAATTCGCCACATCGTACCGATACGCCAGGTGCTCATCCGTGGTCTGTGCCTGCGCCCGCTCGTCAGGCGAAACATACACCTTCTTGCCGTTGCCGCTGGGATCATCCACTGGAAAGGCCGCCAGATAAATCGTCTTCTGCCGCTCAAATACTTCCGCCAGCGGCCGCGGCGTGAACTCGCGGCTACCAATCCGATGCGGTAGGTTCAAGTCAATCTTACGTCGCACTTCCGGCAAAATCGCATTGACTAATAGCCGCAACTTCTCGCGCGGACTCAGGTTCTCGATTTCCTTACCAGCCTCATAGCGATAAGTAATTTCATACATAGGTAGATACTTATCAATCAGGTCATCTACCGACTGAATTTGCGGTAGGTGTCGCCGCAGATTGTTAAAGCGAAAGAAATTATTCTCCGCCCGAATCAGCGCCTTCTCGATAATCGCCCAGTCAAAATATTCCGACGTAATTTTAATAGTGGTCGATAAGTGACTAGCCTCGGCGACGTTCCATGCCCGATCCGACATATCCGCTGCCTGAATGCGATAGCTAGTGGCAATAATCGGCTGATTAAAGGTCGTATCGATTTCTTCGTTTGATACCTTCTTGCGATAAACCTCCTCATTCACTAGCACCACACCCTTTTGGTAGGTTTCGCTGGCCATAAACTTTGGCTTCAGGGTAATCGTCCGCGTCTCAACACCATTATTAATGATGCCCTGACCCAGCAAATCGCGCCGCAAGTTTTCCATAAACATGCCGGTCTTAACAAAGTGATACACCATGGTTTCCAACGCCCGTCCCGTGTCGTTAGGATCGTTATCAAACTTGCGCTTATCCACCTCGGTTGCACGGTTCAGATTCAGGCTAGCAAACATACCATGATCCCGATCACGGCGATAGGTACGCGGTAGTTTATATGGATAATAGCGTGCCCCACGTCCAATCAGCTGGATATCCTGCAGCGACACTTTCTTATTCTCGCTAATATCAAAATGAATAATGTCGTATAGCGACAGCACATCCCAACCCTCATTCAAGGCGTTGACTGAAAATATTACTCGAATATTGTTGCGTGGATTATCCAGCTGCGTCAGCAGTTCAGGATTCTCCTTCTTCTGACTGTTGTAAATCAGGGTGTTATCGTGAACAAAGCTCATTTTAATCTGATTGACAAAGTTCTGCAGCGCGCCTTCTTTATCGTTCCATTTATCGGTCGGCATCAGTCCGCTGCGGTCGCTACAAATCCAGCTAAACATATCCGCCACAATTTCGTATTCGTGGTAATGATGCGGATCACGGTTCGCCACCGCCACATCACGCAGCCAGTGCAAGTCGTCCACGCTCAATGTGGAAATGACCTTATCAAAGAACTCGCGGTCCTTCTCAGACTCCTTAATCTTCACCGACTTCACTAGCACAATCGGTTTAATATCCACCTTCATAGTGCGCTCGGCAAACAGCCGCCGGAATTCCGATAGCGCCACCGCATTCACAATCAACAGCCGCTTCTGATCCTCAATTTGTGTTTCCTGATTATACAGAAATTGCACAGACTTACTATAGCCATCCTTATTGAATTCTAGAAAGCTATAGCGGTAAATCAATTTATCCTGATACTTCTGCCGAATGTTATCGTTCTTTAGGTCCACCGTCGCCGTAAATTCTAGTAGCATGTTGTCCGTGTTGGCGTGAACGGCACTATTGACCACCGTTTCCCAGTTCTCCGCCTCTTCCGCCTCCGACTTCTTCTTGCTTCGCGTATCGACGTTCAGATGGTGCGCCTCGTCAGCGATAATCACCACTTTGTTGTCCCGAAAGTCATCCATGGACAGCTGGTTCTCGTGCGGTTCGCGCAAGCGGTTATATAGCGTATTGATAATTAGGAAGGTAAAGTTAATATCCTGATCGTTGCCGTCCGCTGGGTTGTTGATCACGTTCACATTGACGCGCTGACCATTAATCCGAATGCCGTCACGATTGAACAGGTATTTGGAAAAGTTATAGTCCGACAGATTCTTCTGCGCCTGGCGAATAATGTTCTCGCGCCCGACCGTGAAGACAAAGTTGCGATAGCCCCGCGTGTATAGAAACAGCACGCAACACGCCATTACCAGTGTTTTGCCGGTTCCGGTCGCCATATTGAATAGCAGGTGGCGCGCCGCCGTTCGGTCACGGTCATATAGCCAGATAAAGGTTTTAATTGCCTCGGCCTGGTACGGGCGTAGCTTCTTGTCTTTCGCCAAGTTATCCGTAATGTAATCCGGTACCTCGTGTTCGTCCGCCCAGGCCTGGTATTCCGGGTTCGCCTGAATTCGGCGGAATAGGAAGTTAGCGGTCGCATCCTCAGTGGTGATTTTGTTTTTAATTGGCGCCGTCATCGTCATCCTCACTATCGTCATTGGCTCCATAGAAGCGGTCAGTTAGCGCTTTCTCGTTCGCCGTTACGCTGTATTTGGCATCGTTCATGTCAGCGTAATTTAGATACAGCTGATTCTCGTCCAGCATGTTAATCAGTTCCACCTTGCGCTCGTTAATTTCCTCGTCGTACCAATCGCGGTTCAAGTCCTTACGATTGATCCAGAATTTCAGGAAGGCGTTACGCAGCATGTCATCGCGAATAGCATCTAGCTCGGTCGCTGTTTCCGCCGCCAAGATGCGCTCTTTATAATCTTCGTTATATTTCTTTAGCTCTAGGTAGACAAAGCTGCCGCCACCTTGCCAGCCAACTGATTTGCTGATGCCGCCCTGCTCACCAGCGATTACCTTCTTCATCCGCTCTTTCGCAATGGTTTCTATATAGTCCATTTGCTCGATGCCGATCCAGCGTCGCCCCATTTTCTGCGCCACCGCTGCCGTCGTGCCACTGCCCAAATGATAATCTAATACGATATCGCCGGGAGCGGTA
>ERZ808242.624-NODE-624-length-24711-cov-8.117781_pt1 | contig 24711 bp, 30 predicted proteins | sample MGYA00521244_ERZ808242 | MGnify/ENA primary metagenome ERZ808242 (study PRJEB31516, sample SAMN03275573) | gut metagenome | biome: mammalia-associated habitat; material: feces | host: Papio cynocephalus | place: Kenya | collected 2012-07-27 ... | reverse complement strand
TATTCGCTACTTTTATTTTTCCTTTTTGTCACACATCATTGTAACACATACAATAATGAGAAGTCGCCGAAGCTTATTACAGTTGACGAAACAGACGGTTTGTAGTATAATCATTCCTAATATTTTAATTTGAAAGGAGTCCGCAATTTATTATGGACGACGCAGGACCTGCGAGTATTATTCTTAAACTTTTTTTACTATTCATTCTTATTTTGATCAATGCTTTCTTCGCAATGTCGGAGATAGCCATCATTTCGCTGAACGATGCCAAGATAGAAAAAATGGCTGAGGACGGCGACAAAAAGGCTAAACAGGTATTAAAGCTTACCAAAAACTCCAGCAACTTCCTCTCGACCATTCAGATAGGCGTAACTCTTGCCGGCTTCCTTACTTCGGCGGTTGCAGCACAAAACTTTGCGGTAATGCTGACCGACGCTCTTGCAAAAACGGCGGTTGTTAAGGTGATTCCGGTCGGTGCGATAAGCGTAATTTCAACTATACTTATCACGCTGATTATGTCGTATTTTTCACTCGTTCTCGGCGAGCTTGCTCCTAAAAAGTTCGCTATGCAGAAGCCTGAAAAAATCTCATTTGCGGTTACTCCGATACTTCTCGGCTTCAGCAAGATTACAAAGCCGTTTGTAAAGCTTCTTTCGGCTTCCACAAACCTCATAGTCCGTATGTTCGGTCTTGACCCCAACGCCGACGAGGATACCGTCACCGAAGAGGAAATCCGTATGATGGTTGACGTCGGTCAGGAAAAGGGCGTAATTGAGGACAGCCAAAAAGAAATGATAAACAACGTCTTTGAATTCGACGATATCGACGTTGCCGATATAATGACACACCGCACCGATATGGAGTGCGTTGATGTTGAGGATTCTCTCCAGGATGTAGTTAAGACTTCAATGGAGCACGGCTATTCGCGAATCCCCGTATATGAGGAAGACCCCGACAATGTTGTCGGCATTATATACATTAAAGACCTTTTAAAATATGTCGGTTCCAATCTGCCGAAAACAAAAACGCCCAAGGACGTAATGCGCGAGGCGTATTGTGTTCCCGAGACCAAGCGTTGCGGCGAATTGTTTTCGGAAATGACCGCAAAGCACATTCAGATGGCAATAGTGGTTGACGAGTACGGCGGAACTGCCGGCCTTGTAACCCTTGAGGATATAGTTGAGGCCATAGTCGGTAATATTCAGGACGAATACGACAACGAGGACGAAGAAATATCCAAGATAAACGATACCACCTTTACAATAGACGGTATTACCGATATTGAAGAGGTTGAGGAAAAACTCGGTATCAAGCTGCCCGAGGGCGACTACGATACTCTCGGCGGATTTATAATAAGCCTTTTGGGCTTTTTGCCGGTTGACGGCGATATGAACACCGTTCAGTATAAAAACATCAAGTTTACCGTGTTGAATGTTGAGGATCGCCGCATAGGTAAGGTCAAGGTTGAGTTCTTGCCCGAAAAGCAGGTTAAGGACGAGAAAAAGACCGATGAAAAGTCCGAGGAAAAAGAAAAGCGTAAAAACGGTGAAAAAGACGATGAATAATGTACTTCTTCACTGCTGCTGTGCGCCGTGTTCGCTTTCCTGCATAGACCCTCTGCGAAACGAGGGAATAGAGCCGGTCGCATTTTGGTATAATCCCAATATCCACCCTTGGAAAGAATACGAGGCAAGGCGTAACTGCCTTATCGACTATGCCTCAAAAATAAATATGAGGGTTTTGGTCAATGAGGATTACGGACTCCGCGAATTTGTAAAAAATGTTGCCAATGATATCGACAACAGGTGTACTTATTGCTATGAGACGAGGCTTCGCAAAACAGCAGAATTTGCGGCTGAGCACGGTTTTAAGCAGTTTACAACCACGCTTCTCGCAAGCGTTTACCAAAAGCACGAGCTTATAGCCGCGGCAGGTGAGCGTTTCGGAAAAGAGTTCGGCGTGGAATTTCTCTACCGCGATTTCAGACCGAATTTCAGGGACGGCAACCGCAGGGCGAGAGAGCTCGGATTTTATATGCAAAAATACTGCGGATGTGTCTTTTCGGAAGAGGACAGATACAAAAAGGCAATCCTCCGCGAAAAAGAAAAGTTCCGTAAAGAACTTGATTTTTTTACATTATAAAATAAAGATAAAACGGCTTATCGGGAGCTTGCCCCCAATAAGCCGTTTTTTATACATAATTTAAAATCCGACTACCTGATGAGTTCTCGGTACCGACGGCGGATCGCCTATTCTGCCGTAGACCCTGAGCGACGCTATTTTTTCCATATCATCGTCGGAAATTTCAAAGCCGAATACATCGGCATTGTTCCTGATTCTGTCGGGATTTGCCGATTTCGGAATGGGAACTGCGCCCTTTTGCACTATAAAGCGTATGCAAAGCTGAGCTACCGAAACCTTGTATTTTTCGGCAAGCTCAATCAGGAGCTCGCGCTTAAATGCCTGACCTTGTATGAGCGGACTCCAAGCTTCGGGCAAAATAGAATTTTCTTTGCAGTATGCTATCATTTCGTCCTGCGGATTTTGCGGATGCATCTGAACCTGATTTATCAGCGGATAATCGCCGAGGTTTTTCTTTAAAATCTCAATATGCTCTGTCATAAAGTTGCTCGTTCCGATGGCTCTTACCTTGCCGTCGTCGCGAAGTCTCATCATTGCGCGCCAGGTATCGCAAAGGTCATCTTCGAGGCGGTCTTGGTTTGTGATAAGTACCGGCCAATGTATTAAATATCCGTCGAGGTAATCCGTGCCGAGCTTCAAGAGCGAGCTCTCGCAGGCGGCTATGGTCTTTTCATAACCGTGGTCGTCGTTCGGCAGCTTGCTTACCAAAAATATTTCGTCCCTTTTAATGCCGCTCTTTTTTATTCCGTCGCCGACGCCTTTTTCGTTTCTGTAAGCGCCTGCGGTGTCGATATGGCGGTAGCCTGTATCTATTGCGGCTTTTACGGCATTTGCGGCGACTTCATCGGGCATTTTCCATGTGCCGAAGCCTATGCATGGGACTTCTACGCCGTTTCTGAGTGTATATTTGTCCTGTAAGCTTTTCAAATTCTCACCTTCATTTCAAAGATGAGTATATTGTATCACAATCGGAGGCGATTTTACACCTTAAATTTATCGGCACTGTAGTTATGACTTATCATATTTCGGTTATTCCGCCTTTAAGGATTCCCACGTTGTCGCTGTATATTTTGTCAAACTGCGTAAGGGGCAGGGGGCTTTGACCTATGCCTACCTCAATTGTGTATCCGGGTCTGTCATAATGCTGTATAAACCAATCCTTGTACCCTGCAAAGCCCGAATTATACGGCGTTTCCTCTACCGCATAGCCACTGACGCGCCCGAAATATTCTGCGATTTCACGTGATTTTTGCGGCTCAAAGTCAAGGTACTTCCAGTATATAATTTCGCCTTGGCTGTGGTATGACAGGGTAAGCGCAAAATTGTGTTTCATTGTAAAATTAAATACAGCCTCGCTTTCGGGAGCGGAAAGGGGAGCCGAGCCGACAAAGTCACGCGGAGCGGGAGTCGTAAAACCGAGCGAATACTTAATCTTTTTTGCTTCGTCCCAGCCTGCCGGATATTGAAGATTAAGGTCAACTCCGGCGATGTTTGCTTTCCAGCCGTTCGGATACGGTATGTCGGGATAGCGCGCCGAAATTTTGAGCGTCTCATTTTTATATCTGTCGTTACGGAGTGCGCCGTTTACAAGGTCAACGCCGTCGGGGTTTACCATGGGAACAATATAAAGAGTTGCTTTTTTAAATAGCTGTGCCGCGAGAGTACCGTACAGTGAGCCGCCGTTTGCAAAGCTTTCCGAATATTCTTCGAGGAATTTCAAAAGTACCGGAGTGGTTATCCATTCGTTTGCGTGGTGCGACGCGTTGTAAAATACCTCATCTTTGCCTTGACCGATGCTTAGATACGGTATGCTTTTGCCCATAACGCTTTTTCCTATAACTCCGCCCGAAAGGAACGGATACCGCATTAAAAGCCCTTCGCAGATGTATGTTAAAAGTATATAGGTATACGGCACGTCGGTGGGAACTACCGAAAAAGCAAACGGAACGGTTAAATTTGTGCCTATCTGCAGGTTCAGCGGATCAACCGTCGGATTTGCAAGCATAATTTTTCTCATGCTTGTGTTGTGCATGGTGGCAATCGAATAGAGCGTATCCCCATTTTTTACGTGGTGAACCGTGTATCCTTTGAGATACGGTAAAAGTGCGGCGTATGTTTTCGGACCGACAATGCCGTCGGGCGACAGAGAATTGGCTTTTTGAAAAGCAATTACGGCATTTCTTGTATCGCTTCCGAAAATGCCGTCGATTTCACCGTCCAAAAAACCGGCTCGTTTAAGTGCCAGCTGTATTACGGAAGTTTCTGCTTTGTTGTTTTTATAATTCATAAAATATAAGCGCCTCCCAAAACTTTTATTATATTATACGAATTCGGCGGCGCTTTGTTGCAAAAAGGCATAGCTTGATTTTTACGGGCTTATGAATTATTATAAAACAAAAAACAATCGGACGGGAGACGATATTATGACGCCGTGTGAGCTTTTGGTATGTGCCGAGGACGCTATGAAAAACTCTTATTCGCCGTACTCCGGCTTTTCCGTCGGTGCGGCGCTTATTACCGCAGGCGGGAGAGTTTATAAGGGGTGCAATATCGAAAATTCGGCTTTTTCGCCTACGGTTTGTGCCGAGCGAACCGCTTTTTTCAAAGCGATCAGCGAGGGCGAAAACGATTTCGAAGCTATTGCGATAGTCGGTAAATACAAAAACGGCGAATATAAGCATCTTTGCTATCCGTGCGGCGTTTGCCGTCAGGTTATGCAGGAATTTTGTAAGGGGGATTTTAAAATAATTCTCGGTGACGCCAAGGGTAAATATGAAGTGCATACGCTCTCGGAGCTTTTGCCGGGCGGATTTGATTTGAGAAAAGAATAATTATTGAAAATCGGCAGAAAATAATTCCGAAAACCGGAAAGGGGAATGATTTTCGTTGATTTTTCTTAAAGCGTTTTTAGTCGGCGGACTCATATGCGTTATAGGGCAAATATTGATAGATGTAACGAAGATTACGCCTGCAAGAATACTCGTTACCTTTGTTGTGCTCGGAGTTATACTCGGAGCGACGGGTGTGTACGACAAGCTCGTTGATTTTGCCGGGGCAGGGGCTACGGTACCGCTTACCGGTTTCGGTAATGTTCTGGTGAACGGAACCAAAGAGGCAATCCGCGAAAAAGGATTGCTCGGGGTTCTTACGGGACCGTTGTGTGCCGGCTCCGCAGGGATAACGGCGGCGGTGCTGTCGGGACTTGTGGTTTCTTTTTTTGCAAAACCGAAGAGCAAATAAAAAAACGCCCATTTAAATGCTGAGCGTTTATAAGGAAGTTCGGTTTCTCGCATAAAAATCCCTTATGCTTTTGCCAAAAGGCCTCACAAGGCTACAGCCTTGCTTCGTTTCCCGACTTCGGCATAAAAAATTATTGCTATGAAACTGCGAAGCACTTCAAAATGATGTATTTTTGATACAGGAAAAGGCAAACCCCTCAGATAAGCTCAGCTTATCTGAGGGGTCAATTATTATTGTGCAAAAAAATGTTGTTTTGAAATAAAACTGCCTTATAAACACTCAGCAGATCGGGTGTTTAAAATACGCTTTGTTTACGCAACGGTTTCGGAAACGAAGTTGTCGTCGCAGCAGGAGCATGAAACATAGTTTTCAGCGTCATTGCCGATAACTACTTTTTTGCTGTCAACATATTTTTTCACTATTACATAAACGCCGAAGATAGCGCCTGCAACAGCGGCGATGATACCGATAACTTTAAGAACTTTTTTCATGGGTAAAATGCCTCCCTTTATTTTTATAAAACTATGTGTTTATTATATACGTAAAAAAGGCAAAAGTCAATGAATAAAATGTAAAATTGACCGAAAAAGCAAAACACCCCGGTCTAAAGACCGAGGTGCATTAAAAACAACATTAAGCCTTGTTGAGTTTGCAAACGAGGGCTGACTTTTTGCGAGCGGCGTTATTCTTATGAATAAGACCCTTTGCAGAAGCCTGGTCGATTTTCTTAACTGCAGCTTTAACAAGAACTTCTTTGTCGGCAGCGTTTGACTCAATAGCGGCATTAGCTTTTTTGATAGCTGTCTTGAGAGCGGTGTTTCTTGACTTATTGCGGTCTGCTCTCTTGTTGTTAACGATTACACGTTTTTTAGCTGATTTAATGTTCGGCATAGTTTAACCTCCTTTGCGTATCACATTAGCGGAATATATAATACCATTCTTTCCGAAAAAAAGCAAGTTTTTTTTCATAAACTGTCTATAAAATTTATGTCGGTGCAAATAATATACCGTAAAGCGTGCCCGTAATCCGTAAACTGCGGCAAAACGGGCTGCGGCGCACAAACATTTATCGAAAGAAAGGCAGTAGTATTTATATGATTTTCGGGACGGATCTTGCGCTTGAGCGCCGAGAAATCACAAACAGCGGCAAAAACGACGGGGTAACGGTAACCAAACGAAATACGCAGAGCGCGTCGGTCACCGAAATAGAAATTACATCAGACGTTGGTGCCGAAAAGCTCGGCAAACCCGTCGGCAGATATGTCACGGTGGAGCTGCCGCCGTTTTCATCGGAATTTGATGACACCGACAGCAGAATGTTTGCCGTGAGAGATGAAATTAAAAAGCTTTTGCCGAAAAACACTTCGGGAGTCCTTGTGGTGGGGCTCGGCAATTCGGATATTACACCCGACGCCCTCGGCCCCAAGACCGCAAAAGATATATTTTCAACGCGCCATATCACAAAATCGCTGGCGGAGGAGATAGGGCTTCCGTCTCTTCTACCCGTATCGTCCGCAGTCCCGGGGGTGCTCGGGCAGACGGGCATAGAGAGCGCCGAGATGATACGCGGAATAATGAATGAGACCTCTCCCGACGCCGTAATAACCGTGGACGCGCTGTCGGCACGCAGCATAAAAAGGCTCGGCTGCACGGTGCAGATGACCGATACCGGTATAGTCCCGGGCTCGGGAGTAGGCAATCACCGCGCCGAGATAAGCCGAAAGACCCTCGGAGTGCCGGTAATAGCGATAGGGGTGCCGACGGTAGTTGATGCCGCCGCACTTGTTTTTGATATAACCGGAAATGAAAATATACCGCAGTCGGAACGTGAAAGAGCCGGAAAAATGATGGTGACGCCGCGTGAAATCGACGTTATGATAAGCCGCGCCTCGCGACTTCTCGCTCTGGCTATCAATTGTGCTCTGCAGCCCGGTATGGATGTGCAAACTCTTCTTTCGCTCGTATAACGGCAGAAAAATACGCATATATATCTTACAAAGGTTATATGCGCATGCTTGTGTTTTTGCCGTATTGACCTTGAATTTTATGTTATACGCCTTATCCGGCTACAATATACGGTGTATGATTTACGGTAAAACAATTTGTAGCCGGAAAGGCTATGAAAATCAGATGAAAAAACGCAAAAGACATACGGGCAAAACTCCGAAGAAAAGAAACGAAGTGCTTGTCGCCCTGCCGATAATCATAATTTTGGCATTTGTGTGTGGAAGCCGCTTCGGCAATGTTCTCGGCAGAACCGCCGTTATAGGCGCGGGGGTTATGCTGCCCGAGGGCGCCGTTTTGTCTGCAAAAAGCAGTATGGTAAAGACGGTTGAAAAAAGTGTTTCCGCGCAAAATTCACAGCAAAATGCCGTGATTTCATTGCCAAGCGAAAAAAGCGAGCAGAGCGAAAGCGTCGGAAGCAACACGCTGTCTGTGCCGCGCGATATAGTCAAAATGATGAATGACGCCGAAAAACAATACGCCTCGGCAAATCATGACGGTGCAATAGTCGAAAAGAAATTCGATGCGTCGTCCGCAACATCGACATATAAAAATATAACGGTACGAAACACAACGCCGTCACACAGCATAAACATCGAAAGCTCGTTAAACGGCGAGTTTAATCTTGATGTTGACGATAAGAGTGCACCCACGGTTCTTATTTTTCACACCCACACCACAGAGTGCTATCAGCTTATGGATAAGGGCTGGTATACGCGCGATTTTGAACTGAGGAGCGATGACCCGTCGCGAAATATGGTGCGCGTGGGCGACGCCGTTACCGAGGAGCTGCAAAAGGCGGGTATAGGCGTAATACACGATACCGAGATACACGACAGAGCGTATACCGGTGCATATGACCGTTCGCGTGAGACAATACTTAAAATAATGGAAGAAAATCCGTCTGTGAAGATAGTCCTTGACGTCCACCGCGACGCAATGGAACAAAACGACGGCACGCGCATAAAACCGACAACCACGGTAAACGGCAGAAAAGCGGCACAGATAATGATAATTGCAGGCTGTGAGGACGGCAAGGTGACGTCGTTCCCGACATGGGAGCAAAATCTTACATTCGCGCTGAAGCTGCAGCAGACAGCCGAAACCATGTATCCGGGGCTTATGCGGCCGATATTGTTTTCCGCAAGAAAATATAATATGGACGTAACGCCGTGTTCGGTGCTGCTTGAATTCGGCAGCGACTCAAACACAATAGCCGAGGCGGAATATTCGGGGCATCTTATGGGAAAGGCCATTGCCGAATTTATAAATTCAAATATCTGAAACGAAAAACAAAAATACATAGTGCGATTTCAATTTTATATGTGCGATTTCGCATTTCGATTTGAAAATATATTTATGAAAGGAGCTTTTGCGCCGCGCATCGGCTTGCACATACCTCTTGTGCGGCGATAAGGTTAAAATGAAGAAAAAAGACAGGATAATTAAAAAATATCTCGCGGTGCTGACCGTCGTTTTATGTGCTTTTGCGCTGTTTGCGGGTGTGTCGGAGTCGGCAAACAGAACATCGTATATGACGCGCGGCGTATCGGACGCGGTCTATACCGAAAAGCAGGTTCTGGCGAGCCTCGCGAAAGATGCGGAAAACGGCAGAGAATTTCTGAATGCGATAGAAGAAAAAATAACGGAGATGATTTCCGGCTGAATACCGAAACCGATGTTCTTTTGAGGGCTGTAAAGTTTTTTTACAGCCCGTTTTTCATGCCCTTAACGTGTTGAGCCTTTTCTGCGTAGTATAAAAGCGGGGAGGCAGGTGAAAAAATGAAAAAGAAAAACTATGCAAAAAGAGCCTTTTTCTCTTTTGCCGTGTTCATTATGAGCATTTCCGTGCTTGTTTTCACATTTACCTGCCGTATGCGCCCCGTCATTACGCGGTACAGCGAGACCGTAGCCGAAAGAATACTTTTGAATTCGGCAAACAAGGCGGTTGCCAAGGTTCTTACCGAATCCGGGATAACATATGACGAGATAGTCAAAACAGAAAGAAACGCAGAGGGAAATGTAACTTCTCTCTGCGTTGACACAGTTAAAATAAATATTTTGCAAAGCGGCATTACTCTCGCCGTATCCGAGATAACCGCCGAAAATGAGACTTTCGTCATATCTATACCGCTCGGAACCTTTTTGGGCAGCGAATACACAAACGGCTACGGTCCGCGTGTAAAATTCAATGCTCAGCTGACGTCCGGTACGGTCGTGACATTTTCAAATGAATTCAGAGAAGCCGGACTTAATCAGGTAATACACCGTATTGTTTTTAATATCGAGACAAGCGGCAGACTTGTTATGCTCGGAAAGACCGACGCGCTCACGGTAACCACATCCGCCGTTGTCGCCGAAACCGTTATAGTCGGCGTACTGCCGGAGGCGCTCACAAATGTAATAGGTTCGCCGAGCGAGCTTGCGGGAATCATAAACGACTACGGAGCGGTTATAGATTAAGAGAAAACATCAAATATCAGCCACAAGCTCTACGGGGCAGTGGTCGGAGCCTTGTATATCCGAGAGAATGTCGGCTGAAACGAGCTTGTCTTTAAGCGCATCCGATACAAGAAAGTAGTCTATTCTCCATCCGGCGTTGTTTTTACGCGCATTAAATCTGTAAGACCACCAAGAGTATCTGCCGGGCTCGTCGGGGTGAAAATATCTAAAGGTATCTATAAATCCGCTGTCTAAAAGAGTGCCGAATTTTTCTCTTTCTTCATTTGTGAAACCCGCATTGCCCATATTTGTTTTCGGATTTTTCAAATCGATTTCCTTGTGTGCCACATTCAGGTCGCCGCAAAGAATGACAGGCTTTGTCTTTTCGAGCTTTTTAAGATAAGACAGAAATTTTTCTTCCCAAGACATTCTGTATTCAAGCCTTTTGAGCTCGCTTTGGGAATTCGGCGTGTAGCAGGTGAGAAAGAAGTAATTTTTAAATTCAAGCGTTATTACTCTGCCCTCGTTGTCATAAAACGGCTCGTTTATACCGTAAAATACGTTTTCGGGTTCTTCCTTTGTAAATATCGCAGTACCGGAATATCCTTTCTTTTCGGCATAGTTCCAGTAGCTTTTATAGCCGTCAAATTCGAGGTCAATCTGACCTTCCTGAAGCTTTGTCTCCTGTATGCAAAAAATATCCGCGTCAAGAGAAGCAAATACTTCTTTGAAATTCTTACCGACTGCGGCGCGCAGCCCGTTTACATTCCACGATATCATCTTTTTCATTGCGGTAAATGCCCTTTTTCGGGTGCTCCTTTTCTTTAATATCTATATTTTGGCATAATATTGTATTTTTGGCAATATTTTTTGAAAAACGGCATCGAAAAATCCCGTATTTAAGTTGACCGAATTACGGTTTTGCTGTATTATATCCCTGATAAAATATTAACGAGGAATTTGATATGGCAGATATAAATTCACAGAACAAACCAAACGAAAGCGGATCCGAAAGCAAACAGCAGATATTTTCGTACACGTTTACAAGGGTGCTCGCGATATTGCTGGCTCTTCTTGTGGTGTATTCGGTAGTGATTATCGCAAAAAGGCAGTCGGTATCCGGTGCTTCCGAGGTTTTGCCGAGCACAACCGCCGCGCAAAGGGCAGGCACGGTAAATGTTTCGTCGGGCGGCTCTTCTTCCGATTTGTCCGCCGCGGATAAGGTTTCCGTTGACGATAAAGCCGGAAATAACGGCGCGCAGGCTGCCGATATTAAAGCTAAGGAGCAGCTTTTGCTTAATTCCGACAAGGCTCCGTCAACTCCCGAGGAAATCGTCGCATATTATAAAGCGGCAAACGAAAAGGCAAAACGTGAGGCTTCGTCAATAACACATCTTTACAGTAATGCCACAAATTACAAGGGCATAGTTGAGGCAGGCGCTCTTTCTTCAATAGGCACTTGGGCTATGAATACGTTTATGAAAGAGGATTCTACCGAGACTACATATACGAGCCGTGATGATATAATTGCAAATCTTCCGGTAGGCGGCGAGAGCTCTTGTAATCTTACCGCAGATATGGTAGACCCGTCACAGACAAAGTGCACGGATAACGGCAATGAGTATGAAATAATCATAACATTGAATTCAACTGACGAAAATCCCGACGTTAATCCGCCCAAAGGCGGCGGAAAAGCAGGCACTGTAGGCACGGTTCTTACAATGCAGGATATAACCGAGCCTGTAAACGGCAAGCTCACGCTTGAAGGCATCGAATGCAGATACGGCGCGTGCAAAGTAACGGCGAGAGTGGAAAAGTCTACGGGCAATCTCACGTATCTCGAAACCGATCTTCCGATGGTACTTGTTTTGGGAAAAGCCAAGGCAGGTCCTATATCCGTAAGCGATGCCAAGGTCGGGCTTGAATTTGAAGAGCATTGGGGCATTGAGTGGTAATATAAACATATAAAGCTGTTATTAAAGACCGATTTTAAGTTAATGCTTAAAATCGGTCTTTTTAACTGTGCGCCGAAAGGCTCGCCTTATGTCATTGCTTTTTTATGTAGCCTGTGCCGAAACCGAGCTTGTTTCCGCAGAGCATATATTCCTTTGCCCTTTTTTGTAAAGAAGTATTTTCGCCATAGTCGTTTATATCGCTTTTTCTTTCTCCGAATATGCGCTCTATTGCCTGCGAATCGTTTTCAGTCGAATATGCAGGGGTGAACAAGTCCATAAATTTAACTATGTTGCTGTCGTTTGCCATAAAGCTTCGGTTATCGGGGAACAAAAGCCAGCTCTCACAGAAGAAGTAATCATATTCGTAATTCGGAAAATGGCTTCTGAAGAATTCTTCGGCGCGTCTTACGGAGTCCGTGCAGCTCTCCTTTGTCAGCTTTTCACCCTGAGGAATGTGAATGTATAAGAGATTGTCGCCTCTTTTAAACGGGAGCTTTGTATAGTCGAGCCCCACGGGAGCTTTATACATCTGGAATTGCAGTCTGCCTATTTTAAAAAGATTGCCTGCCGCGTGGTTATGAAGCCAACGGTAGTTTTTAAGACCTTTGTTACTGTTGTTTTCGCACCAGACGGCCACATCCTTTATCGTATCGTAAAAAACACCGTCGCTTATTATTTTGCTCTTGTAAAAATCGTGTGTTCTCTCAAAGCTCTTTAAAACGACCGCAAGTCTTACCATATCGGATTTTCCCTTTAATATATCGGGAAACGGAAAGAACATTTTTGAGAGCAGATTTATTTTAAATTTGTTTTTTTCGTATATCTTTGCCGCATCCTCGCAAAGCGACTGCGGCAGCCCTGTCTTTTCTATGTCGTAATTCAATTTGAAAACCTCTTTTACAGCAACTTTTGAAGCCTGTTTATCTCGTCCTGCGGCATTTCCTCTCTGTCACCGAACGGAAAGTGTATATTCATGCTCTCGTATTTCTCTTTACAAAGCTTGCGAAACGGCAACAATTCGATTTTTTCTACGCAGGGAAACGGCTTCAGAATTTCTCGAAGTTTCAGTATATCGTCTTCGGCGTCGTTAATACCGGGAGTTATCACCTGCCGTATTATGACTCTTTTCTTTGCCCTTTCACATTCCGAGAGAAATGCGAGCGGCACGGAAAGACTTACTCCGATATATTTTTTATAAAGCTCGTCGTCGGAAAATTTTATATCGAGCAATACTATGTCGGTCTTTTTAAGCAGCCTTTTTACCTTGTCGTTCATTATAACGCCGGAGGTATCAAGCGCCGTGCTTATGTTTTCTTCCTTCAGCCGTGAAAACAGCTCGTACACAAAATCCGCCTGTAAAAGCGGCTCGCCGCCGGATACGGTAACTCCGCCGTCCCTGCCGAAATATGAGCGGTATCTTAAAACCTTCTTTGCTGCGTCGTCAACCGTCACCGCCGTGCCGCCTTCTTTATCCCATGTGTCGGGATTATGACAGTACGGGCAGCGCAACGGGCAGCCCTGTAAAAACAGAACCGTGCGTACTCCCGGGCCGTCTACCGTGCCGAGGCTTTGAAATGAATGAACTCTGCCTGTCATAATTTCACCTTTTTGTTGCATTTTGCCGCAATAATGTTACAATATATTGTATTTGTTTATTAGGAGTGTTAGCTTTGTCAGATTCAGTTTTTGCCGAAACCAAATATTTTATTATAGATATGGACGGCACGTTTTACCTTGACGGTAACATTATACCCGGTTCTATTGATTTTCTCAATACGGTGAAGCAAAAAGGTAAGGATTTTCTCTTTTACACAAATAATTCGTCCAATAATGTAGAGGTGTGCAGAACAAGGCTTCACAATATGGGATACGATATTTCACCCGATAAAATTGTAATATCATCTCATGTTACCATTGATTATCTCAAAAAACACAGGCCCGGCAAAAAAGTTTACCTGCTTGGGAACGAACGTCTCACGGCGGATTTTGAAAAGGCCGGAATCATTCTTGACGATAAGGACCCCGACGAAGTCGTGCTCGGATTTGATACTACGCTCACATATGAAAAACTGCGGCGCGCATGCCGCTTTTTGGCAGAGGGCAGGGAATATATTGCGACTCACCCCGATTTTAACTGCCCCACCTCCGACGGCTTTATGCCAGACACAGGCTCTATGATGGCTCTTTTTGAGGCGTCAACAGGCAGAAAACCCGATATGATAATGGGCAAACCCCATAAGTTTACCGTGGATTATCTCACTCAGCTCTTGTCATGTCGTAAAGAGGAGCTCTGTTTTATCGGCGACCGTCTTGAAACCGACATACTCATAGGGCAGGAAAACGGTATACCGTCGGTACTCGTGCTGACGGGTGTTACAAGTCTTGAAAGCTATAAAAACAGCAGTATTAAAGCGAGCGTGGTATCAAATTCTCTGAAAGATCTTGCCGCTCTTGTATAATTGAAAAAGGGAGTTTCGGTGTGGAAGCGGAATTTAAAGAATATTCCGACAGAGACTTGCCGGAGCTTATTAAAATTTGGAACGAAGTAGTTGACGGCGGCGTGGCTTTTCCGCAGGAGGAAAGGCTTGACGAGAAAAGCGGCCGTGAATTTTTTGCAAAACAGGATTTTGTAGGAACGGCAAAATGCGGCGATGAAACCGTGGGGCTTTACATACTGCACCCCAATAACGTCGGCAGATGCTCACACATTGCCAATGCAAGCTATGCCGTGCTCTCGTCTATGCGCGGACTTAAAATAGGCGAAAAGCTTGTCTCGCATTCTCTTTTAAAGGCTGGCGAACTCGGATACAAAATACTTATGTTTAACGCCGTGGTTAAAGGAAATAACAGCGCCATTCATATTTACGAAAAGCTCGGATTCCATAAGATAGGCGAGGTGCCTTCCGGCTACAGATTGTCCGACGGTACATACCGTGATATAAATCTTTATTATCACGAAATACCGTAAAGTAAAACAACTTCACATATATGCATTTTTGTAAAGCGAATATCTTTACAGAGCAAAACCGGCAAGTGACGCAAATGTCTCCTGCCGGTTTTTTGTTTATCAGAGTATTATGCAGATAAGCCCGTTGCAGCCCTCGTTTATAACCCGTTCGAGCGTCTCTTGAAGCTTCATTCTCGCGTCGGACGGCATATGATTGAGTTTACCGCGAAGCCCCTCGTTTACAAGCTCGTGAAGCGATTTTCCGAATATATTTGACTCCCATATCTTTTGCGGGTCTTCCTCAAATCCCTGAAGCAGATATTTTACAAGCTCCTCCGACTGACTTTCGCTGCCGACAATCGGCGCAACCTCGGTCTTTATGTTTGCTTTGAGCATATGAATTGACGGTGCGCTGGCGGACAGCTTAACTCCGTATTTGCCGCCCTGCTTTACAAGCTCCGGCTCTTCGAGTGTCAGTTCGTCTATTGACGGCATTACTATTCCGTAGCCCGTCGCTTCCACTTCGTCAAGCGCGCACTTCAGCCTGTCGTATTCTTTCTTTACCGAGGCGAGCTCGCGCATTGTGGACATAAGACTCTGCTCGTTTTCCACGGTAAGGCCTGTGGACTCGGAAAGTATCTTGTAGAAAAGTCCCGACCCCACGCGTACCGAAATATTTGCGCTGCCGCAGCCGAGGTCCATATTCTTTACGGAGGTCTCCTCTATATATTCGCATTCCTTGAGCTTTTCCGTCATCAGAGAAACGTCGCGCACAAGCTCCATGTCGTTTGCCGCAGAGGCTACCGCATCGTAAAGCGATTTTCTCAGCCAATGGTCATGCGGCAGAGCCGACAGCCAAAGCGGAAGATTTACCGAAACTTCGCGAATCGGAAATTCAAACAGAAGCTGCGTCATAATCTCTTTGATTTCGGTTTCGGTAAGCTCGAGACAATTTATGGGCAAAACGGGAACGCCGTATTTTTCCGAAAGCCTTTCGGAAAGCTCCTTTGCCGGCGCCGCATGCGGATACATACAGTTTAAAAGAACTATAAACGGTTTGTTCAATTCCCGGAGTTCGCCTATTACGCGGCTTTCCGCCTCTTCATATTCGTCGCGCGGAATGTCGCTTATGCTGCCGTCGGTCGTTATGACAAGACCTATTGTCGAATGTTCGGTTATTACCTTTCGCGTGCCGATTTCCGCCGCTCTGTCAAACGGCATTTCGTCCTCCGACCACGGCGTGCGGACCATTCTCGGTCCGTCGCCCTCAATATAGCCGAGCGAACTCGGAACAATATATCCCACGCAGTCTATCATCCGCACTTTAAAGCTTGCGTTATCCGGAAGATTTATCTCTACCGCATTTTCGGGAATGAACTTCGGCTCGGTGGTCATTATTGTTCTGCCGGCAGAGGACTGCGGTAATTCGTCTACCGCTCGGTCGTGCTGACCTACATCGTCTATATTCGGTATTACGAGGGTGTCCATAAACCGCTTTATAAATGTAGATTTACCCGTTCTTACAGGTCCTACGACGCCCACGTAGATGTCGCCGTCGGTTCTTTTTGCAATATCATTGTAAATACTTGTTTTTCCCATTTTTCGGCTCCCCCTTATGCGCGCGGAATGAGCAGCCTGCATTTTTCGGTGACGAGCATGCCCTCAAGATTGTTTTCACTCATAATTTTGTCGGTGGTTGTGTTGTAATGCCGCGCTATATCCCAAATCTTTTCGCCTTTTTCGGCAAAATATACCGTAAGAGCGGCTCCCGACGGCTTTTTCGGCCTTTCGCTGTCAACGGAAATGTCCGTAATAACATTTACCGTGCTTACGGAAAAAACGGCTGCGGAAATTGTTACTTCAACACGGGCGTCAAGAGTGTCGCCGGAACCAAGTACGTAATCCGACCCCGTGACGGTTATAAACGGCGAAAATTCCGTTCTTTCGCCCGAGAATTCCTCGTGACGGCGGTATTCAAAATCAAATTGCCGTTCAAAAAACGATATTTCGTTTTCACTGTTTACCGTGAGCAGATTTACGGTTATCGCGCCCGAAATTAAAAGTTCGTCTTTTACACGCGAAGTGTTGTACTCTATGCCCGAGACGGACATATCTATGACCCTTTCGGTATCGGTACCCGACAAATCGAGCCTGCCCCTGCAAAGATACGTGTCGGTGAAGTTGTCATCAAGCCGCCGTATCTCTGTCGGCGTCAGCTTTGACTCGATTTCGTAATTTACCGAGTATGCGTCCGTTACCATATTCATTTCTTCGTTTTTGTATGTTTCGGTGTATGCGCGTATTTCGGCTCCTGCGTCCAAAAGCCTGAGCGCACCGGCGGCGTCGGTCTTGGCGGATACGGTTAAATCCGAGATTACAAGCTTTATTATATTTATGTTTTCGTCATCCGCTTTGTCGGCTTCCACTATTTGATTTATCGGCATGGTGTGCTCTATCTTCTGCAGCTCATTGTCGTTTGACTCCGCTATATAGAGCGTTTTTACGGTAAGCTCGCCTTTGATGAGTATTTTGCCCGAGACCGCCTTGATATCCTCTGTTACTGCGCTTGCGTATGAGCGAACTATTTGCGCTATTGACGGTTTCCCGTCTCCGATTTCGAATGTCTCGCTTACGGTGAAGCCCTTTTCCGAGCAGCCGAGCATATTGCATACCTCGGTCTTTTCGCTTCTGGTTTCGACACCGCCGCCGCTGCATCCGCATATGAGCTTTTTGCAATCGCACGAATAACATGAAAATGTTATGCTGATGCTGCCGTGAATATCAAGGCGCCTGCCGGATACCGCACGGCAGTTGACGTATTCTGTTTTAGCCCTGACGCAGCATTCGCATTTCTCAACGGCTCGGTTTTCAAAGAAACGTGAAAAGGGGACGCCCTGTTCAAAGCATCTCAGCTTTCCCGTGTCGCTCATATACAATACCGAGAGACGACCCGTTCCGTCTGCCGTTACCCTGTCGCCGGTTTTCTGAACGCTGCCTATATGTGCAGTCAGCGAACATTTTAATACTCTCTGAATGTCGGGAAAGTATTCGGGCAGCGTTATATCACATTCGATAGGCTGCTCCAAAACTTCCCGACAGGCTGTTTTTCTTTTTGAAACTTCATTCGTTTCCGCACAAAAATCCATTACTGTCTCTCCTCTTTGCTGAAATGTATTTTTCGTTTCTAAGAATATTTATTCAAATCCTGTCCGCAATATTACAATACTGTATAAAATGAATATACCGTTGATTTTGCGGCTTTTAAAAAAATTCAAAAAATTTCAAAAAAACACTTGCAAAAATAAAAACTCGTGCTATAATAACAATAACGATAATCGTTACTGATTATTGAACGGGTACAAACCGCACCGTAAAAACGCACAGTAAAACCGATGTGAATATGACGTGCTTTTTACGGCGCACGTATCCGATGTATTAAGAACGGAGGCAAAATATTGCAGGAACAGCGTTACAGCCGGCAAAGGGAGGCTATCCTCGAAAATTTAAAAAACAGATATGACCACCCGACCGCCATGGAGCTTTATCTCTCTGTCAGAAAAGATATTCCGAATTTGAGCCTCGGTACTCTATACCGCAACCTTACTGTTCTTCGTGACAGCGGAAAAATCATAAGCCTCTCCCTCGGCGGGGAGGAACATTTTGACGCCAATACAAACCAGCATTATCATTTCAAATGCACATCTTGCGGCAGATATTTCGATTTACCCTCGGAGCCCCTGGATTTGTCCGTTACGGCTAAGTGCCTGGGCGATTTTAAAGGCAGGGCAGAGGGTTACAGCTTAATCTTTTACGGCAAATGCGAAGTGTGTTTAAAGCATTTGTCCGTGTCAAATAATAAAGATAATAATTAAATTCTTGGAGGAATTAAAAATGAAAAAATTTGTATGTCCCGTATGCGGTTATGTTTATGAAGGTGAAAATCCGCCCGAAAAGTGCCCTCAGTGCGGCGCTCCCGGCTCAACCTTCAAAGAGGTCAAAGAGGAGTCGAGAACTTGGGCTGCAGAGCACGTTGTAGGTATTGCAAAAGATGTTCCCGAGGATATCCTTGAGGGCCTTCGTGCTAACTTCACGGGCGAATGCTCCGAAGTCGGTATGTATCTTGCAATGGCAAGAGTAGCTCACAGAGAGGGCTATCCCGAAATCGGTCTCTATTGGGAAAAAGCGGCTTACGAAGAGGCAGAGCATGCCGCTAAGTTTGCAGAACTTCTCGGCGAAGTTGTCACCGACAGCACCAAAAAGAATCTTGAGATGAGAGCGGAGGCGGAAAACGGCGCTACAATGGGCAAGTTTGAGCTTGCCAAGAGAGCTAAGGAAGAGGGTCTTGACGCTATACACGATACCGTTCATGAGATGGCTCGTGACGAGGCGAGACACGGCAGAGCTTTTGAGGGACTTCTCAAGAGATATTTTGGTTGATTTTGGTTGATTTTAATTATTGCTGAAAATATTGTTAGGAAGTGTTTTATATGAAAAAATATGTATGCCCCTGTGGCTATGTTTACGATCCCGCTGTGGGAGATCCCGATAACGGAGTAGCTCCCGGAACCGCTTGGGAGGATGTTCCCGAGGACTGGGTTTGCCCCGTATGCGGTTTGGGTAAGGACTCCTTCACCGAAGAAGAATAATCAAGTAAAAGTCGGATTGCTTTTTTCGTGCAGTCCGACTTTCTTTTTATATGTAGCTTTGCCAATGTCAAAATTTGTTGATTATTACGTCTTGAACGCGGTTTTGCGCTGTGATAGAATAACTTACAGAGATTTGTAAACGGAGGAACCATAATGGAAAGACGCGATAAGATAAATTATTATCTTGATTTGGCTGAAGCCGTGGCTCAGCGAAGTACTTGCCTTCGGCGTCATTTCGGTGCAGTCATAGTAAAAGACGACGAGGTTATATCCACGGGTTACAGCGGCGCACCGAGAGGCAGGCAAAACTGCACCGATTTAAATTACTGTGTCCGCACAAGACTTAATGTTCCGCGCGGCGAGAGATATGAGCTTTGCCGCAGCGTGCACGCCGAGATGAATGCCGTTATAAGTGCGGCAAGAAATCAGATGCTCGGCAGTACCATGTATCTTGTCGGAATAGAGTGCGATACCGGTGAATACGTAAAAGAGGCGAGCAGCTGCGCGCTTTGCAAACGAGTTATAATAAATTCCGGAATAGACCATGTTATTATCCGCGACACCCATGATGATTACCGCATAATCAATGTGAAAAAGTGGATAGACGATGACGAGACCTTAACCGGCAGCGTAGGGTATTGATTACGTAATTAGGGTACATAAAAAGACGTGAAGTGAGATTTTTCTCACTTCACGTCTTTTGTTGTTTTAATTTTTGAGAAATGTCAGTTGTCGGCGCTTTCGGGAATTCCTCCGTTTGCTTCCGCATTTTCAAGTGCTTTTTCTTCCTCTGTCATCTTGCGTACTCTTTCAAGGCGTCTCTCTTCAAGCTCTTTCATCATATCTTCCTTGAATTTACCGTGTACGTTAAAGAATATAAGTATTATACCGAAGAGGAATCTTGCAATAGCGGGCATAAACGCAAATACCGCAAAAAATCCCATGAGCACTTTGGGGCTCGTGTCGCGTATTACGTTGCCGAGCGCGTCTTTGTGCGAGGTGTAGCCGACAAAGGTTATAACAAGACCCGAGAGAAGTCCCGTAACGGCATTTGCAAGCTTTGTGAAGTAGTTTGATACCGTTGCGACAAGACCCTCGTTGCGGACGCCGTATTTCCATTCGCTGTAATCGTAAACATCGCCCTGCAAAACTGCCTGGCAAACGCGTATTACGCAGTTCGGCAGACCGCATATTGTCAGCATTACGGTGAGATAAACCAAATTTGCGACTCCGCTGCCGCCGCTGAAGTTTTTGTATCTTTCGGCACCGGAGTAGCTTCCGAACGGAGCATATCCGATTATGAACATAAGAGTGTATGCTATACCGCCGAAAATACCTGCGCCGATTGCGGTGTTTCTGGCACCGAATTTATGTATGAGCTTCGGCGTGAGCGGCGTTATTATAAAGTTCGGAATACCCGTGAAAATACCGGCTATTGTGCCGTTTGCAAGGCTGCCCGTGTTGTGAAGCCAGAAGAAGCTTTCGGTAGAAGCTCCGACGGATTTGAATCCGTTGAAAAAGTTTGCGAGCATAAGTATAAACATAGGCTTATTCTTGACCGCATTTTTAAACGAATCAAGAACGCTTATTTCCTGCATCTGCTCACGTGAGGCAAGCGGGACTCTTTCTCTCATTGCAAAGAATCCGTATATTGCCGTGCCGCCGGCTATTACCATCATGGCTACGGCAAATCCTGAGTAGACGTCCTGCATACCGATGCTCTCCGAAATCTTCGGCATAAACGAAACGAATATAGGCACAAAAGACGGAATCCATGTTCCGAAAAGCTCAAAGAACTTTGAAGTCGCTATAAGGTTGTCTCTCTCGCGCAGGCTCGGGGTGATGTTGTATAGAAGTATCTGCCAGGCGTTGAAATATGACATACCGAGATTGTATGCGAATATTGCAATTACCGCCCAAATGATTTTTGATGTGTTACCCGAGAGAAACTGCGGCGTTGTGAAAAGCATCAGCGTGGCAAGACCCCAAATCGGTACGGTGATTATCATGTACGGACGAAGTCTGCCCCAACGGGTTCTTGTTCTGTCTATAATAAGGCCCGAAAGAGAGTCGTCAACGGCGTCATATATTGATTCTATAAAGACTATAAGGCCGTAGGCACGCCCCGAAATTCCGAGAAAGCTTATCATAAAGAACTGCCTGTATGCGTTTACAAACTGGTCGAGGTTCTTTTGACCGAATGTCGTAAGCAAAAACGCTACGAGCTCACTCGGACGGATATAACGTCTGTTTTGCTCCGAGGCTTTTTTTACCTCTTGCTCAAGTTCCTGCTCGGAAGGCTCCGCGACAGCCGTACTTATGGCATTTTCTTCCAAAAAATCACATCCTGCAAATCAATTACCGAAAAATTTGAATGTACATTCGCTATTATAACATAATGCTTTTTTTTATTCAACAATTTTATGGGGATTTGTTTTGCGTTTGCAAGGGGAATAATTCCTCTTTTTCCTTGTATTTAAAATTGATTGAGCCGAAATAAAGCGTTAAAATAGTTGCTGTAAACAATATATTTGCCGTGCCTTATATGGTTCGGGAAAATTTTTATAGGGAGATTATCGTGAAAAAACTCATTAAGGACTTCACTTCTGCCGTAAAGGGCTTTAATACATATTCAAAATACTTTATAAGGTCGGCGGCTTACTGCTTTATAACTGCCGGGAAATTCTCGGCTTATGACGCTGCGGTGCGCCTCGGATTTGAACTTCTGGCATGCGGAAAAGAACTGATAGGTGCAATTGTGCTGCCCGCGCTTTTCCTTGAAATACTTTTTCTTGCGGAAAAAATCGACGGCAATTGACTTTTTATACGCACAATGATAAAATTACGACAGAATTAAATCCGAAGGAGGCTGCGTTATGTTCGGAACCGGTACGGAAAATAATTCTGAGTACGGCAAAAAGCTTGTTTCGCCGCATACAGGCGAGCATAAAAGGCGTGCCTGCGAGGAATTCAGATATGATTTTACGGACGGCATGAGTCGATACGAGACAAGACCCGAGGAAACATATTTTTACGGCGATAATCAGCCGATGATGTTTGAAGAGAGCGCTAAAACAAAAAGCAAAAGCGGGGGAAATGCCGAAAGGGGTCTTGCGGTGTTTTTGACCGTGGCGGCGGTGTTGCTCGCTCTTATAAGCGCCTTTTCTGTCTTAACGGGATTCGGCGTTATCAAAAACTATACCGGTCTTTTTGAAGACCCTACCGCCGAAACCGCATCTGACGCCGATTCGGGCGCATATTACACATATACTGCCGGTAATACCGCCGAAACCTCGGAAAATGAAACCGTTTCGGGCGAAAATACCGCATCGGAGTCGGAATTAACCTCGTCTTACGATGCTTCGCTTTCCGCAGAGCAATAAAAAACCGCTCGCGGCAAGGAAAGCTGCAAGCGGCGCAAAAGCTTTTACAGCAAACGCATTATTACGGATAAAAGCTTCTGCGGTAAATAATATGCTCCGAAAACCGCAATATATGCAATGAAATTTGTTTGTATATAAAAAAATTGCAAAAAAGACTTGCTTTTTTACACTCAGTATGATAGAATGCTTTAGCATTCTGAAAACGAATTCAAATTTGAACGGAGGAAGAAAATGTCGGCTCTTGAAATAATCCTTGCTGTATTACTTATATTGTCATCTGTTATACTGACTGTTGTTATCCTTATGCAGGAGAGTCGTCAGGCAGGCCTTTCCGGTGCTATCGCAGGCGGTGCCGATACTTTCTTCGGTAAAAATAAGGGCAGAACCATGGAGGCTAAGCTCAGCAGATTTACAAAATACTTCGGTATTTTCTTCTTCGTGCTTGCACTCGGTGCCACACTTCTGCTTCTCTTTTTCTAAAATATAAAAGCGGTAAAACGCTTTTTATATGAGCCATTAGCTCAGTTGGCAGAGCACTTGACTTTTAATCAAGGTGTCCGGAGTTCGAATCTCCGATGGCTCACCAAACATAAAACCCTTAAAAAGCTTGATGTTATAGGCTTTATGAGGGTTTTATTTTTTTGATTTTTTTAAAAATACAAAACGACAAAAGCGGACAAAAAGTCCGTAAAAATGCTCAAAAAGTCCGTACAAAAGTCCGTACAAAAAATAAAGGCATAAAAAATAAGGAGAGCTGAAAAGCTCTCCTCTTTTTTTACACTCTTACCGCAAAGCATTTGTTAAGGCTTATCCAGCCTGCACCGCTTTTGAGCTTGCCCCAAGAGCCTGCCTTGCCGACCGTGCCTTTCGTCTCGACAATTGTGTAAACTCCGCCGTCCCTTATTTGTCCGACAACTCTGTAAGCTGTTGACGGACCGCTTCGGATGTTGAGATTTTTATCAATAATTCTTACAAGGAAGCTGTTACTTGTAGCCTGTGGCTGAGGCTTTGCCTCGGTTGCGTAATTAACACCGAGCTTCTCACATATAACCTTGCATTCCGCTTCGGCAAGAGTTTTCAAATTTCCGTCAACAATAAGAAAACTTGCGTCCTTGTGTGAAGTGTGGAAGCCGTGTTCGATAAGGTATGCTTCCTTGCAGCCACTGTCAACCGCACCCTTGATAACTGAGTAATAATCCCAGTTGCCCGAGCCTCTGCGTGTCTTTGCACCTCTATTCTTCGTATTCATTATTCTTGATACTGTCGAAGCAATAACGCTTGCAAAGCTTGAGCCGTTGAAAATTGAATGATACACCTCAACACCTGTCACGTTGTCGTTGACTGCACTTGATACTGCGTTCGAGTGCAAACTCAAAAACATATCAGCGTGATTTCTTCCTGCTGTTGCGCCTCTTGTTGTAAGTCCGGGGTTTTCTCCGCAAGAGGATTTTGTCAAGATTACCTTGACACCACAACGCTCAAGTGCAGTCTTGAGATAGCCTGCGAGCTTCCACATCTGATTGCCCTCGCTGTAACCTTTCGCTGCCGGGTACTGATTGTAACCGGTATAATGCCCGGGGTCAATAACTACCGTCTTACTCATTATTTCGCCCCCTCGTCATTCTCGTCAACTCGTCTTTCGTCCTCTGCCGTGCCGTATGTGAGAGCTCTTGCGCTGTCGTTCAAGCCCTTTGTAGTCGGGTCAACGAGTATTCCGAGTGCCGATAAGAAGTTGACGACAAGCATTAAAACACCTGTCAATGTATCCTCGTTTACCTTTGGTACGACATCGAACATACCGAGTATCTGATATATCGTTGCCAGCAAAAGCGTAGCCAACGATACAACGAATGTTTTGTTTTTTAATCTCTGCTTAAGGTTGATTTTCATAATTTAATCTCCTCGTATAATAAAGTAGTAGTTTTTAGTGTCCCTCTCCAAGGACATATGCT
>ERZ808242.622-NODE-622-length-24756-cov-21.766609_pt1 | contig 24756 bp, 16 predicted proteins | sample MGYA00521244_ERZ808242 | MGnify/ENA primary metagenome ERZ808242 (study PRJEB31516, sample SAMN03275573) | gut metagenome | biome: mammalia-associated habitat; material: feces | host: Papio cynocephalus | place: Kenya | collected 2012-07-27 ... | reverse complement strand
CTGACAGGGGGCAAAAGTGTACCCCAAAATTGCGTTTCTAAATGGACACTATATCCGGTGTTCCGTTCCTTCTATACGGATTATGCAGAAAAAGCAATGCATAAACCGTATAAACAGCGGCTTATCTGCCTTGCAAAAGCCAATTCTTTCTACGTCCTTTCTACGTCTTTTCTACGTAATCGGTATTATGAGGTATGGTTTTGCATATTCTGTATATTCGGGACGAATTATGCAGGCGGTGTTGCTTATGTCAGAAAATTGTTGTAACTTTGCACGCTTTTTAACTAATTTACTTACAATACTTTTTTAGTTTAAGACCTTCTTATGAGAAAAACATCCCGATTGTTAGTGCTTTTATTGGCGGCTGCGGCGTTTAGCAGTTGCGTTACGCAAAAGCAAATGACCTATTTCCGCGAGGTGGATACCGCGACGGCAGACAGTGTAAACAAAGTGTTTGAGGCGCAGATTGACCCGATTATCAAGGCGGGCGATGCGCTTTCTATTACTGTATCTGCGCTTGATCAGGAAGCGGTGGTGCCATATAATTTGCCGACAGTGGTTTTTGCCAATCCCGGCAGTAGTCAGTTGACCACTACTCCCAGTCTGCAATACTATACCGTGGGTGCGGACGGCAAAATAGAGTTCCCTGTATTGGGCAAAATTTCCGTACTCGGACTCAAAACGACCGAGGTGGTGAACCTCTTAGAGGAAAAACTATCAACGCAGATAGTCAATCCGATGGTGATTGTGCAGTTGATTAACGCCAAAGTAACGGTGATGGGTGAGGTGAACCGTCCCGGACAATATACTATGCCCAACGGGCGTATGACCTTGCTGGACGCACTCGGTGCAGCGGGCGACTTGTCGATATATGGCAAGCGCGACAATGTGCTGATAACCCGCGAGACCAACGGCAAACTGGAGTTCCACCGTCTGAACCTAAACTCGGACGAACTGTTTACATCTCCCTATTATTATTTGCAGCAGAATGATGTGATATATGTATCGCCGAACAAAGTGCGTGCAATCAGCAGTCAGAACATCGGCTTGTGGCTGAGTATGGTAAGTACCGTTGCGAGTGCCGCCACGGTGATTGTTACCGTGGTTAATGCCGCAAAATAATTATGAATTATGAATTATGAATTATGAATTGTCGGCTTTTTCATTACATATTACGCATTAAGAATTACGCATTGAATTATGGCACAGGAAATAAATAACAATAACGAAATAGATGTTCGTAAGATTTGCCGCGATGTGCTGGCGCATTGGTGGTGGTTTGCAATAGGGGTGGTACTCTGCTGCGGATTAGGTGTATTTTATGTAGTACGCACCACGCCGAAACTGACTACGCGGGGGGCGATTATGCTGCGGCAGAAAGGCGATGAGAGTCTGGCGGGACAATTGGAATCCCTCAGTATGCTGGGGCTGGGTAATAACGGCGCAGCGAGCGACGAGGTGGTGGTGCTTCAGTCGCGCGACTTGATGCATCAGGCACTGGATGCCTTGGATCTGTGGAATACCTATTATGTGAAAGACGGGATGCGCTGGGTAGGCGAGTATCCTAATCATACATTCACTGTAGAACCCGTAGAGATAACAGAGAAAGCCAAGAAACGTGGCAGTTACAAGGTAACCATCAAGGTGCTGGACGACGGGTATAAGATTAAGGTGAGACAAAAGAGATTCTATCACTCAACCACCAAGGTGGCAGACTTGAAGGAGCCGATAGAGACCTGCGTGGGTACGCTTCGCATTACTCAAAACCGCCCTATACAAGAGGACAGAACGGAATATCGCACCGTTTGTACCCCGAAGCCGTCTGTGGTAGATCAGTATCGGGCGGCGGTAAGTATCGCATTGGAGAAGAAAGAATCGAACATCATCAATCTGACCACCACATCGAATATACCCGGGCGCGATGTGGCACTGCTCAACAAGTTGATAGAGCAGTACAACCTCAATACCGTAGTGGACAAGAATATCATTGCAACCAACACGGCTGCGTTTATTGATGAGCGACTGACGATTATCTCGCGCGAACTGAGCGATGCTGAGGATGCAGTGGCTGCATATAAGACGAAGAACAACCTGACCGATCTGTCGGAAGAGGCAAAGATATTCCTGCAAGCCAACAGCGATGAGCAGAAGGAACTGGCGGATGTGGAGACACAACTCAACCTGGTGAACTATATTGAAGATTTTCTGAAGGACGACACCAAGCGTTTCAGCCTGATTCCCGCCAATATAGGTATTACCGATGCTTCGCTGACCTCTTTTATCGGGGAATACAACACGCTGTTGCTGCAGCGTATGCGCGTGCTCCGCACGGCTACCGACAACAACCCCGTGGTGGAACAACTCAACGACCAGTTGATCAGTATGCGGCAGAATATCATTGCCAGTATCGCTTCGGTGCGCGAGAGCCTGACTATTACCCGTGACGGGTTGCGCCAGCGTGACAGCCGGTTTAACGCCCGCATCAAATCGGTGCCCAACCAAGAGAGGCAGTATGTACAGATCAAGCGCCAGCAGGAACTCAAAGAGGAGATCTATCTGTTCCTCTATCAGAAGCGCGAAGAGAATGCCCTGATGCTTGCAGCAACGGCAACGCCCGCCAAAATAATAGATACGCCCAAAGCGGATACGGGCAGCGGAAGTCCGAAAATGAAGATGGTACTGCTGGTATGTCTCTTTCTCGGGTTGGCGATTCCTGCGGGTATATTATATATATGGAGTCTGTTTAACAACAAGATAGACCACGCTAAAGAGTATGAACAGTTGATACATACCGCCTTTGCGGGACAGATACCTGAGAACTCGCGAGGCAAGCATATCGCTATCAGCGAAGGGGAATCGACGATGTCGGCGGAGTTGTTCCGCCTGTTGCGTACCAATTTGCGATTTATATTGCCCGCCGAAGTGCAGCATCCTGTGATACTGGTTACATCGTGTATCAACGGCGAGGGAAAATCGTATATCGCAACCAATATAGCCTTGTCGCTGGCATTGCTTGACAAGAAAGTGGTGCTGGTGGGCTTGGATATACGCAAGCCGATGCTGGCAAAATACTTCGGTTTGAGCAACAAAGGATGTTTGACGAGTTATCTGTCGGACGATTCGTTTACGGTGGATGATACCATTCAGCCATCAGGAGCGCACAAGAACTTGGATATTATCCCTGCCGGGGTGATACCGCCCAACCCTGCCGAACTGCTGCAAACGGAGCGTCTGGATATGCTCTTTGCCGAATTGCGCAAGCGATACGATTATATCATTGTGGATACGGCACCGGTGGCTATGGTGAGCGACACGTTCCAACTCGACCGTATAGCGGATATGACGCTGTTTGTGAGTCGTGCCAACTATACTCCGCGCGAGATGATCGATTTTATCAATCAGATAGCCGAACAGAAACGGCTGAAGAACATAGCCTGTGTATTCAACGGCGTAAAGAACGCCAAAGCAGGTTATGGCTATGGTTACGGCTACAGCAGTGCGAAAAAATAAAGACCTGAATGTCCTTAGAGACCTTAGGGTCCATTAGTCTGTAGTCTGAAATATGATAGTTTGTGTAGCGGAGAAACCCTCTGTGGGGCAGTATATTGCAAAGGTGCTGGGGGCAACCCAACGCCGAGACGGCTATTTTGAGGGGAACGGCTATTGCGTTACATGGACTTTCGGACATCTCTGTGCGTTGCTCGACCCGCAGGAATATACCGACCAATGGAAGAACTGGAACCTCAGTTCGCTCCCGATGATACCGCAGCGTTTCAGTATCAAAGTGAACGGTGACGAAGGAGTACACAAGCAATTCAATGTGATCAAATCGCTTATAACTCAAGCCAACGAGGTGATCAACTGCGGTGATGCCGGGCAGGAGGGCGAACTGATACAACGCTGGGTGTATCAGAAAGCGGGCTGCAAAATACCTGTGAAGCGTCTGTGGGTCAGTTCGCTGACCGAAGAGGCAATTGCCGAGGGTTTCAAGAAACTGAAAGACCAGTCGGAATACCAGCACCTCTACGAGGCGGGACTGATGCGCGCTATTGGGGACTGGCTGCTCGGTATGAACGCTACGCGTGCTTATACCATTCGTTATGCGAAAGGAGTAGGGAAAGACAGACAGGTGCTGTCTATCGGGCGTGTGCAGACACCCACTCTGGCATTGGTGGTGAGGCGGCAAGCCGAGATAGAGAACTTTGTGCCGAAGACCTATTGGGAACTGAAGACCACCTATCGCAACACCCTTTTTTCGGCACAACTGCCCGCCGAGGAGGACGAATATGCCATTACCTCCCTCGAACAGGGACAGGCATTGGTGGAGTCTATCAAAAATAGCCCGCTGACAATCACATCGGTTGAGAAGAAGAAAGGCACTGAGTCGGCTCCCAAACTTTTTGATCTGACAAGTCTGCAGGTGGAGTGCAACAAGAAATATGCTTTTTCTGCCGACCAGACGCTGAAACTCATTCAGTCGCTCTACGAGAAGCGTATCACTACCTATCCGCGTGTGGATACCACCTACCTGAGCGATGACATCTATCCGAAGATACCTGCTACGCTGGCGGGTATCAAGGATTTCTATCCGCAAGCAACGCCTTTGCTCGGCTTGAAAGCCGATGGAAAGAAAGGCGCAGGTTCGCTGCCCAAATCAAAGAAAGTATTTGATAACAAGAAGGTTACCGACCACCATGCGATTATTCCGACCGGTCAGCGCCCCGATGCGTTGACTGCCGATGAGCGCAAGGTGTTCGATCTGGTGGCATTGCGTTTTATCGGCGTGTTCTACCCTGATTGTGAGGTGAGCAATACCACGGTGCTGGCAGAGGTACCCCGCACGGGAATTGCAGAGAATGACGATCTGAAAAAGGTAGTTTTCAAGGTAACAGGCAGGCAGATACTAAAACCCGGCTGGAGAGAGATTTATACCGGTTCCAACTCCCCCGATCAAAACTCCCCCAATCCCCTCAAAGAGGGGATTGAAAGCACGGACGGAGAAGATACCTCTGTTGAAAGCAAGACTCTTCCTGTTTTTGTGAAAGGGGAGAGTGGGGAGCATATACCGCAACTGCAGGAGAAAACCACCACACCGCCGAAGTACTACACCGAAGCAACGCTTCTCCGGGCAATGGAGACGGCGGGCAAAACGGTGGATGATGAGGAACTGCGCGATGCAATGAAAGAGAACGGCATCGGGCGACCGTCCACCCGCGCGGCAATCATTGAGAAACTCTACCAGCGCAAGTATATTGTCAAGCAGGGCAAATCCATTCGTGCTACACCACTGGGGATTGACCTGATACATACGATCATTTCGCCCCTGCTGAAGTCGGCAGAACTGACGGGGCGTTGGGAAAAGAAACTGCGTGAGATAGAGCGCGGCGAATATACGGCGCAGCAGTTTCTGGACGAACTGAAAACGATGACCGCCGATGTGGTGCGCGAAGTGAAAGCCAACAAAGCGGGTATGCTCTGTCCTGTCTGCAGAAAGGGTACCATCATTCGCGGTAATACCCGCTACGGCTGCTCCCGCTGGCGCGAGGGATGCAACTACGCCGAGCCGTTTTGACTGTTTTTTTTGAGAAGTCCTTAATGTCCTACCTTGATGTCATTAAAGTCATTAAGGACGTTAAAGCCCCTAAAGCCCCTAAAGACCTTAAAGACCCTATCCGCTATGCAATACGAATCTACCTTTAATGCCGTTGATGCCATTCTCCGCAACGAGGCTGGGTGTTCCAACGAGTTGGACTATATCGAGCAGACCTCGTGGCTGCTTTTTCTGAAGTATATCGACGATTGGGAGCAGGAATTGTCGCTCAATGCGATGCTCAACGGCAGCACCTACACCCGTATTATCCCCGCCGACCTGCAATGGTCGAGTTGGGCGGCACCCAAAGACAAGGACGGCAACTTGGATGTTCTCCGTGCTATGACGGGCGACAGCCTTGTGCAGTTTGTCGATCATACGCTTTTCCCTACACTCCGCCGTTTCAAGGAGAGTGCCGCTGCCGGCAATACACTGGAGTATAAAATCGGCGAGATATTCACCGAACTGCGCAACAAGATCCAATCAGGCTACAACCTGCGGGAGATTATCAATAAGATTGACACACTCCATTTCCGCTCGGCGGAAGACAAACACGAGATGAGCGTTCTCTACGAGGACAAGATCAAGCGTATGGGGAATGCGGGTCGCAACGGGGGCGAGTACTATACACCCCGTCCGCTTATCCGCACGATAGTGCGGGTGGTAGACCCGCGTATCGGCGAGACGGTCTATGACCCTGCCTGCGGTTCGGCGGGTTTTCTCTGCGAGGCATACAACTATATGCAGCAACAGGTGCAATCGACCGCCGACATGGAGACGCTGCAGAAAAACACGTTCTTCGGCGTGGAGAAGAAAGGGCTGCCGTATATCATCGCCACGATGAATATGATCTTCCACGGCGTGGCGGCGCCGAACATCATGCGCGGCAACAGTCTCACCCGCTCGCTCTCGTCCGTACAGGAGCGCGATCGCAAGGATGTGATACTGGCTAACCCGCCTTTCGGCGGCAGCGAGCGGGCGGAGGTGCAGCAGAACTTCGACATCCGCACGGGCGAAACGGCGTATATGTTTATGCAGCATTTTATCAAGATGCTGCGTACCGGCGGGCGTGCGGCGATTGTTATCAAAAACACGTTCCTGAGCAACGGCGATGCCGCCGAGGTGAGGAAACTGCTGATAGAGAAATGCAACCTCCATACGATTCTCGACCTGCCGAGCGGTGTCTTCACGGGCGCGGGCGTAAAGACCGTGGTGCTCTTTTTCACCAAGGGCGAGCAGACCCGCAATATATGGTACTACCAACTCAATCCCGGGCGCAACCTCGGCAAGACCAACGCCCTAAACGAGGAGGACTTGGCGGAGTTTGTCGCCCTACAGAAAACCAAGGCGGACAGCGGGAACTCGTGGACGGTGGTGGCAACCAATCTCGGCGATGATTGCGACCTGTCGGTCAAGAACCCGAACAAAGTAGAGGCGGCGGATACCCGCACCCCCGCTGACATCCTCCGCACTCTCTCCACCCTGCACGCCGACTCCGCACGGATTATACAGGAAATAGAAGAAGGACTCAAATAAACAGAACGGCTATGTACACACCTCCTTTTACTACAACCGCCAAGGCGGTCAATCTGGTGGCTGAAATCTATTCGCAAATAGAGCGGTACGCTATCCGTTTGGAGCAGGAAGACTCCCTCCGCCTGCGCAAGATCAACCGGATAAAAACCATCCACAGCAGCCTTGCCATAGAGGGAAATGCGCTCTCCGAAAACCAGGTACAGGAAATTATGGAGGGAAGGACGGTAATTGCTCCGCCCAAAGAGATACAGGAGGTAAAAAACGCCATCCGTGCTTACGAATTATATCCTTCGCTCAATCCGTTTTCGATGAAAGATCTCTTGCGGACACATGGTGTGATGATGCAAAACATCATAGACGATGCAGGGCATTTCCGCCGCGGGGGCGTAGGCGTATTCGAGGGGGAACGTTGCATACATATGGCACCGCCTGCCGACCGCGTACCAACTTTAATACATAATTTGTTGGAATGGACGGAAAAAGCGGAAGACAATATGCTGATTCGCAGTTGCGTATTCCACTACGAGTTTGAATATATCCATCCTTTTGCCGACGGCAACGGTAGAATGGGACGTATGTGGCAGTCGCTGCTGTTGGGCAAGGTCAGTCCTGTATTCCAGTATCTCCCTGTCGAGAATATGGTGTATGCCAACCAAACGGCATACTATAATGCCATTGCGAAATCCACAAGCCGGACAGACAGCGCGCCGATGATAGAGTTTCTGCTCGGCGAGATATTGGCAGCCTTGAAAGCACATCAAGGTGCACCTATCGAGAAGCAGGATGTCGGAATAAATGTCGGAATAAATGTCGGAATAAACAAGCCCGAACCGTTGAGTGAAAACGAGCAGATTATCCTGTCGCTATTGGCAAAGACCCCCCGCCTGTCCGCCTCGGTATTAGCCAAGCAGTTGGGTATCACCTCGCGCCAGTGTGAGCGTATGCTTGGCACGCTCAAGAAAAAAGGCTTGCTCACCCGTGTGGGTGCGAACAAATCGGGCTATTGGCAAGTAAATCTTGCAGCACCTAACTAAAATTTTATATCTGTAAATATCAGAATAAATTCAAAATGCATATACAAGATTTTTAACATAGAATAGGCCAATTATGACAGAGCAAAAAACATTCAATTTATATTGCGACGAGAGTACACACCTCGAACATGACGGACAACCATATATGTTGTATGGATATGTGAGTATTGCTTCTAACCAAATAAAAATGGCAAAAGAGCAAATACATAATATCCGCACAAAATATAATTACTTCGATGAGTTCAAATGGACAAACGTGCATACTGCCACCTATCCGGTATATAATGCATTATTGGAGTATTTTTTTATGACAGATATGAGTTTCCGTACTGTAATAGTGGATAAATCGCAAATTGACAATACGCGCAAGGATTACACATACAACGATTTCTATTTCCGTATGTATTTCCAACTGCTGCATAATGAGGTTAGTTTGGAGAATATGTATAATGTCTATTTTGATATTAAGGATACCTGTAGCCAAGAGAAACTACATAATTTACAAAAAATCTTGCATTGGAATGCCAGTATTGGTAATTTCCAATTTATTCGTTCGCACGAAAGTTGTTTTTTGCAGATAGCAGATGTTTTAATGGGGGCTATCAATTATAATCTAAGGGTGGAAAAAGGCACCATTAAAGGAACTTCTATTCCTAAATGCAAATTAGTGGAAATGATAAAGAAACAAACCAATATATCCTTGCAAGCGACTACCCCGAAAAGTACCAAAAAGTTTAATTTATTCTTTATCAAACTGAAATAAAGTATGTTTAATCTGCTAAAACATTATCCTGAACTATTGGAACTTGTGATAGAGGAGAATGCCCGTATGCATTCGTTGCGCAGGATATTTGATAGAGATATAGTGGAAAATCAAAATTTTCTATTCTGTAACAAACAGATATACCCTATAAAGGCAGATGGCAAACCGGACTTGGATAGGGAATTTATGCATCTTACTCACCATGAAGTATTATGTGAAGACGGGATTGCACATAGACAATATGATCCGTTACGTTCAGAACGTTTGCATTGGATTCGTACTCACGTAGAAGATCGGACAAATGACGACAGCGAAATTTATGTATTCAGTGTTCAGGAACGAGATAAAAAGAAGCGAACAGACATTGTGCGGACATATATCTACAACAAAACACGTAAATATGTTGTTGTATTTGAGCCACAAAGAAATGGCACGGCTTATTACCTATTGACCGCCTATTATATAGACCAAGAGGCGGGAGAAAAGGCAATGATGAAGAGACTAAAGAGACGAATGGATACGCTTAAATAAAAAGCAGGGCTCGATCCCTGTCTAGAAGAACCGAGCCCCGAAACTCTTTCCGTCTTCGGCTGAGTGCGCAAAGATACTGCTTTTTGAGTGATAATACAAATATTTTGTGGAAAAATCTTAGTTTTGGTACATAAATTTAACATTTTTGCATCAAAAATTACAGAATAGCAAAAACACCGATTATGAAACCCCATTGGCAAATAAAAAAACTCGGAGAGGTGTGCGAAATGCGAAGAGGTTTGACCTATTCAAAAGCAGACGAAGCAACCGTCTCCTCAAAGGTAGTGCTGCGGTCGAATAATATTGACCTTGATACGCATTTGATGAATTTTGACGAACTTAAATATCTCAAAGAGAATTTCGAGTTTCCTACTGATAAATATATCCGAGATGGCGAACTTTTGATGTGTATGTCCAATGGTAGCAAGGCACATCTTGGGAAAGTTGCTCTCTATAAGGGAGTAACGAAATACGCCTTTGGAGGCTTTATGTCTGCAATCCGGCACAACAATTCGGTGATTGATATGTTTTTCTATTATGCCCTCATAACTCCAATGTTTCACGATTATATTAAAACGTTATCTGACGGGGCTAATATCAATAATTTGAAAGCACGTGATATTCTTGAATATGCCATTCCCCTTCCTCCGCTCGCGGAGCAGGGGGAGATTGTGGCGTATTTGGATAAGGAGTTTGCGTTGGTGGATGCGCTGCGGGAAAAGGCTATGGGGCAACTGCAAGCCGCCAAAGACCTGTTCCAAGCCATACTCAAACAACTACTGACACCGAAAGACGGGTGGACGATTAGCACGATAGAAGAATCTACAACGATAAAGAGCGGTAAAAGAGTTCCCAAAGGTTATAAATTAGAAGATTGTGATGCGGGGCATAAGTACATTCGTGTCGCAGACTTTGATAATTTTGGAAGTGTTGATACCTCCGAGATAAAATACATCAATGAAACTGTATTCAATCAAATAAAGCGTTATATAATTACGTCCCAAGATGTATACATCAGTATTGCAGGCACCATAGGAAAGACTGGTATTATTCCAAAAGAATTGGATGGGGCAAACTTAACGGAGAATGCCAATAGGTTTATACTTAATAAGGGTATAAATCAACGTTTTTTCTACTACTATACGCGAAGCGAAATCTTTCAAAAAGAAATAAAACTTTCCACGACCACTTCTGCCCAACCCAAGTTGGCGATTATGAGACTTAAGAAAGTATCGTTTGCATATCCCCCTCTCCCCGAACAAGAATCCATTGTCGCCCAATTGGATGGTCTTTCGGAGAAGTGCAGGAAGTTGGAGGATAACTACAGGCAGACTCTTACGCTTTGCAATGACCTGAAGCAGGCGTTGCTCAAGCAGGTATTTGAATAACCCCCGATATTCTATTTGTACTGCCATAGGCGATAGGTTTATGGCAATTTATGGATGCAAAAAACACGTATTTATCATGAAAGAAGCCGACACACGCGTGAAGAAGATCGACCCGCGCCTGCACGAGGCAGGCTGGGAGGAACAGAATATCATTCGGGAATACGCCATCGCACCCGGGCGTGTAGAGCGCATACGCCACGCCAAGCCCAAGCAGGCGGATTATCTGCTCTGCTACAAGAACCACCCTATCGCCGTAGTGGAAGCCAAAGGCGACGAACACGATGTGGCGGAGGGCGTGGAGCAGGCGAAGGACTATGCCCGCATGCTCTGTATGCGCTTTGCCTACAGCACCAACGGCGACGAGATATACTTCGTTGATATGGGCGTGCAGGACGGCAAGGGGACATACCTGGTGCCGAGCACGGAATATGCAATCAACCGTTTTCACGACCCGCAGGAACTATGGCGGCTGCTGTTCCCCACCGAGGAAGAGACCTGGCGCGAGCGGTTCGCCCGCTGTGCGTTCAACCGCGACAACGACCGTACGCCGCGTTACTACCAGCAGAACGCCGTCAATGCCGTATTAGACGCCATCGCCGACGGGCGGCAGCGTATCCTGCTTACTATGGCAACGGGTACGGGGAAGACCTACACGGCATTCCAGATATGCTGGAAACTGTTCCAAACCGGTTGGAACAAGGACAATGCGCAATGCGTAATGCAGAATGCGCAATGTACAAAGCGGGAACCACGGATACTCTTTATTGCCGACCGCAACATACTGGCGAACCAGGCACGCAACGACTTCGAATATTTCCCCGACGATGCGATGGTGCGTATCTCGCCCGAGGAACTAAAGAAGCACGACGGGAAAGTGCAGACTTCGCGCAGCCTGTATTTTACCATATTCCAGACTTTTATGACCACCGATGCCACGGGCGTGCCGTTCTACAAGCAATACCCCGCCGGTTTCTTCGACCTGATCATCATCGACGAGTGCCACCGCGGCGGTGCGAACGACGAGAGCCAGTGGCGGGAGATACTGAACTATTTCGCCCCCGCGTACCAACTTGGTCTGACGGCTACGCCCAAGCGCCAAGTGAACGCCAACACATACACCTATTTCGGCGACCCCGTCTACACCTATTCGCTCAAACAAGGTATAGAAGACGGTTTCCTGACGCCGTTCCGCGTGCGTATATCCGAAAGCCCCATCGATACCTACACCTACGACCCGTCGGACGACGTGGAGGGCGATATCGACCCCAACAAGACCTACACGGAAACGGACTTTTATCACAACAATATCCAAATGAAAGAGCGGGACGAGCACCGCGTTGTCGAACTGCTCAACCAGATACAGCCCGACGAGAAGACCATCGTCTTCTGCGCCACACAGGTGCATGCGATGCATATCCGCGACCTCATCAACCAGCACAAGCACTGCCCCGACAACAACTACTGCCAGCGTGTAACGGCGGCGGACGGAGCCGAGGGCGAGACGCAACTGCGTGCCTTCCAGGACAACGAGAACCTGCACCCGACCGTCCTCACCACCTCGCAGAAATTGTCCACGGGTGTGGACGCCCGCAACGTGCGCAACATCGTGCTGCTCCGCCCCGTAAACAACATGGTGGAGTTCAAGCAGATCATCGGACGCGGCACACGCCTGTTCGACAACAAATACTATTTCACCGTCTATGATTTTGTAGGCGCGTCGAAGAACTTCGAAGACCCCGAATGGGACGGCGACCCATACTGCCCCGTATGCGGCAACAGCCCCTGTACGTGCGGCAAGGACAAAGGCGGAAGCGATACTCCCGCCGATACGCCCGCAGAGCCTGTTGATACGCATGCTCCCTGCCCGCCCGCGCCTTGCCCCGTATGCGGACAACTGCCCTGTATATGCCCGCCGAAGAAGACGATTACGGTGCGGCTGTCGGACAAACGCAAAGCGGAACTGCTGCGCACCCGCTGGACGGAGAAATTCCAGTACGGCGACGAACTGATCAGTGCGGAGGAGTTTATTCAACGCCTCTTCGGACGCATCCCCGATTTCTTCCGCTCGGAGCAGGATCTGCGCGATCAATGGGCGAACCCCGAAACCCGCGAGAACCTGTTAGCCAAATTGGAGGAGAACGGTTTTGCCGAAGAGAAATTGGAGATGCTGCGGCAGGTACTCGATATGGCGGATTACGACCTGCTTGACGTGTTGGAATATGTGGGCTACAACACGCCCGGATTAGAGCGACGGAAGCGGGCGGAGCAAGTGCGCCAGACCTATCTGTCCGCCCTTGCGCCCGAGCAGCAGGCGTTTATGTCGTTTGTACTGGACTACTACGTGCGCAACGGCTACAAGGAACTCTCCCCAAATAACCTCGGCAATCTGATCCTGCAGAAGTACCACTCCCTGTCCGATGCGCTGGATCTGCTCCACCTCAACCCCGATGCCCTCCGCCGGCAATACTTCACCCTCCAGCGACACCTCTACCACGCTATGGCATAGGGGAGCGGAAGATGATACCGCGGGCGAGGCACCTGCGTCCCTGCAACGGCAGCCTATCCACCGCTGTCGTTGCCGTCTCGTTGCCGTAAATGGTATGACCGAAACAATTAAGGTCTTTAAGGTTATTAAAGACTTTAAGGACTGTAAGGAGGACAATGGAAATACAGCACATTTTTTCCAATACGCTGCATATTAATTGTTAATTATTAATTGTTAATTGTATATCTGCATTTTTTTTTGTAATTTTGCGGACTGAAAAAGACTATTAAAAGATTGCACTATGAATATATCGTATAATTGGCTCAAACGCTACATCGCCTTGACCGACGATGCGGAGACAGTGGCAAAAATACTGACGTCCATCGGTTTGGAGGTCGGAACCGTAGAGAAAGTACAGACTGTCAAAGGCGGTTTGGAAGGACTGGTAATCGGCGAGGTGCTGACCTGCGTGCCGCACCCCAACTCCGACCACCTGCATATCACGGAGGTGAATATCGGTGCGGCAGAGGCGCAGGGTGCCGTTACCGACGGACAGGGACGGCATACGCTGCATATCGTTTGCGGGGCGCCGAATGTGGCTGCAGGACAGAAAGTGGTGGTTGCTACAATCGGCACGGTGTTGTACGACGGCGATGAGCATTTTACGATCAAGCGCGGCAAGATACGCGGCGAGGAGTCGCTTGGTATGCTTTGCGCAGAGGACGAGATAGGCGTAGGCAGCGACCATGCCGGTATCATCGTGCTGCCCGCAGCGACGCCCGTCGGTATGCCTGCCAAGGAGTACTACCACGTGGAGGACGACACGCTGATAGAGGTGGATATTACCCCGAACCGCTCGGACGCTATCAGCCACTACGGCGTGGCACGCGACCTCCATGCGTATTATCTGGCACACGGGCAGAACGTGGCTCTCACCCGCCCGAGTGTGGACGCTTTTGCCGTTCAAAACCACAACCTGCCTATCGGGATTACGGTTGAAGATACCGAGGACTGCCCCCGCTATACGGGCGTGAGCATACAGGGCGTAACCATCAAAGAATCGCCCGATTGGCTCAAGAAAGCCCTGACAACCATCGGTTTGCGCCCGATAAACAACGTGGTGGACGTAACGAATTTCGTGCTGCATGAGATGGGGCAGGCGCTCCACTCGTTTGACGCGGACAAGATAAAAGGACACCGCGTAATCGTACGCAAGGCGCACGAAGGCGAGAAATTCACCACCTTGGACGGCATAGAGCGTACGCTCTCGGCTGCCGACCTGATGATCTGCAATGCCGAGGAGCCGATGACGATGGCGGGTGTGTTCGGCGGACTGAATTCGGGTATCACCGGCGAGACGAAAAACGTCTTTCTCGAGAGCGCCTATTTCAACCCTGTTTGTATCCGCAAGACCTCGCGCCGCCACCAGTTGCAGACCGACGCGTCGTTCCGCTACGAGCGCGGTTGCGACCCGAACAACACCTTGTATATACTGAAACGTTGCGCATTGCTTATCCAAGAGGTAGCCGGCGGCGAGGTGGCGATGGAGGTGAGCGACAACGGGCAGACCTGCTTCGAGCCGTTCCCCGTAACCCTCAATATCCCGCGTGTGAACGCGCTGATTGGTAAGGCGATAGGTGAACAGACGATAGAGACTATTCTTCGCGGTTTGGAGATGGAGATCGTCAGCAAAGAGGGCGACGACTGGCATATCACCGTGCCGCGCTACCGTGTGGACGTACAGCGCGAGTGCGACGTGGTGGAGGATATTCTGCGTATCTACGGATACAACAATGTGGAGTTCCCCGAGAAAGTAAATACCAACCTCAGTTACAGCCCGAAACCCAACCCGCAGAAGTTGCAGACCCGCATATCGGAGCAACTGACTGCGCAGGGTTTCTATGAGATACTGAATAACTCGCTGACCAAAGTGGCATACTACGAGCCGTTGCAGACCTATCCGCTGGGCGAATGTGTGAAGATCAAGAATCCGTTGAGCCAGGATCTCGGTGTAATGCGCCAGACACTGCTGTTCGGCGGTTTGGAGAGTATCCAGCGCAATGTCAACCGCAAGAATGCCGACCTGAAATTCTACGAGTTCGGCAACTGCTACCACTACCACGCCAACCCCGCCGCACGCGAGCATAACCCCGAGAATGCGCTTGTAGAGTACAGCGAGGAACCGCATTTGGCACTTTGGCTGACGGGTAACAAGACGCAGCAGTCGTGGATCAACAAAGGCGAGAAAACCACGTTCTATATGCTCCACGCATATGTCAACGGCGTACTAACCCGTATGGGTGTGGATGTGGCACATTGCACTATGGAGACGTTCAGCAACGAGTTGTTCTCCGACGGTTTGATACTCAAGGCGCAGAACGGCAAGGAGTTGGGACGACTGGCGATTGTGGACAAGAAACTCGCCAAACAGTTCGATATCGATGAGGCGGTATTCTTTGCCGACCTCGACTGGAAGCAACTCCTGCGTCAAAACAAGCAGTACAAACCCGTTATCAACGACCTGCCGAAGTTCCCCGAGGTAAAACGCGACTTTGCCCTGCTTGTGGACAAGCAGGTGGAATTTGCAGACCTCGCACGGGCTGCCTTCGAGACCGAGCGCAAGTTGCTCAAAAACGTATATCTGTTCGATGTCTATGAGGGCAAGAACCTCGAGAATGGCAAGAAATCGTATGCACTTTCGTTTATTCTGCAAGATCCGGATAATACGCTCAAAGACAAGCAGATAGAAACTATCATGCAACGCTTGCAAAAGACCTTTGAGGAGAAGTTCGGGGCTAAACTGCGATAATCATTAAGTCGTCCGTTAAGACCTTAAAGACTTTATATTGTTCAACCCTTAAACACAAAACAAGTATGAAGAAAGCATTATTTGTAGTGGTGCTGTTGATATCAACGGTAGCAGGTTTTGCACAGGTGCCGCAAGAGAAAGAGAATGTCATCTATCAGGTAACGGTCAATAAGAATGACCCGTCCACTCGCACGGATTACCAGAAAGCACTGACCCGCAGCGGGAATACCTATTTCCTGGGCAATCAGGCGATGGACAAGAAAGCCTATATCCGTTTTCTGGAAACCAACTGCCCCGCGGCGTGGCAGAAAGCCAATAGCGGTTACAAGACTGCTACTGCCGGTTGGTGCTTGCTCGGTATCGGTGCAGGATTGGAGATAGGCGGTGTGATAGGCGTTATTGCTACTGCAGGAAGTATGGTTAACGGTACTACTGATGATAGTATGACTGCAGTCAATAGTACATTGGGCTTGGCGGCACTCTACTACGTAGGTGCATTCAGTATCGTAGCCTCTATTCCGACTATTGCTGTCGGTTATGCAAAGATGCACAATAGTGTGGATGTCTATAATGTGGCTTGTACCACAGCGCAAGTGCGTCCGTATTGGAGCATTCAGACAAGCAAAAACGGCGTAGGATTAGCATACAATTTCTAATATATCGTTTAGCATATACACTATACAAAAAACACGGCATGGAAATTTCCTTGCCGTGTTTTTTGTATAGTGCTTATTATTTGCCGCCCACCAGTTTTTTGATGTCGTTGAGTTTGTTGAGGGCTTCGAGAGGGGTAAGGCTGTTGATGTCAAGACGGGTGAGTTCGTCTCGAATCTGCTCCAGGACTGGGTCGTCTAATTGAAAGAAACTGAGTTGCATACCCTCTGGGGCATTCACTGTGGCCTTGCCGTTGCCTACTTTCTTGATGTTTTGGCGGAGATGGTTGCTTTCTGCCAAAACAGAAGAAACGACAGCATCGCCACCGGTATGGTCGGTTTTGCCCGATACGGCACTGCTGTTTCCTTCCAGTTCGTGCAAAATCTCGTTGGCACGGATAATGATACTCTCCGGCATACCCGCCAGTTTCGCCACGTGGATACCGAAACTGTGTTCCGAACCGCCGCGGACGAGTTTGCGCAGGAAGATCACTTTCCCGTTCACCTCCCGCACGGACACATTATAATTGCGTATGCGCGAGAACGACTGTTCCATCTCGTTAAGTTCGTGGTAGTGGGTGGCAAAAAGTGTCTTGGCATGCCCGCGCTGCTCGTGGATATACTCCACAATTGCCCATGCGATACTGATACCGTCGTAGGTGCTGGTGCCGCGTCCGAGTTCGTCGAAGAGGACAAGGCTCCGCTCGCTGAGGTTGTTCAATATACTTGCCGCCTCGTTCATCTCCACCATAAACGTGCTCTCGCCCATCGAGATATTGTCGCTGGCACCCACACGGGTGAAAATCTTGTCCACTATACCGATTGATGCACTCTCGGCGGGAACGAAACTGCCCATTTGCGCCATCAGCACGATCAGTGCCGTTTGGCGCAGGAGTGCGGATTTACCGGCCATGTTCGGACCCGTAATGATGATGATCTGCTGTCCGTTATTATCCAAAAGGACATCATTCGCTACATATTGTTCGCCGGCAGGCAACTGCTGTTCAATTACAGGATGCCGCCCCCGGCGGATATCAATTACCAAACTATCGTTCACATCGGGGCAGATGTACTTGTTTTCTGCTGCAGCCGTGGCAAAACTGAGCAGGCAGTCGAGTTGCGCCACCACATTGGCATCGGTTTGCATCTGCGGCACAAACTCGCTCAATGCCAGCATCAGTTCCTGATAGAGGCGGTTTTCGATAATCTGTATTTTCTCTTCGGCAGAGAGGATTGTCTCCTCGTATTGTTTGAGTTCTTCTGTGATATACCGCTCGGCATTGACGAGTGTCTGCTTGCGGATCCACTCCTGAGGCACATGGTCTTTGTAGGTATTGCGCACCTCCAGGTAATAGCCGAAGACGTTGTTGTACCCGATTTTCAGGCTCTGTATTCCCGTCTGCTCCGCCTCGCGCTGCTGAATACGGAGCAGGTAGTCCTTGCCGTTGGTGTGTATGTCGCGCAGCGAATCGAGTTCGCTGTCCACACCGTTGGCAATCACGTTCGGCCGCCCTTGCACAGCGGGCGGATTGGGTTGTATCTGCTGCTCTATACGCTCGCGCATTTCGGTGCAGAGGTCTATCTGCTCGCCGAGGAGATGCAGGTATGAGTTTTCGTCCGCTCCGAGGCACACCTCACGGATAGCGACCAGCGCACGCAGGGCGGTGGCGAGTTGCACCATCTCACGCGGAGCGATGCGCCCTGTAGCGACCTTGCTCACGATGCGCTCCATATCCTGTATCTGTCCTATCTGCTCCCGTAGCAGGTCGCGCTCGTCGGGGTGGCGGAAAAAATACTCCACCACCGACTGGCGGTTGCGTATCGGACGCACATCCTTGAGCGGAAGGGCGATCCAGCGGTGCAGCAGGCGTCCGCCCATCGGCGAAATGGTATGGTCGAGGACATCGTAGAGCGTCTTGCTCTCTGCCGTCTGCCCGCCGAGGAGTTCGAGGTTATGAATGGTAAAGCGGTCGAGCCATACGTATTTGTCTTCCTCTATACGGCTCAGGTGCTGTATATGACCCGTTTGCAGGTGCTGCGTCATATCCAGGTAATGGAGGATACCCCCCGCGGCAACTACGCCGTTGGGCATCTTGTCAAGTCCGAACCCCTTGAGGTTCTTCACCTGCCATTGTTTCTCTAATCGCTCCTGTGTCGATTCGGGTGTGAGCATCCAGTCTTCGAGTTCGAATGTAAAGAACTTGTTGCCGAAGCGGGCTTCAAACTCGGGTTTCTTCCCGCGCAGGAAGAGCACCTCTTTGGGCGCAAAGTCGGTTAGCAGTTTGTCGATGTAGTCGGCCGATCCTTCGGCGGCGAGGAACTCGCCCGTAGAGATGTCAAGAAAGGCAATACCTATCGAATGTTTGGCAAAATGGAGACAGCCGACCCATGTATTTTCTTTCTGTGTGAGGGTGGTGTCGGAGTAACTGACACCCGGCGTAACCAACTCCGTGACTCCGCGTTTGACTAATTTCTTGGTCAGTTTCGGGTCTTCCAACTGGTCGCATATAGCCACGCGCAAGCCCGCACGCACGAGTTTGGGCAGATAGGTATCAAGCGCATGGAACGGAAACCCCGCCATCTCCTGCGTCTGGTTGAGCCCGCCGGCACCGTTGCTGCGGTGGGTCAGCGTGATATTTAGTATCTTGCTGGCACGCAGGGCATCCTCGCAGTAGGTCTCATAGAAATCGCCGCAACGGAACAGTAGCAACGCATCTGGGTACTGCGCCTTGATGTCCCGAAACTGTTTCATCATCGGAGTCTGTTCCTTATCCTTTGCCATAATTTACACATTTACACATTTACACATTCATTACTTCAGGTCCACCGTTATCTTCAGATTGTACCGCCGCCCCGTCAGGTAGTTGGGGCTTGCCCATTGGTTGCCGTAGGCATCGCTTACCCAGAAATATGAGTTCACGTTCCGCCAGTCCACTAAGTTGAATACTTCAAACTGTACCGCCCATTCGGCGATATGTTTCGCACTTGGGGCACGCATAAACTTCGCCGTCTTGGCATTGAAAGCGTAGGTTGCTCCTAGGTCGATACGCCTATAGTCGGTCATACGCAGCATTTTCTGACTGGCAAGGTTGCGCGGCGAGGCAAAAGGCATACCGTCGCTCCAAATCATCTTTAGATGGAATTTTAGTTGCGGAAACTGCGGGATATAGTCTTGGAAAAACATCGAGAACGAGTACCGTTGTTCTTGCGGCGAGGGTATCCAACCGAGTTCGGGCTGATCAATCAGACGCTGGCGGGCGGACATCGTGGAGAAACTGATCCAACTGTCTGCACCGGGCACTAATTCGCCGTAGAGTTTTAGGTCCAGTCCAGCAGCATATCCGAAGGCATCGTTCTGCCCCGAATAGCGCACCCGCACATTGTCCACCGTATAACTCTCCATACGGTCAATATACTTGTAGTATGCCTCTGCCGTCAGTTTGAACGGACGCCCCCATGCGCGGAAATAATAGTCGCCACCCAATACCACATGTACGGAGCGTTGCGCCCGCAGGTCTTTGTTCAGTTTGATACGTGTTACACCGTCATCGCCCGTCAGCGTATCGCGCAACTCCTTGTAGAATGGGGCTTGGTAATAGAGACCCGTGGCAAGGCGGAAACTGAAATCGCGCTTCCAACCGGGGTTATAGACTATGCTTGCCCGCGGACTCGGCAGCACCTCGTTGTTCAGGCTCCACCACTGCAAACGTCCGCCAACGGTCAGTATCACCTGCCCCTTCTCCGTATTCCATTTGTGGGTATTCTGTATATAGCCTTGTATGCGTGCCGACTGCATCCGGCTGTCGCCGTTCATTGTATAATAGAGCAACATCTCCTTATTATTGTTCGGCAGGCTGTACCCCGTCGAATCGCGCCATTCCCACTCGCTGATATGGTCTTTTATCAGTTCCGCCTGTCCGCTCACACCCCAACTCAGCGTGTTGTCTGCGTGTTTCCATTTCCCCGAGTGCGAAAGCGTTACCACCCCCGCTTGCAGGCGGTTGCGGGCATGCTGGTGATATACACCCGTACCCAATACGCCCGTTGTCGTGGCGGTGATACTCGTCGCACCGCTGCCTATCTCGGGTACTTCCCCGCGGATACTGTCCAGCGGTTTGTCGGTCAGGTAATACTCGCCCGTGATGTCGTAGGTCTCCTGTTCGTAGGTGTAGAAACCGCTCAGGTCGAAACCCAATTCCACCTCTTTCGACACGTGTCCGTGTGCACCGAGAGCCGCAAATCCCGTAGTGAAGCGGTCTTTCTCCTGCCCGTCATAGAAGATCTGCAAGTGCTTGGCATCCTGTCCGCCGAAACTCTCAATCATCGATTCTGGGGTAAAGCGATACGTGTTCTGACTGAAATTGCCCAGAAAAGACATCCGCCAGTCGCTCTGCGGATGGCGTTTTTTGCCTGTTGCCCACGTTATATAGGTCTGGTAATCAATAAAATCCGGCTGATAATTGCCCGCCGTTGCCAGTGCACCGAGCATATAGCGGCTCGTCTTGTAGCGTATGCCGTGCATCTGCGAATACGTACTGTCGCCGTGCCCCACATACACGTTTGCCCCAAGCAGACTTGCCCCCACGCTTGCCTCAAAGCGGTCGGGACGCTTGTACTCTATATCCAATACCGACGACATCTTGTCGCCGTACTGTGCATCGTACCCGCCTGCCGAGAACTGCACGTTCTCCACCATATACGGGTTTACAAAACTCAATCCCTCTTGCTGCCCGCTGCGTATCAGCAGCGGACGGTGTACTTCCAACCCGTTCACATACACCTGGTTCTCGTCGAAACTGCCACCGCGCACGTTGTACTGCGACGAGAGTTCGTTGTTCTGGTTCACACCCGCAAACGTAATCAGCAGGCTCTCTATCGAACCGCCCGTCGCATCGGGCATTACACGCGTGGTCTGTGCCTCTATGCTCCCCATAGTGCCGTCCTGCCGTTTCAGTCCGCGCACCTCTACCTCCTCAATCCATTGCTCGTCGGTGGGCATTTCCACGTTGATGTTCATTACCTCCTGCGGATTGATAATACGCTGGCGGATAGTGGTATAACCGATCATCGAAAACACCAGTTCCACCGTGTCTCGGTCGGCAAACAGCAGTTCGTAGTAGCCGTTTTTGTTGGTGGTTGTACCCGTTGTCGTTTCCGCAATCGTTATATTCGCCAGTTCAATGCCTCGGTTCTCGCTGTCGGTTACATACCCGTATATACGCACATTGCGGGCAATCGTCTGCCCGCATACCGCCCACAAAAGCAAATATAGAAATAATCCTTTCTTCAAGTTTACCATTTAGCCACGGTGTCGTTGTAGATACTCTCCGATAGTTCGGTTATCATCGTGGCGCATAGTTCGTCCTGCACATCGCTCAGCATACGCGACGAGTCAAACGTCTGATACGCACTATACGTCTTTTCAAAACTCTCCTCGGGATGGATATTGTTCGTAAAACGCACCTGAATACGTATCGTCAGTTTGGTCTCTGCCGAATAACTGTCCGCCGAAATCGCCATTGCCGTTAGGTCGTAACCTACTATCTCTCCCTCCAATTCCAGATCGCCGCCCTTGCGCAGCACTTGCAGACGGGTCTGACGCTGAAACAGGTCGCGTATGCCCTCGCTCAGGTCGTTGCTCAGCGCGGGGTTCACCATCGCCGCATTGTTCGGAAAATCTGCAATCGAAATCGAGTGTGTCGTCGCATAGTCAATGTTCGCCCCGTTGAACTTATACGATATGGCACACCCCTGCAACAATAAAGCCAATACACCCGACAACAATATCTGATACATTTTCTGCATAGAACTAACGTTTTTGGAACATATAATCATCCACAAATTACCCGTTAATACTTTAATGGTTTAATTATATGTCAGTTCAATATAAGCATAATTGCTTTGCCGCCGTAGGCGAATAAGATTTATGGCAATTTATGGCTGCAAAAGCAAAGATTTATTTAGATTTCTTGCCGCTTTGCGGCAAAGGAGTTTTATATTGAACTTATGTTAATTATATGGTTAATTATATGTTCCTATGTTCCATAAAGAATTAACGACCAATTAACGGTAATTAACGGAGAATAAAATCACAACCCATATTCCTTTATTTTCCGGTACAATGTCCGTTCCGATATCCCGAGTTGTGCGGCTGCGGCTTTCCGGTTGCCGTTGCACCGCTCCAAAGTCTGCTCTATCATCTTGCGCTGTGTATCCTCTAAACTCTGCAGGTGGTGCGTTGCCTCCGGATTGACCATCTCAGCCTCTTGCACCTCGTCGGAATTATGCCTCCTTGTGTCTTGTACCAATGTGTGCGCTACAGTGGAGGGGGAATACAGTGGCTGCTGCTCCGTCGTATGCGGCGCAGCCTCTATCTGTGCCTTCATATCGCGCATCTCCTGCTGTATCTTCATCATCATATTGTAGAGAATACCTATCTCGTGTGAATAGTCTTTCCCAACACTGTTGCTGCCGGTTTGCGACGAAACAACCATCCCGTTCTGACGCTCGTTGTCAGGCAGGTAGCGGTGCAGCGTCTCTGCGGTGATGTGATGATCCATTTCTATCACCGACACCTGCTCTGCAATGTTCTTCAACTGACGGATATTGCCGTTCCAGTAGTAGGACTGCAGCAACCGTGTCGCATCGTCGTCCAAACGCAAAGGCGGCATCTGGTAGCGGTTGCAGAAATCCACCGAGAACTTGCGGAACAGCAACGGAATGTCCTCTTTGCGGTCGCGTAGTGCTGGCACACGTATCTCCACTGTGTTCAACCGGTAATACAAATCCTCGCGGAAACGCCCGTTGTCAATGGCTTTCTGCATATTCAGGTTTGTGGCTGCCACTACACGCACATTCGTTTTCTGCACCTGACTCGACCCCATACGGATAAACTCACCCGTCTCCAGTACACGCAGCAACCGCACCTGCGTCTGGAGCGGCAGTTCCCCCACCTCGTCCAAAAACAGTGTCCCGCCATTCGCTATCTCAAAATAACCCTTCCGCTCGGCTTTCGCATCGGTAAACGCACCCTTCTCGTGCCCGAATAGTTCACTGTCTATCGTACCCTCGGGGATCGCACCGCAGTTCACGGCAAAATACGGACCATGCTTGCGTGCCGAAAATGCGTGGATAATCTTCGGGAAATGCTCCTTGCCTACGCCAGACTCCCCCGTAACCAATACACTCAGGTCGGTGCGTGCCACCTGCACGGCCACCTCTATATCGCGGTTCAGAAGCGGACTGTTGCCGATAATCTCGAAACGCTGTTTAATGCCTTGTAATTCTGTAGATGTCATAGTCGAGAAAACGATATATTAGCGCACAAAGGTACACCAAAAGTTTGAATTATGCAAACAAACCAACAAAAATCCCGCGCAATATCCCGCCCGACAAAAACGTGTAATAAAAACGAATGGTTCAAAATTATATGGCAGATTACATATCCCCTAAGAAAAATAATGAACAGAACCTTTCTAATGGTCTTTTATGGTAAGTAATGACACCATTTATGGGGACGACGCGTCTCGCATCGTCAAAGAGTAAACGAGACATAGGATTCCTTGGAGACCAACATCTATATGAATACCCTGTTGCCCGTTAAATGTATTCTTCCTGCAAAATTGGCACAAAAAAGAGGCTGTCTGACAAGTATAGGCAGCCTCTTATTTTGGTGGGAGACGACGCGGCTCGCGTCGTCAAGAGCAATCTTTTTCTGAAGAACAGGTATTCTTTTTAACTTGTTAGACACCCTCTTCTGCGGAAAGAGAGGGATTCGAACCCCCGGACCCTCGCAGGTCAACGGTTTTCAAGACCGCCGCGATCGACCACTCCGCCATCTTTCCTGTCTCTTTCTTCCGAAAAAGCGTGCAAAGATACATCTTTTTTATGAAATATGCAAATACCTGTGCATTTTATCAGGGCAACCGCATCAAACATTAACACATTTATGCATTGCAAGAATGCAT
>ERZ808242.615-NODE-615-length-24989-cov-11.184567_pt1 | contig 24989 bp, 16 predicted proteins | sample MGYA00521244_ERZ808242 | MGnify/ENA primary metagenome ERZ808242 (study PRJEB31516, sample SAMN03275573) | gut metagenome | biome: mammalia-associated habitat; material: feces | host: Papio cynocephalus | place: Kenya | collected 2012-07-27 ... | reverse complement strand
TCCGGTGCTGTAGCCTTCGACGACATCGTGGTTACTGGTCCTAAGGAAAACGGCGGCGGTACTGTAGATCCGGGCGATGACGACGACAAGGAGACTGTTGAACTGCCTTACTCACAGTCGTTTGACAATGAGAATAAAGACTACGACGGAACTTCGTTCTTGCCTAAGGGATGGCTCGCTACTGGTTCGTCATCATTCGTTACAGCAAACATAGGATCTATGCCGGCACGCGACGGTGTTTACTACCTCGTTGCTCCCGAAAGCAGCGTTGCTCGCGACGACCGTGCATACACTCCGTTCTTCCATCTCGAAAAGGATGTTACGTACAATGCGGAGTTCTATCTCTACATGCCGGGCGACGCTGATAACGAGGAGGCACACAGCGACTTCTCGTTCACTGTTGGAACGGAACAGGACTCTGAGTTCCACACCAATACTCTGCTCAACTTGCCAGAATACCAGAACAGCAAATGGCAGAAGTTCACTGTGCCATTCGTACCAGAGAAGACTGGCAACTACTGCTTCTCATTTGCCCTCGGAGGAGAGGCAGCTAACGCTGGAGAGGTTTGCATCGACCTGTTTACACTCAAGGCTCCTGGACAGATAGCAAAACCTGTTGCTAACTTCGTACCTGATGCTGCCTACTCTACTATGGAGTCAGGAAAGATTGTTACAGCAAAGGACGCTCCTGTGAGAATGATTAACTACTCTACCGACGGCGAGACTTTCGAATGGACTGCCACTGGCGCAACTCCTGCCACATCTACAGAACAGGAGCCTTCGTTCTCGTTCCCTGCCGACGGAAAGTATGACATTACACTCAAGGTGACAAATGCTAAGGGTGAGAGCACTACAAGCAAAACTCTTGATGTGAAGACTGTTGGCTCAGAACCAAACAGTCAGTTCGCCATCCAGGAATTCTCGGCAAACGACTCTCAGGTGTCAAGAGACTACATCATGTCGTATGACACTGACGCTGACGGATATGACTATGTGACTGGCTTCAACCACTATTATCACAAGCTGGCACAGCGCTTCTCTATGCCTGCCGGCGATGAGCTGGAATATACTGTGTCGAAGTTTACCTTCGGATGTAACTTCTGGCAGATGACCAACGACCCTGCTGCAAACGACAAGCAGAAACCGTTTAGCGTTGTGTTCTATGGCGAGAAAGACGGACGCCCTGACGTTGACAACGTTCTCGCACGCCAAGACATGACTATAGAGGAGGCTTTCCCGAGAACTATCGGAAACTCAAGCTTCGAGATGAGAGACCTCAACTTGAAGAAGCCTGTTACATTCAAAGCTACTGGCAACTTCTATGTTTCGCTTGAATTCTCACCGGAGATGACCATAGACGTCACGGGTTACGGACTTTACCGTTCGTTCTGTGCCTTCGGAACTTACCGCGCGCAGTCGAAGGAGACTACATTCTTCGTGCTGCCTGAGGCTGTACCGGAAGGTTCACTGACTAAACCTGACGGCAAGTTCTATCCTGTTGACGTTTACGACTCTGACTTCAAAGGTCTCGGTCTGCAGCTCATGGCTTGGATGACTGCCGACGACAAATCTACAACGCAGATTGCCGTTACACCTGACGGACAGACTGCTTTTGCAGCACGTCTCGACGGAAACCAGCTCACCGTGAGCGGAACGAAAGACGGCGACATGGTTACTGTTTATGATGCTACAGGAAAAATCATTGCAAAGAAGACTGCAAATGCATCTTCTACAGCGCTAAACGTGAACGCTCCTGCCGGTCTCTACATCGTGGCAACACCTGCCGGAACACAGAAGTTCGTGAAGAAATAATATTTCTACAATATTTATAATAATGTAAAGCCCTTCCCCGAGCAAGGGAGGGGCTTTTCTTTTTAATTAGTAATTATATTTAGCACATTAAGCAAATGAAAAGAGTTTACATCAATGCCATATGCGCTGCCATGCTGGCATACTCGGCTCCGGCTCTCGCCGTACCTGCCCTACCCTTGCCTATTACCGTGACGCAGCTTGACGGCACAAAGATTACTATACAGCTACGGGGCGACGAGCACCTGAACTGGGCGGAAACTACCGATGGCTTCACTCTGCTGCGCGACGCAAAGGGGTTCTGGACTTTTGCCGAAAAGAACGTCCAAGGACAGCTCGTGGCATCGGATATAAGATACTGCGGTTCTTCTGCTGATGCTATTGCCAAAGGACTGACTCCTCGTCTCAGATTCAGCACGGAACAAGTGAAGGAGGCTATGCAAAAACCATTAAGCAACGCTTTCAACAAAAATACAACTGCCACAAAACTGACGAAGTCTGTTGACAAAAGCCAGTTCATGGTTGATGGAACTTTCCCTTCTACAGGAAAGCGAAAACTCCTCGTTCTACTTGTGAACTATAGCGACACTAAAAATACGTATCCGCAGAAGGAGTTCCAAAACATGATGACGCAGGAGAACTATGGAGGCATAGGATCGCTACGCGACTATTATCTGGAGCAGTCGTACGGCAAGCTCGATCTTGACATTACGGTGACCGACTGGATTACACTGCCTAAAACAAAAGCAACATACGGAGCCGACGGCGCGGCTTACATGATTTACGATGCTCTTAGTCTGCTTACACAGGATAAGACTATAGATCTCTCACAGTTTGACAACGATGGTGACGGTATTCTCGACGGACTTGCTGTTATCCATCAAGGCTACGGACAGGAGGCTTCAAGCAATACATCCGATATCTGGTCGCACAGTAGCATCATCTACGGACAATACTTCAACGGAATTGCCGTTCGCCGCTACACCATAGAGCCGGAGATTAACGCTCAAAACAACAAAATTCAACAAATCGGAGTCATCGCCCACGAGTTCGGACACGCTCTCGGAGCACCTGACTTCTATGACACAGACTACACCACCAACGGAGAATTCAACGGAACAGGTATCTGGGATTTGCTCGCCAACGGAGCTTGGAGCGGCGACTATGGCTCTCGACCTACCGGAATTAACGGATGGCAGAAATGGGTGTGGGGATGGACTGAAGCAACCTTGCTCGACGAAAGTACGACGGTGAGCGACATGCCGTCGGCAACCGACGAGGCTGTTGCCTATAAAATGGAAACCGGTACTCCGGGAGAATATTTCTTCATGGAGAACCGACAGAACACGAAAGGTTTCGACAAGAGTCTGCCGGGACATGGTCTCATTATCTATCACGTTGACGAAAATCTCATAAAAAATAAGGTCTACACTAATGATATAAATGCAGCCTACCCGCAGGGAATATATACAGTATGCTCTGATGCCAACGCTGAACCAAGCAATGAACCTGGTTCATACGGATGGGTAAACTCTGAGTATGCCCCTTTCCCTGGCGAAAAGAACCATACGGAATTTTCAGACAACACTACCCCATCGGCAAAGGCACGCAACGGCAGATTCTCTTATCGTTCACTAAGCAACATAACTGATACTGACGGTAAGGTGGGCTTCACGTTTACTCATCTCGCTGAACCGACAAAGCCTACCGACCTAACAGCTACCACAAGCGAAGGTATGGTGAAGTTGGCATGGGCTATTGATGGAGCGCAGGATGTGGACCACTTTAATATCTACCGAGACAACGTGAAAGTGGGAACTGCAACAGACTGCACTTATACTGACAACGAACCTGTTGACGGAAAGACCATTTCATATCAGGTTGATGCTGCTTACAAGGACGGACGACTCTCCCACCCGGTGGAAACTTCTATCCTCGTACCTGGCAACAAGGCTACTGACTTTACTGCCGAGAACACAGCTGATAACACCGTGAAACTGGCATGGAATACAGGAAACTCTCTATCGAGAGCAAACATTTTCAGCGGTAACACCACATCTGTTGATATTTATGGCAACACCGTGGAATACGCAAACTGTTATACTCCGGCTGATCTGAAAAACTACGTTGGAGGAAAAATCACCAAGATGGCATTCTTCCCTACACAAGGACCATCGGAACTGACCGTAAGATTCCGTATCTGGGAGGGCGATGCTAACGGTGAAAATATGACTGTCGTATCTGAAAGAAGCGTGAAAGAGTTTGCCACAGGTCAACGACGCGAACTTAAACTCACCACTCCTGTTACCATAAAGGCTGACAAGACTTACTGGATTTCTGTATACAACGAAGGAAGTAAAGGAGTAGTGTCGCCTGTAACCGACCTTAATGCCATTCTCGTAAACGGAAGGGGTAACTGCGTGATGAATAATAGCGGAACGAAGTTCGAGCCTTATGCTGACGCACAGGGCAACTTCTATGTAGAGGCTATTATGACATTGCCGGATGCTTCTGAGGGCACCGACCTCAACGAGGCTCCAAGCATGGACTTCAACATGGCTACCGACCTGTTCTACCCTCTATGCTATGTGGTTCACCGCGATGGAGAGACTATCAGCTACACCACAAAAAGGAATAAAACATTTACGAACGAGCCTGTTGGAACCCATACCTATGCTGTATCAAGCTTTTACAACGGAGGCAACGAGTCTACAAGATTGTCAAAGACTATTGAGGTAAAGGGGAACGCAACTTCTATAAGTGATGTTTCGAAAAATGACGTCAAAGTTTATCGAAATGGCAACTTCGTTGTTGTTAACGGTTTCAATGGAATGGTTACTATTTGTGATGTTGCCGGAACATACAATTCTTTCATGATTGATGAAGGTAGTAATGCTATCCGACTGAACAAAGGACTGAACATCATAAAGATTGGTGCTGAAGTGTTTAAGATTGTAAGATAAGAAAGCTTTCATACTTATCGTCCGATGCCGATTTCAAGAATAATGCATACATTACTTGAGAACAGCATCGGACTTTTATTTTCAATAAGTGTACTTGGCTATTTTAAATAAGATGAAGAAATTCCTACAACTTTAAGGTTTTCACCATCTACAACAAATTTCACATCCATTCCCATATACGGCATTCCGTATATTTTCTCATTATCATTGTGGTAATGAGGACGAGGGTCAAGCTCAAGAACTTTACGTAAAGCCTCGAACTGTTCTGAAGTAAACATTTCTTTTATTCTTTCCGGAATCTCCACCTTTAAACGCCTTATACCATTTCTGTCGACAAAGCCACAACGAGCATCAGAATGACAATCGGCAATGGTAACATACGGCTTCATGTCGAATATCGGTGTACCGTCCATAAGGTCGGCACCACGCACAAAGACCAAAGGACTGTTTGCTGCATCATAATCTACTCTTTCGAGTTTTACAGAAGACAGACCTAATCTATTTGGCCGGAACGGCGAGCGACTGGCAAATACTCCTACCTTCTCATTGCCACCAAGCAATGGTGGACGAACCAATGGACTTGTTGCCCCATGGGGATTTGCCGAAAACTGCCATACGAGCCACAAATAGTCGAACCCCTCAACACCACGAAGAAAATCACGATTGCGAAACTCTGGAACAAACTCTATATAGCCTTCAAGTTCCTCAACAAGTCCACTCTGTTTCGGCACGCCGAACTTTGAAGAGAATGGCGAGTGGAAAAATGCCACGGGAGAGATTGTAATATTATTATTCATAATAGCTAACCTTGCCTAAATAAAAGCATCATCATCGACTATTCGATAATTATAAGCTTTCAAACATAAAATCCAAATTCATTTTATGCAAATGTAATATAATATTTGTACATTTGCAAAAGATAGCAACATTAATGCCTATGTCGATATTCAATCTTATATTCGGTAACAAGGAGTCTTCCGACAATGCAAACAGCAATGTTGGAAAAGAAGAAACTACAATAAAGGAAAGGAACTCATCAAAATATGTATTCATAGATACTGAAATTACAGTAAAGAGCCACAAGATTAACGACATCGGCGCAATTCGACATGACGGAACGACTTTTCATAAGGCATCAAAATCAGAACTCATAAATTTCATCAAAGACAGTGATGCTGATTTCATATGCGGACACAATATCGTGCATCATGATGCAAAATATCTGTTTGGCAGCGAGCCACAGCCTTGGCTACTCGTAGACACTCTATATATTTCACCTTTGCTCTTTCCTGAACGCCCTTACCACAAACTTCTGAAGGACGACAAACTCATTGCAGAACAGATGAATAACCCTGTGAACGACTGCGAAAAGGCAAAGGAACTATTTATGAGCGAAATTGCCAAATGGAATGAGCTTTCAAAAAAACGCAAATCTATTTATGCTTCTTTGCTTCACGACAAGAAAGAATTCGAAGGATTTATCTGCATTGTTGGCGCTGATAAATTTATAGTTGGAAGAGATGTGCTAATAACTCTGATAAACGAAGACTTTAGAGGACTTATCTGCGAAAATGTTGATATTGCAGAATTAGTCTCTTCTAAACCTGTAGCCCTGGCATATGCCCTCGCCCTCATCGACACCGCAGATTACCATTCTGTAACTCCAGGGTGGGTGCTATACAATTATCCTGAAACGGAATTTGTTATCAGAAGACTTCGCAACACCCGATGTAAAAAGGGATGCGAATATTGCAACAAAGCCCTCGATGTCTACCGGAACCTTAATATATTTTATGGTTACGATAAATTCCGAACCTATAACGGCGAACCACTGCAGGAAAATGCGGTAAAAGCCGCTGTAGACGGAAAATCACTTCTCGCAATTTTCCCAACCGGCGGTGGAAAATCGCTAACATTCCAATTGCCTGCTCTAATGAGTGGAAGGAGCGTTCACGGACTGACGGTTGTAATCTCACCCCTACAGTCACTAATGAAAGATCAAGTAGACAACCTTGCTGACCGCGGAATTACTGATGCTGTTACTATCAATGGTCTGCTCGACCCAATATCTCGTTCGCTTGCCATAGAAAGAGTTATGAACGGAGATGCCTCTCTCTTATACATAGCTCCAGAGATGCTACGCTCAAAAACGATAGAGAGGATCTTGATGAAACGCCACATCGTTAGATTTGTAATTGATGAAGCACACTGCTTCTCTGCATGGGGACAGGACTTCCGTGTTGACTACCTTTACATCGGGAAGTTCATAAAAGAATACCAAAACAAAAAAGGCGGAAGCACAAAAATTCCAATATCGTGCTTTACGGCAACGGCAAAGCAAAAGGTTGTACAAGACATTTGCGACTATTTCAAAAAATGGCTCGATGCCGATCTTGAACTTTTCGCCTCATCTGCTTCAAGGACAAATCTTCACTATTCCGTCATACATGTTGAGACGGAAAACGAAAAGTACACCAGACTAAGAAGTCTGGTCATGCAAGAAAATTGCCCCACAATAATATATGTATCGAGAACAAAACGAACTCGTGAACTTGCCCAAAAACTGAGTCGCGACGGAATGAAAGCTCTGCCTTATAACGGGAAGATGGATGCAGACGAGAAAATTCAAAATCAAGATGCCTTTATGAGCGATAAGGTGAGGATTATCGTTGCAACCTCGGCATTCGGTATGGGAGTGGACAAAAGCGATGTCGGACTGGTGGTTCACTACGACATCTCTGATTCGCTTGAGAATTATGTGCAAGAAGCTGGACGCGCTGGACGTAATCCAAGTCTTTCTGCCAAATGCTTCGTACTATATAGCGACAACGACCTTGACAAACATTTCATACTCCTTAATCAAACAAAATTGAGCATCAGCGAGATTCAGCAGGTATGGAGAGCCGTGAAGAGTTTTACTAAGGAACGCCAATATATTAACTGCTCTGCTCTCGAAATAGCGCGCCAGGCTGGATGGGACGATTCCGTATCCGACATCGAGACACGAGTGCGCACAGCCTTGTCGGCTCTCGAACAAAGTGGATATATCGAAAGGGGAAACAATGTTCCACATGTTTTCGCAACAGGAATTACGGTAAAGAATATGGACGAGGCAAGACAGCGCATCGTAGAATCAAAACTTTTCACAGATAACGAAACAGATAATGCAATAAGGATTATAAAATCGCTTATCTCACAGAAGAATATCGCAAAAGCACAAGACTCTGAGGCAGAATCGAGAATTGACTATCTTGCCGACATTCTCGGACTTACAAAAAGGGATATTATCTCTGCCGTGGAACGAATGCGTCAAGACGGAATTCTTGCCGATACGCTCGACATCTCGGCATATCTGCAAGATAACGGAGGAACTGAACGAAAAGCATTGACAAAGTTGGAAAGTTTTTCCAAATTGGAACGTTTCATTTTGGAACAGATTCCAGACAAGGCACTACATATTTCATATAAGCAACTTAACGAAAATGCCGTCTGCAACGGCATTGAAAATTCAACGGAAAAGAATATAAGAACGCTGTTGTATTTTCTTGTAGTGAAAGGCTATACAAGAAAAAAGACCGATGAACAGCGATGTCTTATACTTTCAAAACAAGGCGACATTGAAGTTATAATAAATCGCTTTGAAAAGAGAATCGAAATATGCCGTTTCATAATTGAATGGCTATATAAATTGGCAGAGAAGACTGAAAATAATCAGAATAAAGAAGAAAACGGCGCAAATAAAACTACCGAAATAAAAAATGGAGCCGTACAGTTCTCTGTTGTAGAATTGCTTAACGAAATAAAATCAAACAATATTTCCATGTTCATCAACTTCAACGACCTACAACTTGAAGACGTTGAAGAAGCTCTTCTTTATCTTTCAAGAATCGGAGCGTTAAAACTCGACGGTGGATTTCTCGTACTCTATAATGCTATGAGCATCCGGCGTATAAAGGAAAATCGCCTTCAATACAAACAGGCTGATTACCAAATGCTCAATGAATTCTATAAACAGAAAATACAACAAATCCATATCGTTGGCGAATATGCCAACCTTATGGTAAAAGACTATAATGCAGCATTGCAATATGTGAAAGATTATTTTCAAATGAACTACAGACAGTTCATCAATAAATACTTCAAAGGGGAACGTGCCACTGAGATAGAGCAAAACATAACTAAAGGCAAATACAAAAAACTGTTCGGAGATTTATCACAGCAACAGAAAAACATTATCGACGACAAGGTTTCTCACTGCATCGTGGTGGCTGCAGGCCCCGGCAGTGGCAAGACTCGTGTGCTTGTACACAAGTTAGCATCATTATTGTTGCTTGAGGACGTAAAACATGAACAACTTCTTATGCTTACTTTCTCGCGTGCTGCCGCAACTGAATTCAAACAAAGACTAATGCAGCTTATTGGAAATGCAGCTCACTTCGTGGAAATAAAAACGTTCCACTCATATTGCTTTGACTTGCTCGGCAGAATTGGTAATCTTGACGAAGCTGACGAGGTTGTGAAGAAAGCTGCCATGATGATAAGACAGGGTGAAGTGGAACAGAACAGAATTGGCAAGACGGTGCTCGTGATTGATGAGGCTCAGGATATGGATAAAGACGATTACGATCTGGTATGCGCTCTTATGGAGATTAATGGGGATATGCGCGTCATTGCCGTTGGCGACGACGACCAGAATATTTTTGAGTTTCGCGGCTCCAATTCCCAATTTATGTATCAGCTAAGTAAAATACAAGGAAGTCGACTTGTGGAAATGACAGAGAACTTCCGCAGCGCAAAACATGTTGTAGACGCTGCAAATGATTTTGCAAAGTGTATTTCTCAAAGAATAAAAACAACACCTATTGTTTCAATGAGTAATGAAGACGGATGCGTGAAAGTAGTAGAACATCTTTCCTTTGACATCAATCATAAACCTATTTTCATGTACCTGCCTGTTGCTGAAGAGATTACAAACAGACAACACAACGGCAGTTGCTGTTTACTTACGCAAACAAACGAGGAAGCGTTAATCATGCTCGCCCTACTGAACAAATATGAAGTAAAAGCCAAACTCATACAATCTATGGACGGACTACGCTTTTGGAATATGGCAGAAGCAAGATATTTCACAAAGTGTATCACCACTAATGTTTCAACCACCCAATCCCCAATCATTACAGATGACATTTGGGAGAAGGCTAAGGACAAAACATTTTCAAAATATCTCAAAAGCAGCAGCCTCGCTTATCTGAAGCGATGTATTAGGATTTTCGAATTGACCAACCATACTAAATATTACAGCGACTTTAGGGAATTCATGTTTGAATCAAACGTGGAAGATTTCTGCGACATTGCTGATGCCGATGTTGTTGTAAGTACTATCCATAAAGCCAAAGGCAAGGAATTCGACAATGTTTTCATGCTGATAAAAGACCCTGAACATCCCACCGACGAGATACTGCGACGATATTATGTAGGTATGACACGCGCAAAAAAGAATCTTACCATTCATACAAATAGCTATTTGTTCAATAAGATGCGTAGTGATCAACATTTTCTTGACAAAAAAACATATAGTATGCCTGACGAAATTTTGTTGCAGCTTTCACACAAAGATGTGAACCTCGGCTTCTTCAGTAAATTCAAACAAGAAATTCTATCGCTCAGAAGTGGTTCAACTTTATTATACCACGACTGCCGCTTCTGTAATCCTGCCACCGGTAACGATGTTGCCATGCTATCGATAAAAATGCAAGACAAACTTCATAACTGGGAAGCAAAAGGATATAAAGCAACTTATGCCTCTATACGCTTCATTGTGGCTTGGAAGCCCAAGGGTGCTCCCAAAGAGGAAAAAGAGACTGCAGTATTGCTTATTGATTTGCTAATGAAACGCGACTCAACAGAGTAAGCTGCATCTCGGGATAAAAAATGAATGAATTCATTTTTTTATCCTCTCGATTTGAATAAAATCCTTACGCTCGGAAATAATAATAAATTATCATTTCACTCGCTTAATCGGATTTTTGCATTACCTTTAAATAAGGTAAGCTGCATCTCGGGATAAAAAATGAATGAATTCATTTTTTTATCCTCTCGATTTGCATTACCTTTGCCAAACAAAACTTTAAAAATTCGAAATGAGAAAATTATTCACTATAATATTGGCTTTTATCTGCATTACTACTTCAGCACAAATCTTCACCACCGACAGCTATAGCTCTGTTCCACCCAAACGCGAAGTTAGGGCTGTATGGATGACAACTATAGGCGGACTTGACTGGCCACGGACTTATGCTCATACACCACGTACAATGGAAAAGCAAAAACAGGAATTTAGGGAATTACTCGACCGTTTGCAAAGAGCTAATTTCAATACCATTCTCTTGCAAACACGCATCAGAGGAACTGTTATCTATCCATCAACATTTGAACCGTGGGACGGATGCATGTCGGGTAATCCTGGCACGTCACCAGGTTATGATCCATTGGAATTTGCCATTGAAGAATGTCATAAACGTGGCATGGAATGCCACGCATGGATAGTCTGTATACCTGTTGGTAGACCTAATGGTACCGGACCGAAGAATCTGAAACGCAAACATCCTGAACTGTTGATGAAGATTGACAATGAGATGTTTATGCGACCGGAAAAGAAAGGTACGGCTGACTATATAGCTAATATCTGTCGCGAAATAGTCCACAATTACGACATTGACGGCATACATCTCGACTATATCCGTTACCCGGAAACAATGAAACTCTCTATTTCTAAGACTCAAGCCAGACAGAATATTTCTTGCATTGTAAGAACTGTTCACGATGCTGTAAAGACTGAAAAGCCGTGGGTAAAAATTAGTTGTTCTCCTATAGGAAAGCGTAATGACTTGAACCGCTATTGGAGCCGGGGATGGAATGCCGAAGATAAGGGATGTCAGGATGTAGAACGCTGGATGAGCGAAGGATGGATGGACCAAATCTATCCGATGATGTATTTCCGAGGCGACAATTTCTTTCCATTTGCCGCTGACTGGAAAGAGCGTAGTCATGGAAAAACGGTAAGTGCCGGACTGGGAATTTACTTCTTGTCGCCAAAAGAGGCAAACTGGAACTTTGACGAAATTCAACGCGAAATGAACGTATGCAGACAGATGGGTATCGGGACAGCAATGTTCCGAAACAAGTTCCTGATGGACAACATGAAAGGTCTCTACGATTATACCCTACAGGAACAGAACCTCTATCCTGCCCTCGTACCAGAAATGACTTGGTATAAACACGAAGCCCCAACTATGCCAACAAATTTGTCTGTTAAATACGATAACGATATAATTAATATTTCATGGGAAGACCATAACTCCTCACTCTATTACAATGTATATGCCAGCAACGTGGCTCCTGTAAATATCAATGACCCGCGTAACATAATTGCAACAAGAACAAAACGTACAAGTCTCGACGTGCCACAATCCGAAAGGACAAAATATTTTGCCGTTACCGCTATTGACCGCTATGGGAAAGAAAGCAGTCCTGCACAAAGCAACAATAATGCAAACGAGGAAAATGCCATCAGACAAGGTTTGATACGCAACAATGGAAACACCGTTGCACTTCCGCCAATACCTTCCACTCTTGATATAGAATACATACTTATTGAAAGTGTTGCCAATAACATAATTACATCAAAAAAATACGAAAAAAACTTGAATATCAACAACATTCCGGATGGCATGTACATTATCCGGTCTCTATCTAAAAAAGGTAAGAGCCACCGTCTGGGATGGATGTTCATTAAAAGAAGAGAAATATGATACACCAAACAGAATTCCGCCTCTCCGCAAAACGCAGAGGTTTCCATTTGATAACAAATGAGATTCTTGACCACTTACCCAAGCCTCTACCAGAAATGGGGTTGCTGAACCTCTTTGTAAAACATACTTCATGTGCACTATCCATCAATGAAAATGCTGATCCTGATGTGAGAAGCGACATGGAAAAAATCATGAACCATATAGTAAAAGAAAATGAACCATATTACGATCATGTAATGGAGGGTGCCGACGATATGCCAGCACATGCAAAATGTTCGCTATTTGGAGTAAGCCTCAACATCCCAATAACTAACGGCAAATTGAACTTAGGCACATGGCAAGGTATCTACTTGTGTGAATTCCGCAACTATGGCGGAGAACGTAGAATTGTTGCTACAGTCTACGAATAATAACTTTAAATGGAATGTTATGCAGAAGAAAATTACTATTCTGAATTTTTCCAATATCTACAAGGAAGAGAACTTCTACAAGAATGCTGCCGTCACATGGATTGACTGTAGCGACATTTGCGGAGCCGACTGTTTCTGCGACAGCGAGGCTGCACAAAAAATTTGCCAGCGAATAAAAGATTTGAGTCCTCATGGTCTGCATTTTATAGACTCGGGGAACTATCACTATATCTCGAAGTTCTTCACAGACAAGATACATGAGGCATTTTCTCTTGTGGTTTTTGACCACCACCCCGATATGCAACCGCCACTTTTTGAACAGATCTTAACTTGTGGCGATTGGGTAAAAGGTGTGCTCGACAATAACATTTTTATAAAAAAAATAGTACTTGTGGGCACTTCAGATAAGCTTATTGCCAACATTCCCAATAAATATTCTCATCGAATAGTATGCTTCCCCGAATCAAAACTCCACGACCGTCAAGCTTGGCAACGCTTCTATAATCTTCATTTCAGCAATCCCATCTATGTTTCCATTGACAAAGACGTGCTCTCACCCACCGACGAAGCCACAAACTGGGATCAAGGCAAGGCTACTCTACCAGAACTGAAAAGACTTGTTGTCTCACTTCTTCAACACAACAGACTTATCGGAGTTGATATCTGCGGTGAATGCAACTATTCCATTGCAGGACTTTTGGACAAAAATATACAAGAAAATGATTACGTAAACGGTGAACTGCTGAAATTGCTAAATGCGCCATGCTATTCGCCTAAAACACAGAACAAACAATAAAATTTAATATGCTTTGAATATTATGAATTTTAAGTCAATAGAAAAAAGAATAAGCGGAAAGCCACAGATGACGGAAGGCACAGTATATTCAATGCTCATTATCTGTAGCATATCACATTTTCTTAATGATATGATACAGTCGATAATCCCTTCTATCTACCCGATACTGAAGGATAAATTCGACTTCTCTTTTGCACAGATTGGCATAATAACCCTTGTTTTCCAAATGACCTCGTCTATACTGCAACCTTTCACCGGATTGGCAGCCGACAAACGGCCACAACCCTATGCCCTCTCTATTGGAATGTGTTTCACTCTCATAGGACTACTCGTACTTGCTTTCTCTGAGCATTACCTGTCTATACTAATTGCCGTAAGCGTTGTTGGTTTTGGTTCCTCAGTATTCCACCCTACGGCATCTCGTGTGGCACAACTTGCATCAGGAGGGAAAAAGAGTTTGGCACAATCTATTTTTCAAGTCGGTGGAAACGGAGGTTCCGCAATAGGTCCTCTGCTCGCAGCAGCCATAATACTGCCATACGGACAACACTCGATATCTTGGTTTGCCCTGGCAGCCTTGCTTGCAGCCCTGATTATGGTTCGACTTGGAACATGGTATAAAGCAAGACTGTGTTTTGCTGCCAATCATCCACAAACAACAGCAGGACTGAACACAAACATTTCCCGTCGGGCAAAATACTGGGCTCTTATAATTTTAATACTGCTCGTTTTTTCTAAATATTTCTACACAGCATGTATCACAAGCTATTTCACATTCTTCTTGATTGACAAATTCGGTGTGTCGGTAGCCGCTTCACAATTATTCCTTTTCGTTTTTCTTGCAGCCTTTGCCATAGGCACAGTAGCTGGAGGTATGCTGGGAGACAAATTCGGAAGAAAATACGTAATCTGGTTTTCTATCGTTGGAGCTGCACCTTTTGCAATTGCCATGCCTTTTGTCAATCTCACATGGACTATAATCTGCTGTTTTCTTTCAGGACTGATAATTGCCTCTGCATTCTCGTCGATAGTGGTTTACGCTACCGACCTGATGCCGGACAAAGTTGGGCTCATTGCCGGCATATTCTTCGGACTGATGTTCGGTTTGGGTGGTCTCGGCTCTGCCTTTTTTGGATGGCTTGCCGACAAGACGAGTATCGAATTCATCTTCCAGGTTAGCGCATTTCTGCCATTACTTGGAATTATTGCCGGACTGCTGCCTAATACGCAGAAAAGGATAAATTAGGATTATGACTAATAAGCTACCGGCACTCTTACAACATCCACTACATGACTGCCAGCACCTATCAGGTCGGCACGCTCGGATATACACTTCTGATACTCAATAAAACGTGCAAAAGTGCTATCGCTCATATGATTTAAACGTGTACGCATATAGTCGGCAGCACCATCGGGCGAAAAAATCGTTATACGCTCCAGTCCAGCTTCTTTGTCCAGATGGTTTATGTCGTCAATGCGTACATAATCATACAGTTCGTCGGCTTGAGCCTGTATATGGAAATTATTGTCTACAAAACCTTTTTTCATCAGTCCATCTATTCTGTCCTCATCGAAACAATATGACAGTATGCTGTATTCGTTCATCAGATAAGCAACAAAAATAAGTCCGCCAGGCTTCGTTACGCGCTTTGCCTCATTCAACGCCTTCAGTTTTTCATCGTCCCCAATGAGATGATATAGCGGACCGAGCAAGAGTGTTACATCGGCAGAACCCGACGGCAAAAACGGCATATTTCTTGCATCACCTTGCACTACATCAGCAGTTGGCTCTCGCTTGAGAAATACTTCAATATTGCGTCGTACCAGTTCTACAGCTTTTACCTTATATCCCTCTTTCATAAGAGCTGAAGTGTAACGTCCAGTTCCTGCTCCTATATCAAGGATAAAAGAGTCTGGTTTCAGAAAACGGTGCAAATGATACATGGTGGTTTCAAATTCCACGATTCCATGTCTGCGCAGTAAGCGCAAATCTTCAGGATGCTTGTTGTAATGTTTCTCTATGTTTGATAATGCCATATTGCGTTAAAGCCTTATAGTTATATATTTACGTTCTATTATTAGATGTAGGCTGTCCGTTACCTCAGGACAAGAGTTTTCCTTCCATAAAAAAAGCGACAAGGATAAGTATATACAACTCCACCCTTGCCGCATTTTATCTTTATATTCTTAAATGTAGAATTCTCAGCTTACAGAAACCTTCCTTACGACATTGCCCACTTTTACAATGTAACATCCCTTTCGAAGGTTCAGTTCATAAACCTTGTCTGCACCGTCAACTTTAATTTTCTTTATCGGTGCACCTGAAATATCATATATCAGTATTGTCTGGTTTGTTGCATTTGTCACACGTAGACGAGTCTGCCCATTTCCGTCGGTTGTTACCCGCAAAGAAATACCTCCCTTTTGACCATCGAAATCATTCTCTATTATCTCGACAGCCGGAATGGCATGAACTGCCATAGGAGCAACCATAAGTCCTAATGCCAATATTATATTGTAAAGTCTCTTCATACCCTCTATATCGTTATAGTTTGTATATACTTTATAGTTTCTGCAAAAATACAATTTATTTTATAAAGCTCCAAGGTTTCATGGCTTTTTTTCTTTATTTTATCTATAAATACCTACTTTAAGGTAAGAAGAGGCCCACGTTTTTGTCCATAATGAAAACTTTGTTTAACTTTGCACGCCGATAAAAAATACTATTGGTACTGTCTGTCCTACAAGTTCTATAGAACCCAAAAGACAAAGAATGCCAACAAAACAAATGTGGAAACAAAAAGAAATATTATGGAATATATGTCACAGGAAGGCTTCGACAAAATAGCCGAAGAACTTCATCATTTAGAGACCGTAGAACTGCCACAGGTAAAAGATGCCATCTCCGAAGCACGCGACAAAGGAGATTTGAGCGAGAACTTCGAATATCACGCTGCAAAACGCGAACAGGGTCGACTTATGGGAAGGGCACGTTTTCTTCAGCGCATACTTGAAAATGCCCGTGTTATCGACAAGTCTAAGTTAAAGAGCGATAGCGTTGGATTGCTCAGCAAGGTTAGGATTACCAATGTTGCTGCCGGCAAGAGTATGGACTATACTATCGTCAGTCCACACGAAGCAAACTTGCGTGAGGGCAAAATCAGTATCAAGTCGCCCATTGCTGAGGCTCTGCTCGGCAAGAAAGCCGGCGATATTGTCGACGTTCGTGTACCGGCAGGAATGATAAAGCTGAAGATTGAGAGTGTAGAACTGTAAACAGACATTCTTTAAAAGATTAGCGGAAAGTATAGACTTCATACTGTCCGCTAATCTTACTGATGATTTACAAATTATCCAACAGCTCTTTCAACCTAAGATACTCTTTGTGCAACGCAAACTTCTTCTGTGGCTGCCGTTCCCTCGTTTCCCGTTTTTTTACACTTTCCATCTCTTTCTTGATAGCCTCAACTTCTTGTGTCTCCATCACCGCTTGATACAAATTTTGTTGAGAAGAAAAAATCTGAGAAGAGGCAACTTGACGCACCAATGATTCATAGAGCATGTCCATAGACTGTGTATCATCTATCCGAAGAATGAGCAACTGTGCCGTCAACCATTGTGTTGCAAAAGATTTAACAACATCAAACGTACCGACATTAGAGTCTTTCCATCGCTTGTAATTTACGAGCAAGCGAAAGCTCTCTCCTTGTTGCAAGATAAACAATGTGTGGCGAGGCATCTGAACGTCAATGAAACGGAGGAGTTCTTGACAGTCGGTTGCCTGTTTTTGTTTTACAAGAAAGACGGCTATCTCATGCACCTCCTTCCCGTCGGTGATGTGTAGATTGCTTGGTGCCAACTTGTAGAGCCAAACTATCTGCTCGATGTTGTCCACGAACAATGATGAGCATCTGTAGCTTGCTGTCGTGCTCGGGCGTGATGTCGCTCAGCATCAAGAGGAGCATCTGCAGCTCTTCTTGGTCAGCTGCCAAGTCTCTGCGCCAACAGATATAGTCCATAAGGCATAGATGGAGAAAGAAGCGGCGGCAATGCTCACCCGGCTCTTGGTGGACAACTGCGCCTTGAGGTCGTCTACCAATCGTTCGCTCGTGTTATTTATCTGTTTCGGTAGTTCCACTAATAATTATAAATATGAATCCAAAAATTTTTTGTAATACGACAAGGAATAGAAATTAACGACAATGGAGACAATAGAGACGACACATATTATATAAAAACAACCTTTACAACACATACAACCTAAACAACCTTCATGCTTGCCAAAACGCAGAGGTTGTACTTATTGTATGAGTTGTATTTGTTGTTTTTTAATCATATCTATGTTGTCTAACATTGTCTCTATTGTCGTTGACCATCACTTCACCCATTTCATCAGTTCGTCATAGTCGGTCACCTTGTGGTAGTATATCCCTGAACCCGACAACTGCTCGAAAAGTTTGTCGGCACAGGCAATCTTGCCTTTCTCTATCTCTCGCAGGTCCAGCGAAGACATGCTGCCCTTTGTCTCTGCCACAAAATAGACGTGTTTTACCGTGCCTTCCTTGAAGGCTATCGCCCAGTCGGGGGAGTAATTACCCACTGGCGTAGGAATATGGAAGCCTTTTGGCAACTTGGCATAGACAGCAACATCAGAAGAAGTATCAAGGTCGGTTACAAACTTTCTCTCTACGCTCATCTTAGCCGTACCATCGGTAAACACCCAATCTACAATACTCTTCTTTCCCTCGTAAGCTTTGTCAAGCGAAGTATGCTTTTCTTCCGTGAATATTGCAGAATCATAACTGCCCTCTATCTCGTTGTAGCTGATGTGGTCCACGATGATGGTTGCCTTCTGCTCCAGTATCAATCGACTCACTCGGCGGATGAACTCCTCAGGGTTCATCTTGTACATGTCGAACTTGCTCGGCAGGATGCTTGTCAGGATGGTGGCGATGGTCTTGCGGGTCAACTTGGTGTTGGCGGCAATCTTGCCTAATAGGTCGTACTTCACGGTACTCACCACGTCGGTGTTCAAGTCGTCGTGCTGCATCTCCTCCTGCACCATCATGCCTTTGCCGCCGTGCCCCATGTCATCGTGCTTCAGGTCGTCTCGCTGTACGCCTCTCGTCACCACATAACTCAACTGCGAGACGTTCAGCTCCTTATCGATGGCTGCCACCGCTTTCTCTATCAGCTCCTTGCTGTCGAAGCTCACGGTGTAGGCATACTTGTGGTTGATGCGGTTCCAAAGTTCCTGGAACTCCTTCTTGTTGAAGTTCTCGTTCAGCTTATTTTCTGGTGTCTGCGGTTTGCTGCCGTCCTCTATCATGCCGTCGAGTGCCGATGGATTCCAAATGCCCTGTACCAACTTGTGAATCCACTTGCCGTAAGGCTGAATCTCCGTAGGCAGTGCGGCGAGGGTGCCGTCGGCTGAGGCTGTGCGATAGGCATCGGTTACATGGTTGTCGGCATCAATGTAGCTGTTGGTGGCAAGATAGAAGTATATCTTGTTCGCCTCCTGCTTGGTGATGCTGTGGCGGCTGCCGTCCTCGATGGTGAAGGTCTTGCCCTCGAAATACTCTGGGTCGGCTACCTTCGGACGGTCGTACAGGTCTTCCGAGATATTCTTCTGCAGGTCGCTCACGAAGTCGGCGTAGCCCTCCGAGGCGATGACGGTGAGGCGGTTGATGTTGTGAACCTGACCTTGCAGGGTGTCGGCATCCTGTCTGATGCCCTTGTTATCTACGCAGAGGCGCAAGCCACGTCCCACCTCCTGTCGCTTCTGCGAGATGCTGTTGGCTTGGCGAAGCGAACAAATCTGGAAGATGTTCGGGTTGTCCCATCCTTCCCTCAGGGCGGAGTGGGAGAAGATGAAGCGCACGGGCGAATAGGTGGGGTCGAGGCTCAAGAGTCGCTCCTTGTCCTTCATGATGAGGTCGTAGGCTGATACGTCGTCGCTGCCTTCTCCCTTCTTGTCGCCGCTGTCCTTCACTCGCTTGGTCTTCGGGTCGATGGAGAAATAGCCTTCGTGGGTCTTGCCTACGGAAATGCAGCTGAGATACTGCATGTAGGCAGGGTCGTACATGTTCTGGTTCTCGTTCAGTTCGGCACGATACTCCTGTTCGAATATCTCGCCATATCTGCCGAGCATGGCGTTGCCGTCCTCGTCGTACTGTCGGTACTTCGCTACTTCGTCGATGAAGAAGAGCGAGAGGCACTTGATGCCACGGTGGAAGAGCTGGCTCTCCTTGCGGAAGTGTGCCTTGATGGTCTCTCGTATCTGGATGCGAGCCTTGTGGTCGGCGGTTACGTTGCCGATTACTTCCTTCAGCAGGAGGGTTACGCCGTTGCCGAATTTTACTTGACTACGGGCTGGGTGCAGACTATCTACTACGATGTCGGTAATCTGAAAGCCCTTGTATTGCTCCATGAATCCCGACTCGCTGTAGAGGTCGTCGCCCTCGCCGAGTTTCTTGTAGATGCGCTTGATGGTACCTGTGCCTTGGCTCTGTTGCTCCATCTCCAGGCGCACTTGCGGTGCCTTGTCCTTGGAGAGCAGGAGTTCGGCGAAGTAGATGTAGCTGTCGGTTCCCTTCAGGTTCTTCAGTTCGAAGCCCACCACCTCTATCTTTTTTACGAGTTTGTGGTTGTAGGCATCGAGGGCATCGAGCACATACACCGTGTTGTGGTGCTCCTTGTGGGTGGCGGAGTAGTTGAGCGTGAAGAGGGGATTGAAGGCTTTGAGGGCAGTCTGCGTAGCGGCACCTCCCATCTTCTGTGGTTCGTCGAGGATGATGATAGGGTTGTTGGCGGCGAGCACGGCGATAGGTTTGCGGGAGCCAAACTCGTCTCGCTCGCTGTTGATGATGCGAGCCGCCTTGTTCTTCGCTCCCTCCTTCATCGTGTTGAATGCCTGGGTGTTGATGATCATCACGCTGATGTCGTTAGACTGCGAGAAGGTGTCGATGTCGTTGAGGCTGCTGCTGTCATAGATGAAGTAGCGAGCCTTCTTGCCGTACTGTTCCATGAAGTGATCGACGGTGATGTCGAAGCTCTTCTTCACGCCTTCTCGGATGGCGACGCTTGGCACCACCACGATAAACTTGGTCCAACCATAGTGCTTGTTCAACTCGAACATGGTCTTGATATAGACGTAGGTCTTTCCTGTACCGGTCTCCATCTCCACGTCGAGCTGACAGGCACCGAGCTTATCCACGAGTTTTTCGTCTTGGTGGATGTTGTTGGCGAGTTGCACTTGTCGGATGTTGTCGAAGAGCGTTACCTTGTCGATGGCGAGACGGTTGTTCTTGTAGCCCAAGCCGTCGTCGGCTTCATTGTCAGAACCGTTGGCGAAGAAACTTTTTTCTGCGGTGTAAAGACTGGTTTGCACCAACTTGATGTGTTGGTTCTTGCTATCCACGACATACAGCTTTCCCTTGTCCATCTTGTAGGTCAAGTTGGCTTGGTTAGGCTGTCCCTTGAAGACATCCACCACGCTCTGCACGGCATCCGTTTGGTATTGTTGAATCTTAAACTTTAGTTTCATAGAATTCGTGTTACGGTATCGGGAGAATAAGTCTTGAAGATTTGCTCGAAGTTTGTAGCCGTGGCATCGTTCTTCATGCTGGTGTCACGGAGCACGGCGTAGGCTGGTTGCATCTTGGCGATGGCAGTCACCACCTCGTCGGTCACGTCCATGTCGAAGCAAGCCACGAGGTAGCCTTCGGCAACATTGTAGATGGTCTTGCCATCCACCGTTGTCGATTCTATCTTCGAGTCGAGGGTAGCGCCAAGTTCGAGCATCACTTGGAAGAGCAAGTCTTCGCCTGTTCGGTCGGACTTCACGTTGTCAACCTGAGTAAAGAGGTCGGCTTGCGAAATGTCCTTTGGAGAATAATAGATGTTCTCCATGTTTGTGGAGTCGAGTTTCAAGACGCGGAAGCCTGTGTCGAGGTCTTGGGTGGTCAAAGGAGATTCCTCCTTGATTTTCTTGCCGGCACGACGGATGCGCTCCTTGCCGATTTCGGGGATGGTGTAGTAGCCTGCCTTGCGTGCATCGCTATCCTTTGCAACGGCAGGATGACCTGTAGCTTCGTCTATGATGTAACGTTCCTTTTCTTCCTCACCGTCTTTATACTTTTCTGTCTTAGTAGTATAGGTTAGCTCTGGGAGCTGCACCATGATGAACTTACGATTGCCTCCATCTTCGGCATTGAGTTGCATCACGGCGTGGGCTGTGGTGGCTGAACCGCTGAAGAAATCGAGGATGAGAGCATTTTTGTCATTGCATAATTTTAGTAGTTCTAACAATAAATATTTGCTTTTAGGATTGTCAAATGGTAAAGGAATTTCTTTTCCTATTTGCGATACTTCAATATCAGTCCAATTGCTTGTTCTTAAAGATGTGTCTGATGGAGCAACCCAATGCTGAGCTCCACCATTCTTTCCTGTACCATTTGGTATTCTTCTTATAAAATCGGTGATTCCCGTCTTTTTGGAATATTCTTCAATAGACATACCTTTAGCAAATTCCATCTCGTATTTTTTATAATTTGCAATAGCTATATCCGCTTTTTCTTTAGAATTTCTCCATTGGCCAGTCAAAGGTGTGAAACCAAGAATGTCATATCTCATAGTTGGTCTGTCTGCATTGCTCCAAAATACATCCCAACGTCCCTTGGTAGAAGCATTTTCCTTTTTCTGTCTCAATGCTTTCATAAGGAAGGCATCTGATTTTGCATAAATAAGCACATATTCAAAGCCTACATTCAGGCTCCACAATCCATTAGAAGCAAATTGTGAGTTTAAACTTTTTATCCGTCGTCTAACAAGCAAGGTGTTTCTATAATTCATTTGACCAAAAATCTCATCGCATAATCTTCTGAGGTTTTCATGCTCGTTTTCATCAATCGAAATAAATATCACTCCATCATCCGTCAGCAAGTCCCTTGCCACCTTCAATCTCGGATAAATCATATTGAGCCAATCGGTGTGGAATCTACCATTGCTTTCGGCATTGGTAAACATACGGTTACCTTGCTCGTCATACAGACCAGAGTTGGCGAGGTATTCTGTAGACGACTGGGCAAAGTCGTCCTCATAAACAAAGTCGTTTCCTGTATTGTAAGGTGGGTCGATGTAAATCATTTTCACCTTGTGGAGATAAGTCTCTTTGAGACACTTCAACACATCGAGGTTGTCGCCCTCGATATAGAGGTTTTGGGTATTGTCGAAATCAACGCTCTCTTCACGACAAGGGCGAAGAGTGGCATTGACGGGGGAGTTGGCAAGGAGAATCGCCTTGCTCTTGTCTGGCCAAGTAAACTGATAGCGCTCCGCACGTTCCGACATGATGCTGTCGGAAAGGTTCTGCTTCAACTTCTCGAAATCTATCAGATGCTTGAGCTGACCGGTACGTTCGTCCACGGTCTCCGTTACGCAGTCTGGAAACAGCTGCGCAATCTTCATAATGTTGTCCTCGACACCATTACTACTCTGCATTCGTAATTTTTCCATGTGCTATAGCTTTAGTTGCGCTGGAACTAAATCATCATCGGAGTAAAACGGGCATCGACCGGGAGACTTGACAAAGCCAATATCTAAAAAAAGCCATTCTTGAAGTGAAGACAAAGAAGAAGCGCAGGCTTCCCTTATCAACACTTGAGGCTTTGGCGTTGCCCGTACAAACGATAAGTTCCGCCCACGCTATAGCGCAGGCGTTCACAGAACTTATTCATCCGTTTGTACATACTTTCAATCGCCAAATTTCAAGTGTATTCCGAACAAATTAGTAAACGCAAGTTTTAATATTTCGTATTATGATGTAATCTATCTATTATTTCTGTTTCTTATATTCTTTTCGTTTTAAATTGTTATACATTATGGTAATCTTCATTCTGAAGCATGTCCTTTACAGTACTTCCATTTCGTCTCTCTTCATAATAAGAGGGTAACGTTCTGGATGCTTCAGACTGTCAATCTCCAAATCTATATTGAGGGTAGGCCATTCGATGGCGTTTCTGCCGCTCATTTGCACATTGAGCGCATCCATGATGCTGGCATTCTTTATCCATGGCATTCTGTTGTAGGAAATGAAGTAGTCGTTTCCTTTCACAGAAAGCATGATGCCTTTATCGTTTATCATCAAGACGCTTACCGACGTGTCTTGTAAATTTGATTTTAAAGTCGTCTCCATTTTCTTGAAGTATATTTTCGATATAACTTAATTCTTTGTTGTTGAAACCAAAGTTCTCCGCCAACTCTATTTCAGGCTCCAACCAATACTTAGCTTCTTTTTCAGCTTTGATGACATGAATATGTATCCTTGCTTCTTCGTTGGAGTATATTTTAAACACATATCCATTTTGCTCTTTGAATTTCGGACTCATAATTCTATTTTAAACAAACATATGTTTCATCACTCCCTTATTTTCCAGTCCACTATCGTTCTCGATATCTTCAGATTTTTTACTGATTACCACCACTTTCTGTCCTGTCTCATTGTAAGCACGTTGCGTAATTCCAATCAACCGTTCATTGGGGGTATTCTCCCCCTCGCCCTTGCCATAAAGACGCTCGTATGGCAGGAGTATGAAATTAAGATAACTCTTCAGACTGTTAGCATCCATGTGTTTCGCACCGCTCATGTCAAAGTGCAATATCGGATGTTTCACCCATTCCTTCTCGTAGTCGGCAATGGCAAGTCCGTTGAAAAGGTCTTTTCTTCCCTCGAAATAGGAGCGGAGTGTAGAGGCGAAGAGCGACTTCCCGAAGCGTCGCGGACGACTAAGGAAGACGTATTTCATACCCTTACGCATAAAGTCTACAATATACTGTGTTTTATCGACATACAGATAGTTGCCCTCGCGGATATTCGAGAAGGTCTGTATTCCAACAGGGTATTTGTTTATTATTTTCTCCGTCAACATATAAGCTTGTTTTCTATTTCCGTTGCTAAATTACTAAGTTTTCGGCAAAGGACAAAGTTTTTTGTACTTAAACTTGCCCTACGCTACATTATTTAATGAAACCTATTAAGTATAAGTAGCTATTCACAATTAGTTTATATAAACAACAAAACGTTTATATTTAAAACAACCGTCACAACCAATACAACCCAAACAACTTTCATGCTTGTCACGCACACTGCGTGTTGTACTTGTTGTATAAGTTGTACTTGTTGTTTTTTATATTATCTCCA
>ERZ808242.614-NODE-614-length-25042-cov-4.150598_pt1 | contig 25042 bp, 17 predicted proteins | sample MGYA00521244_ERZ808242 | MGnify/ENA primary metagenome ERZ808242 (study PRJEB31516, sample SAMN03275573) | gut metagenome | biome: mammalia-associated habitat; material: feces | host: Papio cynocephalus | place: Kenya | collected 2012-07-27 ... | reverse complement strand
GAAAGGTAACAGAATCAACATTATAGATACTCCGGGACACGTTGACTTTACCGTAGAGGTCGAAAGATCTCTCCGCGTACTCGACGGAGCGGTCGCTACGTTCTGCGCGAAGGGCGGCGTTGAGCCGCAGTCCGAGACGGTATGGCGTCAGGCGGACAAGTATCACGTTCCCCGTATCGCTTACGTTAACAAAATGGACATCAACGGCGCAAACTTCTACGGCGCGGTTCAGATGATGAAAGACAGATTGAGAACGAACGCCGTTCCCATCACTCTGCCTATCGGTAAGGAAGACACCTTTAGAGGTATCATCGACCTTATCATGAACGAAGCGATAGTTTATAAAGACGACCTCGGCAAAGAGGAAGAGATAATCGAAATCCCCGACGAATACAAGGAACAAGCCGCTCTTTACCGCTCGCAGCTTATGGAAGTTTGCGCGGAACAAGAGGACGAGCTTACCGAAAAGTTCTTAGAGGGCGAAGAACTCACCGTCGAAGAAATGAAGAGAGCTTTGCGTAAAGCTACGATAGAAATGAAGGTTACCCCCGTTCTCTGCGGTTCTTCTTACCGCAATAAGGGCGTTCAACACCTTCTCGACGCTATCGTCGATTACCTCCCGTCTCCTTTGGACGTTGCTCACGTCGTAGGCGTTAACAAGAAAGGCGAAGAGGAAGAACGTCAGACTTCCGACGAAGCTCCTTTCGCGGGACTCGCATTCAAAATCGTTACCGACCCGTTCGTAGGTAAGCTCGCGTTCTTCAGAGTTTACTCCGGTCACTTGACCAGCGGCTCTTACGTATACAACAGCACGAAGGGCAAAAAGGAAAGAATCGGCAGACTTCTCTTGATGCACGCTAACCACCGCGAAGAAATCGACGAAGTTTACGCGGGCGACATTTGCGCCATAGTCGGTTTGAAAGAAACGACGACGGGCGACACGCTCTGCGCGGAGAACGCTCCCATCATTCTCGAACAGATGGAATTCCCCGAACCGGTTATCAGAGTAGCAATCGAACCCAAGACCAAAGCGGGTCAGGAAAAGATGACGCTCGCGCTTATCAAACTTGCCGAAGAGGACCCGACTTTCAAGACCTACACCGATCAGGAAACGGGACAAACCATTATCGCGGGTATGGGCGAGTTACACCTTGAAATCATCGTAGACAGATTGCTCCGCGAATTCAAGGTAGAAGCTACCGTAGGTAAGCCTCAGGTTGCTTACAGAGAAACTTTCCGTAACAAGGTCGACGCAGAAGGTATGTACAAGCGTCAGTCCGGCGGTAAAGGTCAATACGGTCATTGTAAAATTACTCTCGAACCGCTCGAACCGGGTTCCGGATTTGTATTCGAAGATAAGACGGTCGGCGGCTCCATTCCTAAGGAATTCATCGAACCCGTCAGAAAAGGTATCGAAGAAGCAGCTAAGAACGGTATACTTGCCGGCTACGAAGTCGTTGACTTCAAAGCTACCGTATACGACGGTTCTTACCACGAAGTCGACTCTTCCGAAATCGCGTTCAAGATTGCCGGTTCTATGGCTTTCAAGGACGGCGTGAAGAGAGCTAAACCCGTTATCTTAGAGCCTATAATGAAAGTCGAAATCGTCACTCCCGAAGATTACTTCGGCGATTTGATGGGCGACGTTTCGTCCCGCCGCGGTAACATTACCGGTACGGACGACCGTAACGGAGCTAAGATAATAGACGCCGAAATCCCGCTTTCCGAGATGTTCGGTTACGCAACGGATTTGCGTTCGAGAACTCAGGGCAGAGGACAGTACACTATGCAGTTCTCTCACTACAACGAAGTTCCGAAGTCCGTAGCGGAAAAAATCATCGGCGAAAGAGCCGTAAAAGACAACTAATCGCGTAAATTCTTTTTCCATACGCTTTTAGATAACTATTAAAAACAAAAAATAATTCGGAGGAAACAAACACTATGGCAAAGGCTAAATTTGACAGAAGCAAACCGCACATCAACATTGGTACTATCGGCCACGTTGACCACGGTAAAACCACCCTTACCGCAGCTATAACGATGGTTATGGCTTGCAAAGGTCAGGCGACGAAGATGAGATATGACGAAATCGATAAAGCGCCTGAAGAAAAAGCAAGAGGTATTACGATAAACACCGCTCACGTTGAGTATCAGACAGACAAACGTCACTATGCTCACGTTGACTGCCCGGGTCACGCCGACTACGTTAAGAACATGATTACCGGCGCGGCTCAGATGGACGGCGCAATCCTCGTTGTTGCCGCTACCGACGGTCCGATGCCCCAGACTAGAGAACACATTCTTCTCGCTCGTCAGGTCGGCGTTCCTTACATCGTCGTATTCCTTAACAAGTGCGACCAGGTAGACGACCCCGAACTCATCGAACTCGTTGAAATGGAAATCAGAGAACTTCTCAACGAATACGACTTCCCGGGCGACACCACCCCCATCATCAAAGGTTCCGCTTTGAAGGCTTTGGAAAAAGCTACTTCCGGCGCTTCCGACGAAGAAGTCCTCGCTTCTCCGGAATGCAAATGCATTCTCGAACTTATGGACACCATCGACAGCTACATTCCGAACCCCGAAAGAGAAGACAACAAGCCGTTCCTTCTCCCTGTCGAAGACGTATTCACGATTTCCGGTCGTGGTACCGTTGCTACGGGTAGAGTTGAAAGAGGCGTTGCTCACGTCGGTGACGCTGTAGAAATCGTCGGTCTTAAAGAAAAGCCCACGCCGACCACCATTACCGGTCTTGAAATGTTCCGCAAACTTCTTGACGAAGCTCAGGCGGGCGACAACGTAGGCGCGCTTCTCCGCGGTATCGACAGAAAGAACGTTGAAAGAGGTCAGGTTATCGCTAAACCGGGCACCATTCACCCCCACACCGAATTCACCGGTCAGGTTTACGTTCTTACCCAGGCTGAAGGCGGCAGACACACTCCGTTCTTCAACAACTATCGTCCGCAGTTCTACTTCAGAACGACCGACGTTACCGGTACCATTGCTCTTCCCGAAGGCGTAGAAATGGTAATGCCGGGCGACCACGTTACCATCACCGTTACGCTCATCACTCCTATCGCTATCGAAGAAGGTTTGAGATTCGCTATTCGTGAAGGCGGCAGAACGGTTGGTTCCGGCGTCGTTGCTAAGATTATTAAGTAAGCTTAGCGCACAAAAAATGCATCAAAAAGGTTATCCCGGACGCGGGGTAGCCTTTTTCTTTGCTTTTGCGGTACTTTTATGGTAAATTTGTTTGAGTTTTTTTAAACTTTGTGGTAAAATATACAAAATAAATAATTTAAGCGCATGTTCAACCGCAAGTGAATACGCGTTTTATAAACTACTAATAACGGAAGAGAACGTATAATGAAAGAAAAACAAGATGAAAAGCAATTCAAGCTCAATTTCGAGCTTATCCCCGACAGTTGCTGGTACTCTAATTTGAGGACCATTCTGCAACCGAAGATGTGGGATATTGTTCGCCGCGACGCTTACGAACGCGCAAACGGTAAGTGCATGATTTGCGGGAAACCTTGCAGAAGGTTAGAAGCGCACGAAAGGTGGAGTTACGACGAAAAGAAAGGCGTGCAGAAGCTCGAAGATGTGGTTGCCGTGTGCCATAATTGCCATTCGGTTATCCATATCGGCAGAACGCAGCTCGTCGGCAACGACAATAGGGCGATTACGCATTTTTGCAGAATCAACGGGTGTAAGTATATGGATTACGTCCACGCGCTCGGCGAAGCTAACAGGATTCATCAACGCCGCAACAAGGTTAAGGACTGGAAGCTCGATTTAAGCTGGCTAAACCGCTTTATACCTAAGCCCGACGGGCATACCGCGGACGAAAAGCCCAAAAAAGAAACTACCGAAAAAACCGAAGAATAACAAAACATAGCTGCCACAAGTTGTATTTATGCCTCTTGCGGCAGCCTTTTTTTACGCTACAACTAAACGTAGGGATTGCATTCTTCATCACTAATTATTTTTGCGACAACAAATCGGTTTTTGCTGTGTTAAACTCCCATCAATGTACGCCAAAGTACTATTTCGGTCGTTTGCCTTGCAAAAACCGAACCGTAAACGGCGATTTCTTATCCGCAAAAATGCGAAGCACCTAAAAGAGCGTATTTTTTGATGATTTTTTGCGAGCGTGAGGCAGGCGTACTGAACGTACTCCAATCGAGCGGTCGCGAAAAAGCGCGAAAAAGCCGCCTTTTAGGTAATTAGTGATAAGGAATGAAATCCCTATTTAGAAAAAATGTAGATTTCTACAAAATTTCTCAATATCATTGTTGACTTATATTTTTTATTATGTTACAATAGGTTTGTAAAAGTTGGAGGGCTTTATGATAATAAAGAGGGATTTTTATTTAAACAAACTAATACAACATAGAAAAAACGGTATGGTTAAAATTATTACGGGGGTAAGACGTTCCGGCAAATCATACTTATTATTCAATTTGTTTTGCGACTATTTGGTAAAAAAAGGCGTTAAAGAAGACCATATCATTGCTATTGCTTTAGATGATTTTGGAAATAAAAAATTACAAAATCCCGACGAGCTATATAATTATGTGAAGAGTAAAATTGTCGATAACGAAGAGTACTATATTTTACTTGACGAAATACAGCTTGTATCTGAATTTGAAAGCGTAATAAACGGATTTATGCATATTGCTAATGCAGATATTTATGTTACCGGCAGTAATTCAAAGTTCCTCTCAAGCGATATAATAACAGAGTTTCGCGGTCGTGGTGACGAAATAAGAGTTTACCCGTTAAACTTTTCGGAGTTTTATTCCGTTTACGGCGGTGATTTCGATAAAGCTTGGATTATGTACTGTAACTACGGAGGTATGCCTTTGTGTCTTTTAATGGAAACAACGGCAGATAAAGTGAAGTATTTAACGAGTTTGTTCAATACAACGTACTTGGCTGATATAATCAATCGGAATAATCTACGCGGGACCGTGGAGATAAGTGAATTGACGGATATGTTGGCTTCCTCTATCGGTTCGCTTACGAATCCGTTGAAAATATCTAATACGTTTGCAAGTACGAAAAATATAAAAGTGTCCGCAAACACCATTTCGAACTATCTCAGTTATTTGCAAGATGCTTTTTTAGTTGAAAAATCAGTCAGGTATGATATAAAAGGTAAAAAATATATTAACACCCCTGCAAAATATTATTTTGTAGATTTAGGGCTTAGAAATGCAAGACTTTCTTTCCGTCAACAAGAATATACGCATATTATGGAGAATGTCATTTATAACGAATTACGTTTACGCGGATATTCGGTTGATGTCGGGGTCATAGAAAACGTCGGGAAAGAAGACGGTGCTTCGGTGAGAAAAACTCTTGAAGTTGATTTTGTTGTAAATCTCGGGAATTATAGATATTATATTCAATCGGCTTATAATATACCTTCGCAAGAAAAAATGATACAAGAACAAGCGTCTTTGCTTTCGATAAACGACTCGTTCAGAAAGATAATTATAGTAAATCAGCCGATTATGAGCGGTTACAACGAACAAGGAATATTGATGTTGTCACTGCAAGACTTTTTGATGAATCCTGAGAAAGCTTTGAATTTTTAATAAAAAAGTTCCACTTAAATAATAAGTAAACCGAGCGCGGAAAATTTTCCGCGCTCGGTAGCTTTTTAATAGTTTTTGTAAATGGATAAAAATTGCTCGTTTACTTTGTCGATTAAGCCTTTAACGCGCTTGCCGTCGACTTTCAGAACCTGTCTGTCGTAGGTGTACAAACCGTTGATTTCGTCCTCTATATCGCTTAGTTGCGTGTAAACGAACCCGCAAAGCCCGTTTTTGAGCGACGGGATAATCATTTCGTCTATTAAGAGCTTAAATTTGTCGGTAAGCTCCGTTGCGGAAGTTGCCGTTTTGCCGTAACCGTAAAGCTTATCGGTGAAAACATGCCCCTCAACGAGCCTGCCGTATCCGCCGCATTCGCTCAAAAAAAGCACTTGCTTGCCGTTGCCCTTTAAAATGCGATTGTGAAAGTAAACGTGTTCGCTCTTTACGTCGCTTTTCTTGCGGGCGAACCAACCGCTCGTCGAATCGATAAACCGCGAAGGGTCGGCGGCTTTTACGAGCGTGTAGATTTTGTCGGAATTAAACTGCCCCCAACCCTCGTTGAAAATAGTCCAACCGATAATCGACGGGTGATTATAAAGCGTTTTAACCGTTTCAAGCGTATGCTCTATAAAAAATTTGCGCCGTTTGTTGTTGAAAATCTTTTTGTCAAGCCCGAACTTTAAGCCTATCGTCGGCAAAACCGTTTGCCGTATGTACTTATACGAGCCGCTGTTCACCATGTCTTGCAATACGAGCATGCCGAGTCTGTCGCACGCTTCGTAAAACGTTTCCGGCTCGATTTTTATGTGTTTGCGCAAACAGTTGAACCCGAGCGACTTCATTCTGAGAATATCTTTTGCCCATTCGTTAGGGTCGTCGGGCAGGAAAATTCCGCCCTCGAAATACCCTTGGTCGAGTACGCAACTCAAAAATATCGGTTTGCCGTTTAAAAGAAACAGCGGCGTGCCGTTTATTTTTTTAGTTTCGAAAGTGCGCAACGCAAAGTAAGTTTTTACTTCGTCCGTATCGTTTTTTATCTTCGTTTCATAAACGTAAGGATTGTCGGGCGACCAAAGCCGTATTTCCTCTTCCGGAATAGCGATGTAGCAAGATTTTGTTTTATTTTTGACAAGCTTTTGCCCGCTCGGCAGAATAACTTCGATAACGCAAGGCTTTTCGCAGTCTATATCGACTTTCACGCCTTTTAAGTCCGGAGTAAAGGCGAAAGACTTTATCTCGTCTTCTCCTCGCGCCTCTAAATAAACGCTTCCCCAAATACCGCTGACGGGCGTATACCACATTCCGCCGCGCTTTTTCCGTTGCTTGCCGTAAGGATATTTGAGTGAAAGGGTATCGCGTACGCTCACTATGAGCGAATTTTTCTCTTTCAAAATTTTGGTTACGTCAACTTTAAACGGCAGATATCCGCCCTCGTGAAAAGCAATCGCTTTTCCGTTAAGGCTAACTTCCGCCGTCTGGTCGACCGCGCCGAAGATTAGATAAATTTTGCTGCCTTTCGGAAGATTTTCGAAGCGTTCGGGGTAGGTGAAATCTATCGTATACGAAAGCGTTTTGCCTATTTTCCCGTCATAGAAAGAAAGCTTGGATTGTGGCGGATAAGGTACGGAAATATCCTTGCCGTTAAGCTTCCACCCGTCGGACAAAATAAAGTAATTTTTACGCTTCCTTTGCGGTGTCGGATAAAGCGAAGAAAATGCGTTACTCATATCGTTTTCTCCGTTTTTGCGCTTAGTTTACGCTTTTTTATAAACAGCGTTACGGGAATAAGCAGGATCGCGAGAGCAATGCAGACAATCGCCGCGGCGATGAATATTTTTTCGTTTGGAATGAACGATTGCGTTCCGTCGCTGTTCGTTACTTTATCTGCGTTCCTTAGAACGAACGCGCCTATAGTAGGACCGATAAGCCCCGGAATAAGCACCTGAGCGAAAATTCTTAGTCCTTGAAACATTCCCGTTTTACTTTCGGGCGTGTAATCTCTTACGACCGCGCCGAAAATCCCCGTTCCCGCAAGGTATCCGCACATCATCAAGAGCGAACCGATAAAAACGAGCGGCGTCTGCTTAAAGAAAAAGAGAATCAAAAACCCCGTCGTCATTATGGCTACGGGCGTAAAAATCGTTTTACCGAACCCTAATTTATCGTAAAGTCTGCCGTAGAAAAAGGTGAACGCCGCGGCGCAAATTATGGCGGGAGCCATTATGACTACGTAATTATCAAGCCCTAAACTTACCGAATAGTAAAGGATAAGATATGGCATGAATATCTGTATCGCTATGCCGAAAACGGCGTAGCAAGCGAGCGAAAGATAAAGCTCGGGGCTGCTCTTTATAACCGACGGACGAAAACCGTAAATTATGTTCTTGAAATAGCTTTTGTTGCCGCTTGCGTCTATCGGCTTTTCTTTTATCAAAAACACGCCTAAAACGCCGATTATCACGACGAGTACGCCTATAATCGAAAATATTGCCGTCCATCTCGATTCTTTCGTCAAGTCGAACGCCATAAACCCGCCGAAAACAACGAGTATCGCAACGAGCGGCATCATAGAATTTATTCCTTCCGTTCTGCCTCGGTTTGTGGAGTCGGTGTTGTCCGTTAAGTAAGCGTTAAAGCATGCGTCGTTGGCGGCGGAACCGAAAAACGTCATAACGCAGTCCATGACGATGACTAAAGCGACGCCGACCGCCGTAACGCGCGCGGCAGGAACAAACTTTTCGATAATGTCCTTCCTTAAAAGCGCGAAAACCATTACGGATACGCCCCACAATATGTAGCCTAACGTAATGAAGATTTTGCGCTTTCCGACCTTATCGGCAAACGCCCCGACAATAAGCGTGGTTACCGTCGCCGCGGCGGAAGAGAGCGACACCATGAGAGATATTTGCGCCGCCGAAGCCGAAAACACGTTGTAAATAAATACGTTGAAGTACATGTTTTCGACAACCCACGCTATCTGCCCCGTAAGGCTGAAAATAACCACCGTTAAGTAAAATTTTCCTCTGTTCATTTTTTTAAGCCCTTTTGCTATATATATTTTCAAATTAAGTTTATGTTCCGAGCGGCGAAAATTCGCCGCATATCGAGTTAAGTTCGCAGTTAGAACAAAAACGGCGAACTTAAACATTTTACACGTTGTACGAGTAGAAGTTTCCTAATCCCACGAATTTGCCAAAGATATATTTGTTGGAAGCGGCTTCCGTCATGACGTAGATTTTGCCTTCTTTGTAGACTATCTCTTCGCTCATGGGGATTGCTTTTACGGTGTTGCGCAAAACTTTGCCGTCAAGGTAGTAAAGATTGGCTTTTACGCCGTCGACTTCAATACTGTCCTTTTGAGAGGCGGCAAAATCGTAGAAATAAAGGTGTGAAGCCGCTAAACCGTAAGAGGCGGAAAGCACCATGTAATCGGGTGTGAAGCACATTCCTTGCACGAGCGCGGGGATAGAAAACACCGATTCGGGCGTCTTTTTAATGCCGAAGTTGTCTTTCGCGGAAATGTCGAGGCGGTAGGAAATTATCGTAGCGGGGTTTTCGGTTCCGTCGGGCGTAGTAATGTGTTCCCATTCTTTGGTCTTGTATTTGTCGCCCGGGTCGCGATAGAATGAGCCGATATAGAAGAATCCGCCGTTTACGGAGCAGAACGCGGGGTTAATCGGCGTTTCTATCTTGCCGATTGCCTGCGCTTTTTTCTTGCCCTCGGCAAAGTCAGCAACCGAGAACACGTCTATTTGATTGCTGCCGGTGATATAAACGTAATCGTCGTTTATCGCGATTCCGCCCGTATGCCCGTCGTACTCGGAGCCGTCCGCGCTAACGAGTTCGACGTAGTAGGATTTTTCCTTGTCGAAGTAGTAAACGCGCGAAGACGAGCCGTTAGACATATAGCCCGCAGTCAAAAAACCGTCCTCGTAAGCGCAAAGCCCTTGCTGAACGAAGTTGTCGCGCGTGCCGGGAATAGCCGAATACTTTTCCGAACGGTCGTAAAACGCGGAAAAAGATACGCGCATATAGATGTTCGCGCCGCAAATGAGCAACGCTATCGCCGCAAGGACGATAAGTGTTATTCTTAAAATTCGTTTAAGTATTTTCATAAAAAACCTCGTATCTTGTTATTTTTGTTTTTAAAAAATCGAAATTATATAATCATTGTATAACTTATTGAAAATTTTGTCAATGCAATGCGGCGCCGATTATCTAAAGCGGCGTAAAAACGCTTGCTTTTTTTAGCATAATGTGCTAAAAATACACTTATCAAACATATAGCCTTTTAAAAAAGTAGATAAAAAGAGGGATTAGAAATTTGCTTATGGAAAAGTTTTTGGACGTGTTAAAAGATTCCGCGCTCGATTCGCTTAAAATCCTGCCGGTAATATTTTTAGTGTACGTGCTTATAGAATTTTTGGAGTCGAGAGAATCGGAAGAAAAGCGGCTCAAAAAAATATTCGGCAACAGGTTTTCGCCGTTTTTCGGCGCGGCGATAGGCATTATTCCGCAGTGCGGATTTTCGGTCGTTGCGACTAAGCTTTATCAAGGCGGCTATATTCTTGCGGGAACGCTCATTGCGGTGTATATCGCGACGAGCGACGAAGCCTTGCCGATAATGTTTTCGCGCGCGGTCACGGAGTCTGTCGTTTGGGGCAAATTAGCTCTTATAATCGCGATAAAATTCGTTTACGCGTGCATAGCGGGCTTTGCAATAAACGCGCTTATTAAAAAGGACGTTAAGGAAATAAAAGAGGACGAGGACGACGTAAAAGAGGACGAGGACGGCGACGGATGCTGCCACCACAAAATAACCGGCAAGCGCGAAGCTTTAAAAACTCTTCTTTTTCACCCGCTTATCCATTCGCTAAAAATCATTGCGTATGTTTTTGTCGTAAGCTTTGCGTTCGGCTTAATTGTCGAACTTTTAGTGGGCGAAGAACGCCTTTCCGCATTCCTTTCGTCGTCTTTGTGGCTTCAACCGCTCCTTTCGGGGGTGGTCGGGCTTATTCCTAACTGCGCTTCGTCCGTGCTTATAACCGAACTTTTCTGCGACGGCTACCTTTCTCTCGGCGGCGCGCTCGCCGGGCTTGCCGCTAACAGCGGAATAGGGCTTGCCGTGCTTTTTAAGAACGGCGAAAACGTAAAAAAATCGCTTTTAATAGCTCTTACTACCTTTGCGCTCGCTCTTATTCTCGGTTACGGCGTGACGGCGATAACGGCTTTAATTTAGGCGGCTTTGGTTTGTTTTTCCGCACGTTCGGGGTAAAAAACGAGAATTTTCGGAGGAATTATGGAAACGATTGAACTGCTTGAAAAACAATACGAGGACTTCCTTTTGCTCAATTTAAAACTCGATATGTCGCGCGGAAAGCCGTGCAAAGAGCAGTTAGACTTATCCATGAAGATGATGGACGTGCTTAATTCCTCTACCGATTTAAGGTGTGAGGACGGCATAGATTGCAGAAACTACGGCGTTTTAGGCGGAATAGAAGAGTGCAAAAGGCTTTTAGGCGATATAATCGAAGTTCCGCCGCAAAACATTATCATATACGGCAACTCGTCGCTCCTTATAATGTACGGTTGTATTTCGCGCGCGATGACGCACGGCGTTTTAGGCAGCGAGCCGTGGGCTAAGCAAGGAAAAATCAAATGGCTTTGCCCCGTCCCGGGGTACGACAGGCACTTTGCGATAACGGAATATTTCGGCATAGAAATGATAAACGTGCCGATGAACGCCGACGGACCCGACATGGATATGGTCGAAGAACTGATAAAAGACGAAGCCGTCAAGGGCATATGGTGCGTGCCTAAGTACTCTAACCCCGACGGTACGACTTATTCGGAAGCTACGGTAAAACGCTTTGCTCGCTTAAAACCAACAGCAAAAGACTTTCGCATTTATTGGGATAACGCGTACTCCGTGCATCACTTATACCCCGACAAGCAAGACTTTTTGCTTGAAATTTTAGACGAATGCAAAAAGGCGGGCAACCCCGATATCGTGTATAAGTTTACTTCCACTTCAAAAATAAGCTTTCCCGGTTCGGGCATAGCCGCGCTTGCCGCAAGCGAAAATAACGTTGCGGAAATCAAAAAACAACTTTCAATCCAGACGATAGGCTTCGACAAGGTTAACCAGCTCCGCCACGTAAGATTTTTCAAAAACCTTGACGGAATAAAGGAGCAGATGAGAAAACACGCCGACATTTTGCGCCCCAAGTTCGAACTCGTAGAAAAAATCTTAGAGGAAAACTTGAAAGGATTTGCCGAATGGACGAAGCCGAACGGCGGGTACTTTATACTTTTAAAGACCAAAGGTTGCGCAAAGGAAGTCGTCGCAAGGTGCCTAAAAGCCGGCGTAAAGCTTACCGAAGCGGGCGCGACTCACCCGTACCATATCGACCCCGAAAATTCGTATATCAGAATCGCGCCGAGCTATCCTTCGCTTAGCGAGCTTAAAACGGCGACGGAAGTTTTAGTAAACGCAGTAAAAATCGAAACTCTCTTAAAAAATCAATATTAAGCGGTAATCGACTTATACGCGCACTAAAAAAGAGGTTCTACTTACGGTAGAGCTTCTTTTTTGTCTTTCTACCGATTAAAACTCATTCGTATACCCAAAAAGCAGGGCGGTAGGTTGTAAAGACGAGCCGAACGTAGTAATATAACGTTGACGGCAAAATTGTTTGCCGAGGCATAAAAACGAAAAATAGCAAGAGGTATTACTATGAATAGAAACTATATTTTAAGCTGTGAATCGACGGTGGACGAACCGTATAAAAATATGGCCGACAGGGGCATACCCGTCATCTTTTACACCTATACTATCGGCACGGAAATTTTCGAAGACGACATGAAAAGAACGCCCGGCTCGACCGAAGAGTTTTACGCTAAACTTAAAGCGGGCGCAAAGCCCGTCACTTCTCAAATTAACACCGCGACTTACGAAGAGTACTTCGAAAAGATATCGAAAGAAAACGACGTTTTGCATATAGCTTTCGGCTCGGGAATGTCCGGTTCCGTCAACAACGCTTTCGAAGCGGCGGCGACTATCATGAAAAAATATCCCGACAGAAAAATCGTCGTGGTGGATTCGCTCTGCTCGTCATCGGGCTACGGGCTTTTGGTCGATTACGCGGCGGACATGAAAGAGGCGGGCAAACCTCTCGACGACGTAAAGCAGTGGGTGGAAGATTACCGCAACAACGTTCACCATCAGTTTTTCTGCACCGACCTTTCCTTTTTTAAGCGCAGCGGCAGGGTTTCCGCCGTCACTTCGCTCATCGGCACAATTCTCGGCATATGCCCGCTCATGAAGCTCAACGACGAGGGCAGAATTGTCGCTTACTCCAAAGCTCACGGCAAACGCAAAGCCCTCGACGCTACCTTCGAAGTCATGAAGGAAGAAGCTCTCGGCGGCAAAAATTATGACGGCAAGTGCTATATCAACCATTCTAACAGTCCCGAAACGGCGGAACTGCTTAAAAACAAAGTCGAAGAATATTTTCCGAATCTCAAAGGAAAGGTAAAAATATTCGATATAGGTTTCGTCGTCGGCGCACACTGCGGACCGGGCGTTACCGCGCTTTACTTTTTGGGTAACCCCAGAAAACATATTACTAAAAAGTGATTATCCTATCGGGAATAAGAATAAGTTCCTACTATATAAACCGCAAAAAAAAGCTTCGCTCGAAAATTTTCGGGCGAAGCTTTTTTGTTAGTTAATCATTGATTTTCGTTATAAATATCTCGATAAAGTCCTCTTTATCTCGTTCTCGTCAAAGCCCTCGCAAGTCCAAAAAGTGATGAGAGGCAACCGCACTTTTTTTAGGATAAGCGCAACCTTTTCGTCGCGTTCCTCTCTGTCTTTCCGAAAATGCGTGTCGTCGTTTATCTCGATAAGCGCGACGGGACGATAGTTTTCGTCGAATATCCCGAAGTCTGCGTTGCGGAAAAGTTCCGTTCTGAACCCGCCGCCTTCCTTATCTATAATAGAGGCAAGGTTGACTTGCGGTAAAACGATATACCTTGGCGCGGCGGCGCAAATTGCGCGGAAATATTCCGTTTCCGTCCTCGTCATAAGCGAACTTTTGAGTTTGTAACGCGGTTCGCTTTTCTTGCCGCGCATAAAAAGCGCAATTATAATAATGATAAGTGCAACCGCAACGCAACAAAAAATCGCAATCGTTCCCGCGCTCGGTTTAAACGCTAAAAATAAGTTTTTCATATTCCCATGTTAACACATTCCGCCGCGCTTTGCAAGCGGCGCAAAATAAATTTTATCAAATTTTCCCTTCTCGAAACACTTTTCCAATGCTTAATTGTGTTCGTTTTGTGAAATCGTTCACAAAAAATTCAAAATCGGGCGTTTTTTAAGAGCGAAAAATTGACAAAAAATCCGAAAATGCGTGATAATCGACTTATAGGCAGACTTTTGAAATTATGAAAAATGAAAACTCGGCGATATTATCCGTTTTCGGCGGACAAAAATTCAAAATCGGGCGAAAAAAACTAAAAATCGTGCGAAAAAATTTAGCGAAAACTATTGAAAATTCGCGCGCGATATGATATTATATAAGTACGTTTTAGTTTATTCGGTTTCGAGAACGTTTTCAAGGCGGGTTTCCGCTTTTGAGGGCGCGAGAAACCGTCGGGAGAGACGATATGAAGTCATTAAGGAAAAATTCGATAATATCGCTCGCCTTAGTCTGCGTTTTTTCTCTTTTACTCGCTTTTTCTCTTAGCGGAGTAAAAGCCTTCGCAGTCGCGCCTACCGCGACGGAAGCGCAAAATTATTACGAGGAAAACAAGACTAAAGTTGAGTTGATAGACGAGGGTGCGGCGTACTTCAAAAAAATGTGCGACGCTTACGTCGACACGGGCGATACCGGCGCGTACGATTCGATGTTATCTCTTGTAAAAGTAGCCGAAAAGGCGACCGACTACAAGAATACTTACGCGGCTGAAAAGTATCGGCTTACGGACAGAAAAACCGTGACGAACGAGCTTACCCTCGCTTTGAACGCGGTTAAAGCCACGAGCGATAATTGCAAAGATTTTAAATATTACGAAAAAGAAGCCAAGTATCTCGAACGCTTAGAAACGTTAAAAACCAAGCTCGATACGCTTAAAACAAAACAAGTTTTGTTCGACGAAGCAAAGAGCGCGGCGAAAACTTCGCTCGAAAATAAACGCGACGAACTTTTAAGCGTTGAAGGCTCCCCGGCATTAGTCGTAGGCGCGCTCGATACGACCGCGAAAACGGCGGTAAAGAGCATTGCGGACGAGTACTTGGCGAAGATAGAAGCTGTTACTTACACGACCGACGTTTCCGACGAAAAGGACGACGAAAAGTATCTTAAAGCTTCTTCGGCAGCCGAGGAAGCCGCAAAGGCGGGCAAGGACGAACTCATAGCCGTTCCCAAAAACGACGTCGAAAGAACGTATAACGACCTTTGCGATTACGAAGCCATGCGCGACGGTTATATCGGGAAAAAGGACGGCGAAACGGACAAACAGTTCGCCGAGAGAAAAGCCGCTTTAAAAGCTAAAGTCGTAGCTTCAATCGAAGCCTTGAACGAGGGGTTCTTCCCCAACGCCGCTAAGGACGTTTTGAAAGAATATTCCGCGGAAAAGATACGCTTCGACGCTTTCGTAAAGAGCTATAACCCCGACGACGTGCCTTACGCCGATAAGGATACCGTACAAAGCGAGGACGGCGTGTTCACCGTAACGGCTTACTATCAAGGCACCGATACAAAAGTTGCGGTATTCCCGGGGCGTGCGGTCGTCAAAGCGTTGAATTGCGGCTCGGGCGCGGCTAAGGTGAACGCCGAAAACGCCATTCGCAAAGACGATAAAAAGCTCGGCGTGGCGTACTTTATGCTTATCTCCGTCTACGCGGGACCGACCGAATGGACGACGCTAACCGAGGACGCGACGGGCAAAAAAATCGAGTACGAAGTGAGCGTCGACTTGGAAAAATATTACGAAGTCTACATAAAGAACCACGAAAGCTTGCTTTCGATGTTGCTCAAAAAGATTAACTTCGTCGCAAAAGCGGGCGCGGACAAAGCGGAAAACATCGCCGCTTGCGCAAACGATTACTTAGCAAAAAATAAAGCGGAAAATACTTCGCTTTGCTATTATTACACAAGAAGTGCCGAAGGCGATTCCGCGGTGACTCCGCTCGCCTACGAGTTAAAGGAGGGAAATATCCTTATGTTCAAAACAAACGCTTTCAATCTCTTCGCCGTTTCGGAAGTAAATTCGGGAAGCATATTCACTCAGCCGCTTTTCTATATAATCGCGATTTTGGCTCTTATTCTCTTGATTGCCGTAATCGTAATCATCGTTAAGAACGTTAAATATTCTATCCGCTTCGTTACGGGCGACGGCAGCAAAGCCGTTACCGTCAAGGCGAGAAAGGGCGAAAGTTTCGTTATGCCGGAAAACCCCGTCAAAGCGGGTTACGTTTTCGCCGGCTGGTATGAAGATAAGGAATTGACGAGAAGATTCCTCGACACCGTTATCACCCGCCGCAAGAATATTAAAGTTTACGCTAAATGGGTCGCGGCGTTAACCCCGGGTACGATTGAAACGTATTTTGCAAAACTCCGCGCCGAGCTTTTGAGCCACGGCGCATATGAAGACCCGACCAAGCTCAAAGACGGCGAAACGGCAACGCTCGCCATACTTGCTTCTTCCGCTACGGAAATCAAGTTATACCTTGCCATAGACGCTAAGTCCGCCGCGGACGCAGGTTACGAAGTAAAAGCCGTAACCGCCAAGGAATATGCCGAAACGCCTACGCTTTGCATAATCGACGGCAAAGAAAAATTCGTCAAAGCCTTAGAGCTTATCGACCGCCTTGTTAAAGAAAACGAGCTTGTCGAACAGCCGATAGCGATTGAAGAAAAAGAAGAAGCAGACAAACATTACTTCGCGCTCACTCTCACCGCGCCCGCTCCCGTAGAGGAAGCCCCGATTGAAGAAAAAGCAGAAGAAGTTAAAGAAGAAACAAAAGAAGAAACAAAAGAAGAACCGACCGAAGCGGTTGTCGACGCAGTCGAAGAACAACCCGCTAAAGAGGAAAAAGCCGAAGAAGCTCCGACCGAGAAACAACTTGCCGAATACTACACCGCAATCCGTAAAGCCGCTATGGGCTACGCGCTTGCGGAAGCGAACGACAAGGTTAAAAACGGTATGATGCTCGTTAAGGCTTACGTAAAAGCCGACGGCGTGTACGTTTACCTCGCGGGCGACGCCGAAGCTTTGGGACTTGAAAAGGCAGAAGGCTTGTTCGTAGGCGACACCCCCGCGTTCGCGAAAGTCACGGACGAAGCTACGCTTGAAAAAGCGCTTGCTGCAATCGATACGGTAATGACAGGTTACGGACTCGAAAAGACGGGCGAAGAAACCGAACTCAAAGAAGCCGGAAAGAACGGCTTCGGCTACCGCTTAAAATTTAACGACTGATTTAAAGTCTAAGCGATAACGCATAAAAAAGCGCGCATAATCTCAAACGAGGTTATGCGCGTTTTCACGTTTTTTTATTCTTTCGCATAAGATAGTACGCTAAGAGGTTTAAAGAATGTACGACGGATTGAGTAAAGCCGTAATAAACCTTACAAATCTCGAAAGTAACTATAAGACCGTGCAGGCGAAAAAGGTGCTTGCCGTCGTAAAGGCGAACGCTTACGGACACGGCGCGGCGAAAGTCGCCGAAAAGCTCTTAAGCCTTGGTTGCTCGTCCTTTTGCGTGGCGGATATAAGCGAGGCGTACGAACTTAGGAAAGCTTTATTGCCCGCCGTTCCCGAAATAGTGATTTTGGGCTACGTTCCGCCCGATTTTGCCCGCGAATGCCTTTTATACGCCCTTACGCCGACTATTTTTAATTACACGCACGCACTTAGCTTTCTTCGCTTTCTGCCTGAAAACGGGCGTTTAAAGGCTTATATCGCGTACGATACCGGTATGAACCGCAAAGGGATAGTGTCGCGCGGCGAATGCCTTGCGGCGATAGGCGAAACGGAAAAAATACTTGCGCTAAAAAACTTGGAAATCGTCGGCGCGTACACTCATTTTTTTGCGGCGGACTGCGGTGAAAGGGGAAAAAAGCAAACGAATATTCAGCGAGAAAATTTCTGCAAAATATTAAAGGCTTTTCCGTCGGCTTTTTCTTCCGTTTCTCTCTCTTCCCGTCGCTCCTGGTTCGGCGAGGACGTGCGCGCGGGGCTTATCTTATACGGCTACCCCGGCGGCAAACCCGTCATGAAGCTTTGCTCTGCCGTTGTGGACGTTCGCGACGTAAAAGCGGGCGAATACGTCGGTTACGGGCTTATCCGTGCAAAAAAGGATATGACGGTCGCGCTCGTTCCCTTGGGCTACGCGGACGGCGTTCTGCAAGCGTATTCGGACAAAAAAGTCAAAATAAAAACCGAAAGAGGCGAATTTTTCGGCACCGTTTTCGGCAGAGTGTGTATGGATTTTACGCTTATCGACGTATCGGAAAAGCCGATAAAGATAGGCGACGAAGTTATATTTTTCGGCGAAGATACCTCAACTTTGCAATCGATAGCGGGTAAAAAGCTCCCGGTTCATGAATTGTTAACGTCGGTTTCTTCTCGGGTTAGAAGAATTTACAAGGAAAGTTGATAATTAAAAGTTGAAAGTTAAAATTTATGCCGCGCTATGCGCGGCTCGATATGCGCGTTACTCGCGCTCGATATTTGCCGTAAACGGCAATCGATATGCCGCAAAGCGGCTCGATATTCGCGCATAAAGCGCGAGCGAAAGAGGCTTTAAAATATTTTATATATTATGTACGTCCTCAATTTTCACTTTTCAACTTTCACCTTTCAACTATGAAACAAGCTCGGCGTTTTTACCGAGCTTGTTTCATAAGCTTTTATTCTTCAATCATTCTTCTTATTTCGGGAACGGCGGCAATGCCTGCTAAATAGCCTTGCTCGTATATGAACTTTTGTTCTTCCACCTTGTATTGAGAAAGGTTTTTGAAGTCCGGGTTTACGGAGAGGTCGGGCGTGTCCTTTGGCTTCCACATATAAACGGGTCTGTGGTCGCTTACGTCCACCGCGCGGAGCGCGACGTTGACAATGTTTTTTATCTCCGTGTAAGGCGGCAGTTCTCCTAAAACGTCCACCGCAACGACCTTTTCCGCGCCTAAATCGCGCGCTTGGGCAACGGGAATACGGCTTAAAATTCCGCCGTCAACCAAAATCATTCCGTCCTTTTCTACGGGAGTGAAAACGCAGGGGATAGACGCGCTTGCCGTAACCGCGAGCCGCAAATCGCCCTCGGTGAAGGTAATCAGCTTGCCGCTAACGAGGTCCGCCGCGACGGTCGCGAACGGAAGGGGCAGTTCTTCGAAAGTCGGTTTTTTAATGTAACGATTGATTAGCGAGTGCATTTTGTTGGTTTTGAGTAACGCTTTGTTTGAAAACAAACTCACCGTAAAGTCGACTATATCGGAGTTTTTGAGTTTGAACGCCGCGCGCTTCATTTCATCGGGCGTCATTCCCGAAAGATAACACGCGCCGACTACCGCGCCCATCGAGCAACCCGCCATAACGTCCGGGCGAATGCCGTTTTCGTCCATCGCTTGCATAAACCCTATGTGCGCAAACCCGAGCGAGCCGCCCGAGCCTAAAACTATGCCTAACTTTTTTGCCATAACGTCCTCCTTTGCGTAAGAAATACTTTTGTTTTTCCGTTGAGTTAAAAGAAAAGCAGCTCGGTTGATAAGGGAAATCCTTTAAAACTAAAAGCTGCTTGTTTTATTTTGGGGTAATAATGTGAATGCTTGGAAAATGTGAATTAAGATTTGCTTGCTTCGGGAGTTTTCTTTTCGGTTTCCGTCTTGTCTGAAAACTCGGCTTCTTCGGCTATCTCTTCGACTTTCGATTCGTCGGTTACAACTACTTTTATTTCGTAAACTCTTCTCTGCGTGCAACGCGTGAGAACGATGTGCAAGTGTTCGAAGTCGAACGAATCGTTCTTTTTCGGCAGTTCGCCGAGCATTTCCATAACCCAGCCGCCGACCGTTTGGGAGTCGAAATCGTCCTCTTCCGTTTCCACGGAGAAAAGTTCGAAAAAGTCGCCTAAGTCGGCGTTGCCGTCAACCCTATAAGTGTTGTGGTCGAGCCGTTCGAAGTATTCCACTACCTCGTCATGCTCGTCCCAAATTTCGCCGACAAGCTCTTCGAGGATATCTTCCATCGTGACTATGCCGAGCGTGCCGCCGTATTCGTCCACGACGACCGCGAGGTGAACCTTGGCTTTCTGCATGCTTTTAAGTAGCGTGGAAATTTTCATGTGTTCGGTCGCAAGCGCCGTCTTTTTTATTATTCCGTTAACGTTTTTGTCGCCGCGGTCCATCGCGATAAGAAAATCTCTTTCGTGAATCATGCCGACGATTTTGTCTATCGTGCCGTTATAAACGGGTAGGCGCGAGTAGGCGTTTTTAAAGAAAACTTTCTTTATTTCCGCCATAGGCATGTCGATAGGCACGGCTACGACGTTGACCCTCGGCACGAGGATTTCGCCGACTTCGCAGTCGTGGAACTCAATCGCGCTCGAAATAAGGTCGGATTCGCTCTCTTCGATGGAACCGTCCTCGTTTGCTTCTTCAACAATGTTCAAAAGCTCTTCTTCCGTTATGCCTTCGCTTGCCTGGAGCTTGAAAACCTTGCGGATAAGCTTTTTAAGCCCGGAAAAAATAGCGCAGAGCGGCAACAAAATCACCATAAAAAAGCGAAGGACGGGGTAGGCGAATTCCGCAAACGCCTCGGGCATTTCTTTAGCGCAAGTCTTGGGCGTGATTTCGCCGAAAATAAGAATAACGAGCGTTAAAACAACCGTAGATATGGTGGGACCCGCTCCGCTGCCTAAAAGTTCGACGAACAGTAGCGTTGCAAGCGTGGAAGCCGTAATGTTGACGATATTGTTGCCGATGAGCAGCGTAAAAAGCACGCGGTCGTAAATTTCCGTGAGCGCAAGCACCTTTGCCGCGCGTTTGTTTCCGTCGTTCGCGCGCGTTTTTAGGCGCGGTTTGTTGACGGATGTGTAAGCCGTTTCCGTAGCGGAAAAGAAAGCGGATAAGAGAACTAAGCAAACGATTGCGATAATATAAATCGCTATAATCGTACTGTCGGGTTCGGGTTCGGGATCTAACATAGAAGCCTGAATGATTACTCCTTAAATTTAAAAAAAGATTTTATTTTTACCCTTTGTTTTCGGCTTTTTAGCGCGTGTTTTTTGTCGCTTGCGCAGATTTTTGCCGAATTGTTATCCATAGGATAAAAATATTTAATTTATTTTATCATAATAACGCGCTTTTGTAAACTATTTTATTTGCTCCTTTCATATTTATACCCCGTCAATACGGTCGAATTTGTCATTTTTTTGCTTTATAAGTATAAAAGAGCGGCAAAAAGGCGAATAATCGGGTATAAAATTTTTTTGAGAGGTAAAAATGCAGTACTTTTCGTTGTTTTTTAATAAAGTTGCCTTGGAACTAACTAAGAACGGCTACGTTCCGCTCGTTCTCACGCTTTCCGCGATAGGCTTGAGCGTTTCGCTCTGTTCGGCTTGCGCGTTCGCCGCGGCGGGGCGGGTTAAGCCGTCTTTTTTCGTCGTTTTCTTTTTAGCCGCGATATCCGTCTGCCATTATCTGCTCGTTAAAACTATGGGAAACGCCGCGAAAGAAATAGGCTTTGTTGTCGAACAAAAACTCTTTTCCGTAGCTTCGTCGCTTATACTGTTTTTCGCATTAATCGCGTTATACACGGTTATTTTGCTTTTGCTTGCGCTTTCGACTCCTCGTGAAAAGCCTAAAAAAGAAAAGAAAAACGATGTGTATTTTAACGCCGATAAGCGAATGAGAAGATACGGCGGCAGGGTGGAGGAATTCGAGCTACCCGTTTTGAAAATGCAACTAAGAAAACTCGGCGACGTCGAAAAATGCGCGCCGACGAACTTCAAATATATTGCCGAATTTATCGCCCAAACGGAGCAAAACTGCCCCGATACCGTTAAGGAAAAACTAAAAGAAATCAAGGCGACCGTCGCGCGTTATAACGGCGTGTGCGACGTACCCGTCAAAGCCTTTAACGAATTTTTGCCATATCTTTTAAAAACTTGGGCTAAATACGTCCGCTCCGCTTCTTGACAAATCCGCCGCCTTGGGGTAAAATAAATACAAGTTGAAAATTGAGAATTGAAAGTTGAAAATTAAGAACGAATTTTTATATATTATTTGAATCCTCAACTTTCCACTTTCAACTTTCATCTTTCAACTTTTACGGAGGCAAACTCATGGATAAGGTTATTTTTAAAGGTTTCAAGGTGACGGAAAGCTATTTTAAGCTCAACGAGGCGGCAAAGGAAAACGAAAAGTACACTATTGCGCCGCGCTTCGAGTGTAGGCTTGCTTCATCGGGCGTGGAATTCGAAGCCGATTTTTCCGTTTCGATAGCCACCGTAACCGAAGATATGCCAGCTCCGTTCGACCTTAAAGTCGTGCTTAAAGGCAGGTTTTCCTCCGAAAATCTCGTTTTAAACAAAACCGTGCAACTCCGCCATGCCGTCGGCACGCTGTTTCCGTTTTTAAGGTCGCATGTCGCAACGCTGACGGCAAACTGCTCCGTTCCCGCGTTCGTTCTCCCGGAAATAGATATCGACGCGATGATTTCTTCGTCCGTCCGCCCGCTTGAAACGCCCACGCCCAAGGAAGAATTGAATTGATTTTAAAAACCGAATATTTTTAAAAAGTCCGCGAATAAGTCGATTATCGATATATTCGCGGACTTTTTAAAGTTGAAAATTGAAAACGGAAAGTTGAAAATTGCGGTTATACATATTATTAAAATTTTCTCAACTTTAAACAAAAGCAAATTTTGGTCAAAGTGTATATAATATTTATGCAAAAGTTCAAATGTGAAATTTGTTTTTTAAGCGTCAAAACTTGACTTTGAATTTTAATTGACTATAATATTTAGTCGAAAAAAAGGTTGAACGTAACCTTATTCTATAATATCGTATGCATGCGCGCGAGAAAACGCGTTGTAAATATTTTTTACAGGAGTGTAAAAGGAATGTTAAAAAACAAAATTAAAACCTTTTCCGTTTTAGCGTTGGTTTCCGTTCTTGCAATTTCGTTGTCGCTTTTCGGTTTATCTCTCGATAAACCCCGCGGCTTCGTCTTTGCAGCCGAAGCCGAAACCTCTTCTTCGGGAGAAAGCACTACGGAAGAAACGGCAGTAGCAAAAATCGGCGAAAAAACCTACTCTTCGTTAAGTGCGGCTGTAGAGGCTGCAGAAGCCGGTGACACGGTAACGCTTGTTGCCGATACGGAAGATAATGTAGTTGTTTCCAAAGACTTAACAATCGACTTAGGCGACTATACGGTATCTAATGCTTCTAAGGGTGATAGTGAAGTTATTAAGGTCACAAGCGGTACTCTCGTACTTAACGCAAATAAAGGTGGTGTTTATGGCGGCTCAGGGGCAAATTACGTAGCTATTTGCACAATTTCCGGTAGCATTGTTATTAATGGCGGTAATTATTCAATCGGCGGAGATAAAAACGGTTTAGCAAATCCGACTGTTTATATATATGGTAGCGGCAATGTCACTATCAACGGCGGTACGTTTTCAAGCGAAAAGCCCTATAACGGGCGTTATTATGTTTTAAATATACTGAACAAAAAAGGAAACGGTACTTTCGTTGTAACCGGCGGTACGTTTATAAACTGCAATCCTGCGGACGGCGACGATAACTTGCATGGTAATTTTGTTGCGGAAGGATATGTTTCCGTTGACAACGGCGACGAAAGCTATACCGTTAAGAAAGTTATTGCAAAAGTCGGCGAAAATTCTTACGCTTCCTTAGCGGAAGCGGTAGCCGCGGCAAAAGACGGCGATACAGTAACGCTTGTTGCCGACACGGCGGAAAACGTAACGATAAACAAGAGCTTAAAGCTTGACTTAGGCGACTATACGCTTTATTCGGGAGCTAAGGATGTTGTTTTGACTGTTAAAAGTGGCAATGTGGTTATCAATGCGGATAAAGGCGGCGTGCGTGGCGGTTCCGGCAGCAACAATGTTGCGATTATGGTAACGGAAGGTAACATTACTATCAACGGCGGTAACTATTATGTCGGCGGCGATGCAAATGGCGACGGCAACTCCACAATATATATTGCGGGTAGCGGTAATGTTACCATAACCGGCGGTAACTTTGAAACCGAAAAAGCATGGGAAAAATTCTACTATGTTTTGAATATACAGAACGATAAAACAGGTACTTTCGTTGTAACCGGCGGTACGTTTAAGAACTATAACCCGGCTGTCGGCGATGATAATAAAGGCGGCAACTTTGTTGCAGAAGGATACAATGTTTTAGAAGACACTACTTCGCCTGATTATACGAAATATGAAGTTATTAACGGTGTCTTTAAAGTAACGAAAGTAGGCGGCGAAAAGGTCGGTTACTATAATACTTTGGAAGAAGCTATTGAAGCCGCACCTGAAAAAGGATATATATATTTAGCCAACGATTATACGGCTTCGGCAAGTGTTTATGATTTAAGCGGTAAAGTATTACGCCTCAACAATTATACTTTGACTTGCAGTGAGGGAACGTCCTTTGTCGGAGAAAACGCGGGAATAACTTGGGGTAACGTTGTCGGTGAAAACGGTTCGTACGCTCTTATCATTGGTAAAGAAGATTATAAAACAGACAACTTTAAAATCTCTGTAGGTAATTATTGCGGAATAAAAATCCAAAACGCCACAAACGTTACGCTCGACGGTTGCAATATCGAAGCTCCTGCCGAATACGCTTTGTCACTCGGTGAAAACGTGACTGTTGTCGTTGGCGGTTACAATACAAGCTCTTTTAAGACCGGAGCCAAAGGATTTTTTGCTTGCGAAAAAGGTTCCAAGCTTACGATAGAGAATAATGTATTTTTGACGGGCGACGGCAAATTTTTTGTTAACCTCGGCGGCGAGCTTGTCGTTTCGGCTGATGCAAAAAAATTGCTTGAAGAAAAATTCGCGGAAGTAGTCGCAAACTATGTTTTTGTAACGACGGAAACCGAAGGCTATTATAGCGTTATAGAAAAATCCACTCTTAAAGAATATCTCGTTAACCTCGGCACCTCGATAACGCTCAAAGTCAGCGTAAACGAAGTCGGCAAAAACGTTAAAGTTACTTACGCTTACGGCGACGATGAAGTCGAAATCGTAAAACACACCGACGGTTTCTACTATATCGAAAACATTACGCCGCAGATTATCGACAGAGTATACACCGTAAAAGTTTATGAGGGCGAAACCGTTGTCGATAGCAAGGAACTTAGCGTTCTCGGCTACTGAGATACGCTTCTCGGAACGACTACTGCAAG
>ERZ808242.612-NODE-612-length-25051-cov-3.976636_pt1 | contig 25051 bp, 19 predicted proteins | sample MGYA00521244_ERZ808242 | MGnify/ENA primary metagenome ERZ808242 (study PRJEB31516, sample SAMN03275573) | gut metagenome | biome: mammalia-associated habitat; material: feces | host: Papio cynocephalus | place: Kenya | collected 2012-07-27 ... | reverse complement strand
ACCACCGCCATCAAGCGCGCCCGTCAGATCGCCCTGCTGCCCTACGTCGCTGACTGATTATGATAACCTGCACCCCGGAAGATTTCTTCCGGGGTGTTATTTTTCTTGCTATTTTCCCCATGGGAAGGTATAATAGTAGCAGATTGCCCCGGAAGGGATGGTTTTCCTTTCGCTTCGGGCGTCTGCATCCCAAATTTTTTCGAGGTCGCAAATGACTGCTAAGAAACGGATACTTCTTCTCACCACCGGCGGCACCATCGCGTCCGTTCCCGGTGGGGAAGGGCTGGAGCCACGGCGCTCCGAGGTGATGGAGCGGGAGCTGGAGCAGCTGCGCACCTATTACGACATCTCCGTGAAGGACGTGATCTGTCTGGATTCCTCCAACATCCGGCCGGAGGAATGGCAGCTGATCGCACGGCACATTTTTGAAGACCGGGCGGGCTACGACGGGATCGTGGTCTCCCACGGCACCGACACCATGGCCTATACTGCCTCCGCCGTGACCTTCATGCTGCCCAATATCGATATCCCGGTGGTGTTCACCGGCTCTCAGCTGCCCCTGACGGACATGCTCAGCGACGGCCCGGACAACCTGCGCACCGCCTTTGCCATGGCGGCCTCCGGTGTACCCGGCGTGTTTCTGGCCTTTGACCGGAAGGTCATGCTGGGATGCCGGGCGGTGAAGGTGCGGGCGTCCGGGTTCTCCGCCTTTGAAAGCGTCAACGCCCGGTATGCCGCTCTGGTCAGCAACCGGGGGCTGGTGGTGGACGAAGATGTTCTGCCCCGGCGCACCGGCGAAAGCAGGCTTCTTTCCGATATCAGCAGGGAGGTTTTCCTCCTGAAGCTCACGCCGGGACTGAATCCGTCTGTTTTCGACATGCTGGCCGCCATGGGCTACAAGGGCATCGTCATCGAAGCCTTCGGCCTTGGGGGCGTCAACGTGCTGCACCGGGGGCTGCGGGGCATCCACCGCTGCGTGGAGGACGGCGTCAGCGTGGTGGTGACCACCCAATGCCTGTATGACAGCGCCGATTTACAGGTGTACCAGGTGGGCAGCAAGCTGCTGGAGCTGGGCGTCATTCAGGGGCGGGACATGACCTCCGAAGCCGCCATGACAAAGCTCATGTGGGCGATCGGCCAGGGCATGAGCCCGGCGCAGGTCTCGGAATTATTCAGCCAGAATCTTGCGGGAGAGGTCACCGTCTGACTGCCCGCCGGAAATAAAAGGAGGTTACCTTATGGATCCCATCTACGTTACCGGCCACCGGAACCCGGACACGGACTCCATCGTGGCAGCCATTTCCTACGCGGCGCTGCGCAACGCCTGCGGGGATCGGGAGTATGAAGCGGCCTGCCTCGGCCGTGTGTCCGACGAGACCCAGATCGTGCTGGATCGCTTCGGCTTTTCGCCCCCGAAACGGATCACCGACCTATATAATCAGGTGCGGGATCTGGATTTTGACAAGCCTCCCATTTTAAGCGGCGGCGTGACCATGGGACGCGCCTGGGACGAATTTCAGGCTTACCCCGCCATCGCCGCCATCCCCGTGGTCAAGGAGGACGGCACGCTCCATGGCATTCTGTCCCGGACGGACATCGCGGACTACAACATGTCCCGCACCAACTCCGGCGTGCTGGAGGAGGTACCGCTGTTCAACGCCATCTCCGTTCTGGAAGGCAAGATCCTCAACGACGCAGGGGAGAGCACCGACACCATCTCCGGCGAGGTCACCATCGCCCTGCCCCAGAGCCGGGAGAATCTGCTGTTCCATTCCAAGCAGAGCATTGTGCTCTGCGGCAACCAGCCGGACATGATCCGTCGGGCGCTGGAGCTGAACGTCAGCTGCCTGGTGCTGTGTCAGGCGGAAATTTCCGAGGAGCTGCGCACCCTGCCCACGGAGACCTGCATCATTTCCACCCCTTACGACGCCTTCCGGGCGGCGCGGCTGATCTTCCAGTCCATCCCGGTGGAGCGGATCTGCAATACCCAGAACGTTGTCAGCTTCCACCTGGACGACCGGGTGGACACCGTGCGGGATATGGTGCTGAAATACCGTCACCCCAGCTACCCCATTCTGGACGGGAGCGAAAAGGCCGTGGGCATCCTGACCCGGTATCATCTGCTCCGCCCCCGGCGCAAGCAGGTGGTCCTGGTTGACCACAACGAGATATCCCAGTCCGTTCCCGGTCTGGAGGAAGCGGAAATTCTCGCCATTATCGACCATCACCGGCTGGCGGACATCCAGACCGGCAACCCCATTTACGTCCGCAACGAGCCGGTTGGCTCCACCAATACGATCCTCGCGGAAATGTATCAGGATCGGGGGCTGATGCCCTCGGCCAAGCTGGCGGGCATGATGGCGGCGGCCATTCTCTCCGACACCGTCATGTTCAAATCCCCCACCTGCACCCCCCGGGATATCCGCACGGCGGAGCGCATGGCGCGGATCGCAGACGTGTCTCTGGACGAGCTGGGGCATGAGATCTTCTCCGCCGCCGTGGAAAACAAGTCCGTCGAGGAAGTGTTCTTCACGGATTACAAGGAATTCCATATCGCGGGACACAGCCTGGCCGTCTCCCAGCTGACCTGTGTGGACAGCCCCAACGTCCTCAAGCGAAAGGACGAATTCCTGAAGCTGATGAAGAAGACCGCGGAAGAGAAGATGTTCGATCTGGTGATCATGATGCTCACCGACGTGCTGCTGGAAGGCACCCAGATCATTTACGTAGGCGACGACGATACCATCCGGCAGGCCTTCAACGTCATCCCCAAGGATAACACCGTCTTCCTGCCCAAGGTCATGAGTCGGAAGAAGCAGATCATCCCCATGCTGTCCGTGCTGTGGGGCTAAGGAACCCAAGGAGGTGGGAAGCGTGGGCTTTGATGCGCTGCTGGGAAACGACCGGCTGAAACAGAATCTGACCCGGAGCCTTGCCAAGGGGCATGTTTCCCACTTCTACCTGATCTCCGGGCCGGAAGGCTCGGGCAAGCACACCCTGGCAAGGCTGCTGGGGGCGGCGATCCTCTGCCAGGGCAGCGATAAGCCCTGCGGCCGCTGCACCCCCTGCCGCAAGGTGATGGACGGCAGCCATCCGGACTTCATCACCGTGGACGACCCGGAGAAGAAAACCGTGACCGTTGACCTGATCCGGCAGGCGCGGGCGGATGTGTACATTCAGCCCAACGAGTCGGAGCACAAAATCTATCTGTTCCCCCGCGCCCAAGACATGGGACTTCCCGGGCAGAACGCATTGCTGAAAATTCTGGAGGAACCGCCCAAATACGGCGTGTTTCTTCTGCTCACGGACAATCCGGATAAATTGCTGCCCACTGTCCGCTCCCGGTGTACGGAGCTGAATATGCAGGCGCTGCCGGAGGACATTCTCCGCAGTTATCTGCGCCGGACGTTTCCTCAGGCGCAGGAGGAAGACATCACCGCCGCCATCGATCGCAGCGGCGGCTTTCTGGGGCAGGCCATGTCCCTGCTGCGTGGCGGCGGCGAGCTGCCCCAGCAGACCCGGGACTTTGTCCAGGCGTTTTCCGCCCGGGACGCCCTGGGGCTGATGCAGACCCTGACGCCCATGGAGAAGTGGAAGCGGGACGCCCTGGCGGACATCCTGGAAAGCTGGCGGGAGCTGCTGGAAAGCGCCCTGGCCAGCCGGAGCGGCATCCGGGCGGTGTCGCCCCTGTCCCGGAAGCTCGCCCAGAGCCGCAGCAGCCCGGAGCTGCTGAACGCGGTGCAGTGCCTGCAAAAGGCGGTGGACTACACGGCCGGCAACATCTCCCCCGCCGCCGTATGCGGCTGGCTGGAATGGGCGCTGCGATAGATTGGAAATATCAGGAGCCGCATACGGCATCCTGTATGATATAAGGAGCAAATTCAATGGAAGAACAAATCAAGACGGCGCCCCGGACGGATGTGGAGGTCGTGGACATCCAGTTCCGTCCCGGACAGAAAATTTACTTTTTTGACCCCGACGGCCAGCACTTTGCCGACGGCGACCACATCATCATCGACACCGCCCGGGGCGAGGAATTTGGCATCTGCGTGGGCGGGAATCACAGGATCCCTCCGAAAAACGTGGTAGCACCCCTGCGGAAGGTGCTTCGCAGAGCCACGCCTCAGGACGAGAAAACGATACAGGAGAACCGGGCGAAGGAAAAGCGCGCCTGCGACGTGTGTATGCAGAAGATCGCGGAGCACGGGCTGGATATGCAGCTGGTAAGCGCGGAGGTGGCCTTTGACGGGAGCAAGATCCTGTTTTACTTCACCGCCGACGAGCGGGTGGATTTCCGGGAGCTGGTGAAGAATCTGGCTTCGGTGTTCCACACCCGCATCGAGCTGCGCCAGATCGGCGTCCGGGACAAGGCCAGAATGGTGGGGGGCCTTGGCATCTGCGGACGACCCTTCTGCTGTGCCAGCTTCTTGGACGATTTTCAGCCGGTTTCCATCAAAATGGCGAAAACCCAGAACCTTTCCCTGAACCCCACCAAAATTTCCGGCACCTGCGGGCGGCTCATGTGCTGCCTGAAATACGAGCAGGACGCCTATGAAGACCTGATCCGAAACAGCCCCCGGATGGATTCCTTCGTGGACACCCCGGAGGGGCGGGGCACCGTGGTGGAGGTGGAGCTGCTGCGCCAGCGGGTGAAGGTCCGCATGGAGGATAACCCGGAGACGGTCTGCGTTTTCTCCAACGAGGACATCGCCGTTCTGCGCAGCGGCAAGGCCCGGAAGAACGATCCCCCCATCCCCGCAGACCTTGCCCCCATTTCCGGCAGCGGTAAGCGCGTCCGCCGGGAGCAGACGGAGGAAAAGCCCGTTCTGGAGCCCATCCGTTTCCGCTACAGCACGGAAAAGATCGTAGACGACCCGGAGGACGAAAAGCCGGAGACCGCCGAGACTCAGGAGGCCAAAGTTCCCCGTTCCCGCAATCGCCGCCGCAAGCCCCGTCCTCAGACGCAGAACGCCGCGCCGGAGCAGCCCAAACCGGCGCCCCAGGAAACGGCAGCAAAGCCCGAACCAACCGGCGACAGACCCCGCCGCCGTCCCAACCACCGCCGCCGCAAGCCGAGACCTGCGGGGGATGGGCAGTAAATTTCCGTTATCGTAGGAGAACATAGAAAATGCGTGCCATAAAGAAAGATCCCGGCAAAGGAAAAAAGGGTTTACAGAGCATCCCCATCCCCGGATGGCTGTTTACGCTGGTGACGGTGGTGTACTGCGAGGTGCTGCTCCATCTGTGGACGATGGACGGCTTTTCCCTCGGCCGGTTCGCCGCAGTGGTGCTGTTCGCCCTGGGATTTGGTGGACTGCTGGGGCAGATCGCCGGTTTCATCGGTCACAGGACGTGGGGAAAATGGGTCACCGTCGCGCTGGCGGCGGTGGTGTCCGTATTCTACATTGTGGAATACTTCGTGAGCGACGCCTACAAGAGCTTCATGCCCATGCGTATGCTGCTGGGCGGCGCGAAGGGGGTAGCCACGGACTTCGGCAGCGTGGTCGTCACGCTGGTTCTGGCTGATTTCTGGCGCATTCTGGTCATGCTGCTGCCGGTGCTGCTGTTTGCGATGCTGGCGCGCCCCGCCCAGACCGCCTGGAAAACCCGCTGGTTTCTGCTGGCCGGGGCGGTGGCGGCGTATTTGCTGGGCTTCGGCGTTGTCCGGAGCGTGGGGACGGATGCCGCCCGGCTTTCCGATGCCTATAATTTTGACAGCGCCGTCCGCGTGTTCGGATTGAACATCGCCATGCCTCTGGACGCCATCAACGGCGGCAGTTCCCAGGAGGAAGCGCCGGGATTCATCGTGGTAGAGCCGACCGCAGCGCCCACGGAAGCGCCTCCGGAAGATTCGGCTCCTGCGGATGAGACTGCCCCCACGGAAACGGAGCCGGTGGCCTACGGCGACAATGTGATGGATATCGACTTTGACGACCTGATGGCAAACACCGAAAACAGCCGCATCAACTCCATCAGTCAATATGTATCCTCCCTGACTCCCTCCAAAAAGAACGAATATACCGGCATGCTTGCCGGGAAAAACCTGATCCTCATCACGGCCGAAGCTTTCACAAAGCAGGTCATCGACCCGGAGCGGACGCCCACCCTGTACCGGATGGCTACCAAGGGCATCCAGTTTACTGACTACTATCAGCCCGCCTGGGGCGGCAGTACCACCACCGGCGAGTTTTCCAATGTGGTCGGTCTGGTGCCGGCCGATGTGGGTATGTGCATGAAGCAGGCGGTCTATCAGGATCTGTTTTTGACCATGGGGCATCAGCTTCAGAAGCTGGATTACTATTCCGCCGCCTATCATAACCACAATGCGGACTTCTATGACCGGAACAAGACCCACACCAAGCTTGGCTATGACCGGTTCCTGGCGCGCTACGGCGGATTGGAAGGCATTACGCCGGTCTGGCCGGAAAGCGATCTGGAAATGATCGATATTTCCGTGCCTCAGTACATTGACCAGCAGCCCTTCAGCATTTATTATATGACGGTTTCCGGCCACTGCGGCTACTCTCTGAAGGCCAACGCCATGTCCCGGAAAAACTATGATCTGGTGGATTATGACGGCTCCGAGGCGGTGAAGTGCTATCTGGCATCCCAGCTGGAGCTGGAAAAGGCCATGGAATCGCTGATCCGTCAGCTGGAGGAGGCGGGCATTGCCGACGACACGGTGATCGTCATCAGTCCGGATCATTATCCCTACGGGCTGGAGCGGAGCGCTACCTGGGGGAATGCCGTGAATTACCTGAATGAGCTTTATGGCGTTACGAAAACGGATCGGTTCGTCCGGGACAGCAATGCCCTGATCATCTGGAGCGGCTGCCTGGAGGACAAAAACCTGAAGGTGGAGACGCCTGTGTACAGCCTGGACATTCTGCCCACATTGTCGAACCTTTTCGGTCTGGACTATGACTCCCGGCTGCTGGTGGGGCGAGACGTCTTCTCCGATACGGAGCCGCTGGTTCTCTGGCCGGAGTTCAGCTGGAAAACGGACAAGGGCACCTATGATGCCGAGTCCGGGACCTTCACCCCGGCGAAGGGCGCAGAAGTTGAGGACGGCTATGTAGACCGCATCAAAGCCATCGTCTCCAACAAGATCAGCTACTCCCGGGAGGTGCAGAACATGAAGTATTTTCAGGTTCTCTCCGACTACCTGAACGGAAAATAAGGCAAGAGGAACGCGCCCCCTTACGGCAAAGGGGGCGCGTTTCATGCCCGGACTGCCGCTATTGCCGCTCAACCGGTGGTTGACCACACTTCAACCGGGAAATCAACCCATACGTTCTGGATTCAACCGGGGAAACGTGGTATCGTAAGTCCATCAAGCCGGAAAGGAAACTCCCTATGAAAAAGAAATTATGGAACAAAGACACCATTCTCATGCTCCAGGGGCACGCCGTCAGCGCCCTGGGAGATATCCTCTACAGCGTCGCCATCGGCTATTGGGTCTATGAGAAGACCGGCTCCAGCGCCCTGATGGGCGTTATGTCCTCCATCTCCATGTTCATGACCATGTTCGTCATGCCCTTCAGCGGCAGCATCATCGACAAGTGCAGCCGTAAGCTGATCATCGTGGGCATGGACGCGCTGCGGGGCGTGATCATGCTGGCGCTGGGCATTCTGGCCTTCGCGGGCAGTCTCAGCGTCCCCGTGGTGCTGGCGGCGGCATTTCTGGCCTCGGCCTGCTCCGTGTTTTTCTCTCCTGCGGTGAGTACGCTGATGCTGGACATCATTCCCCATGACGATATGGTGCGGGGACAGTCCGTGTTCTCCGGCGTGAATTCCTTTATCAATCTGGTGGGCAAGGCGGTCAGCGGCGCGCTGGTCGCGCTTCTGGGCGTGCCGCTGATCATTCTGCTCAACGGTGTCAGCTACCTGATCTCCGCCTTTACCGAGCTGTTCATCACCGCGCCGAAAACCGCGCATCAGGGGGAGAAAATCACTCTGGAGGGAATTTTCTCTGATTTTGGGGTGGCCATCCGGGAGATTTTCCGGAACCGGTACTTAAGGCTGTTTGTCCCCAGTGCCCTGATCCTGAACCTCCTGGGCGCCGGCCCTTCTTCGCTGATGCTGCCCTTTACGCTGGAAAAGGGCTTTACCGTGGAAATGTACGGATATCTCATGAGCGTGGAAACCGCCGCGTCGCTGCTGTGTGTGTGCCTGCTCGGCATTGTGCGGCTGAAGCCGAAAGCCCGGTATTGGGGTATGAGCGGCGGATTTCTGGCGTCGATCCTGTTTTCCGTTCTGACGTATCTGACCGGAAACTACGCCGTCATGTGCGTGATGACGTTTCTGGGGAGCTTCGCCAACGCACTGGGCAACAGCATTTTTAACGCGTCGCTGATGCTGGCGCTGCCGGAGGAAAACCGGGGGGCGCTCCTGGGCTTTATCAGCGCCGCCTCCACCGGCGGATGTGCGCTGTCCGCCGTGATTTTCGGCGTTCTGGGAGACGTTTTCCCGCTGTATCTGGTGTTCACCGTGGGCTGCCTGCTGACCACCCTTCCGATGGCCTACATGTGTCTGCACAGACACGCCCGGGAATTTGTGCTGACACACTGATACTATTTCCTGATTAAAATCCTTGATTTTAATCAGGAAGGCATCGCCTGACGGCGCTGCCTGTTTTGTGATTTATAAGGAGAAAATCACAAAACAAGTCTCATAGGAACTCCGTGCCCTTCGGGCAATTAAAATCTTTTCTAAAGATTTTAATTGGAGTTCCGTATGAATTGCCTGCCCTGCTGCCAAAGAAAGAAGAATGAAGGGCTTGCCGCCTGTGACCCGCAGGCGGCAAGCCCTGATTATTTACTGCATTTGCGTGGAAAATTGATATTGACTTTGCACAAAAACCGATATAAAATGTTGTGCAAAAAGCAAAAATGAGGTGACATACTTGGCTGATACGCATACGAAGGATCTGACCGCCGGATCGCCGATGAAGCTGATCCTTTCCTTTATGCTGCCGCTGGTCTTCGGGCTTTTGTTTCAGCAGGTTTACAGTATGGTGGATACCATCGTGGTGGGGAAATTCCTGGGTGTGGACGCGCTGGCGGGGGTCGGCTCTACCGGCTCCATCACGTTTCTGGTGCTGGGGCTGTGCAACGGCGTGTGCGCCGGGTTCGCCATTCCCGTGGCGCAGAAATTCGGGCAGAAGGATTTTGAGGGGCTGCGCCGGTTCGTGGGCAATATGATCTGGCTCGGCTGCGTCATCGCCGCGGCGGTGACGCTGGCCACGACGGTGCTGTGCCGCCGGATCCTTATCTGGATGGATACCCCGGCGGATACGTTTTCCTTTGCCTACGACTATATTTTTGTGATTTTCCTGGGCATTCCCGCGACCATGCTGTACAATCTTCTGTCGGGCATCCTCCGGTCGCTGGGCGATTCCAAAACGCCCCTGGTCTTCCTGATCATGTGCAGCCTGCTGAACGTGGTGCTGGACATCGTGTTCATTCTGACGCTGAAAATGGGCGTCGCAGGCGCGGGCTGGGCGACGCTGCTGAGCCAGCTGATCTCCGGTGTGCTGTGCCTGTATTTCATCGTGAAGAAGTTCCCGATTCTCCACCTGAAGGGGGATGACCTGCGGCTGCGGAGTATCTACGTCCGGAAGCTGCTGAATATGGGGCTGCCCATGGGCTTGCAGTATTCCATCACCGCCATCGGCAGCATTCTGCTGCAAACCGCAGTCAACGGTCTGGGCGCGACTGCCATGGCGGCCATCGCGGCGGGCAGCCGGGTGAATATGCTCCTGGTCTGCCCCTTTGATGCCATGGGAACCACCGCCGCGACCTACGCCGGACAGAATCTGGGGGCGGGAAGACTGGATCGAGTTCATCAGGGGATCAAGGACTGCACGGTGCTGGGTGTTATTATCTCCGTGATGATCTTCGTGATCACCTGGTTCGGCGGCAGCGCCATGACCACGCTGTTCCTGGATACGGCGGACGGGGCGAGCATCGATGCGGTGGTGCCCATGGGACAGGAGTTCCTGCTGATCAACGCGGCGTTTTCCATTCCGCTGCTGTTCGTCAATCTGCTCCGCTTCACCATTCAGGGGCTGGGCTATTCGGAGTTTGCGGTGTTCGCAGGGGTGTTCGAGATGGTGGCCAGAGGCGCCTTCGGGCTTTGCCTGGTGCCGGTGCTGGGCTACACGGCGGCGTGCTTTGCCAGCCCCGCGGCCTGGGTCATGGCCGATCTGTTCCTGTTCCCCGCCTATTTCCACTGCATGAAGAAGCAGGGATATTCCTTCAAACCGGCGGAAATCGGCACGATTGCAGAATAAATTGCCAAAAATGATGGCAGGTCCCCGCTGAGAGACCTGCCATTTTTGTGTTTTACTGTTCTTGAAGCTGGTCGATTTCCTTGGCAATGGTGCAGTTGCTCTGGTAGACGCAATTGCCGTAGCAGCAGTCCGTCTCGGTGACGGCACCGTCCTCCAGAATGACCTCCACCATGCGGCTGCCGTCCAGCTGCCGGCAGTAGCCGGATACGAATTTTTCCGTCTCCACGTTATCCCTCCACGATACAGAAGCCCTTGGGCGCCAGCGTCAGCCAGTCCGGGGCTACGGTTTGCAGGTTGTGACCCATGAGAATTTTCCCCGCGGGGATGTCCCAGGGATCGCCGCTGCGATTGCAGTAGATTTTCAGCACGCTGCCGCCATAGCGCCGGGTGAAGCCGAGCCGGCGATCTTCCGCCTGAAAGAACCGAATGTCCCCCAGACGCAGCGCGTCACAGGTTTTCCGCAGCTGCCCCAGACGGCGGAAATGGGCCAGAAGCTCCGGGTCCTCCCGCCCCCATGGGTAGGTACGGCGGTTGAAGGGGTCGCGGTAGCCCTCCATCCCGGCCTCGTCGCCGTAGTACAGGCTGGGGCTGCCCGGCAGGGTGTATTGCAGGAAGGAGGCCATCAGCAGCCGTTCCACGGCCACCGGCAGCTGGTTCCGGGACAGATGACGCTTGGCCTTTTCCTCCCGGGAGCCGTCGAAATCGTCCACCAGGGCGGTGAGGATGCGGGGGGTGTCGTGGGTGCCCAGCAGATTCATGTTGCAGGCGGCCACCTGAGGCGGGTAGTTTTCCAGAATGGACATCACGGTTTCCTTGAAACCCCGGCCGCCGTCCAGATTCTTGACGAAGTTCACAATGGCGGTGCGGAAGGGGTAGTTCATCACGCTGTCCAGCTCACCGCCGGTGAAGTAGGTGCGGCGCTTACCGTAGGCGCATTTGTTGGAGGCGTCCTCCCACACCTCGCCCAGCAGGAGGGCGTCGGGCTTCAGCGCCTTGATGCGGTCGCGGAGCAGCTTGATAAATTCGTCGGGCAGCTCGTCAGCCACGTCCAGCCGGTAGCCGTCCGCCCCCAGCCGCAGCCAGTGGGCGAGGACACTATCCTCATCCGTGATGATGTAGCGGACGAAGGCGGGATCCATTTTGTTCACCGTGGGCAATGTGTCAAAGTCCCACCAGGAATGGTAGACGTCCGGCCAGTGGTAGAAGGTGTACCAGCTGTAATAGGGGGACTCCTTGGAATTGTACGCGCCCACCGACGGGAACGCGCCCTCCCGGTTAAAGTACAGGCTGTTGGAGCCGGTGTGGGAATACACGCCGTCCAGAATGACCCGGATGCCCCGCTCGTGTGCCGCGTCGCAGAGAGCGGCAAAATCCGCCTCGGTGCCGAGGAGCGGGTCGGGGGTCTTGTAGTCGCCGGTGTCGTAGCGGTGGCTGGAAAAGCTCTTGGAAATGGGGTTCAGGTAGAGAATGGTCACGCCGAGACCGGCGATATAGTCCATTTTCTCGGTAATGCCCCGGAAATTGCCGCCGAAAAAGTCGTTGTTCAGCACCTGCCCGTCGGGGGTGGGCTTCCAGTCCACCTCGTCGTACCAGCTTTCGTGGATGGTGTAGGGCTTCAGCTTCCCGGTCACATCAGCCCTGCCGCTGGCGTAAAAACGGTCGGGGAAGACCTGATAAATCGTAGCGCCCTTCGCCCAGTCCGGGGTGGTGAAGTCGGCGGGGATGCAGCTTACTTGCCAGAGATCCCCCGCTTCCATGTTGGTGTCGTCCCCCTGCTTGAACAGGCGGAAGCTGCCGCCCTGGGTATCGATGACAAAATAGTAAAAAAACAGGCCGGGGCAGGGGATGGAAAACTGCCCCTCGAAAATGTCATACGCGCCCTTTTTCATTTGGAAGGCCAGAACGTCGTTCTGCGCCCAGGAGCCGTCCTCATAATTAAAGACGCAGGTGACCTTCGTCGTCAGGACGGAGGTGGGGATGTGGATATGCAGGGTGCAGACCTGCCCCGGCGTCAGGGTGCCGAAGGGGGTTTTGAACTGGGGCTGCTTGCTGTCGTAAAGGATTCTCATGGCAGTCTCCTTATGATAAACTCGTTCTTCTCATTATAAACCATTTTTTCGGAAAAGGGAAGCGCGGGAGAAAGATATTTTCGGAAAGCGCTTGAGAAATCCGCGCCTTTTGGGGACAGTACAAATGCACCGTATGGCCGCGGCCATACGGTGCATTTGCTGCATATAAGGCGTGTTACCAGCTCAGCATATTCCGGAACAGCTCCATGTACCGTCCGGCGGGGACGTCCCAGCTGAAATCCGTCTCCATGTCCCGCTTTTGCAGGGCGCGGAAGGCTTCCCGGTTATGATTGTACAGGCCGAGGCAACGCTTCAGCGAGGCGAAGAAGTCGTCGGCGTTGTAGCTCTGGAAGGTGAAGCCCAGGCCGCCCTCGCCGTTTTCGTCGGCGGGAGGGACGGTGTCCTTCAGGCCGCCGGTGGCGTGAACCACGGGGACGGTGCCGTAGTGCATGGCGTTCATCTGGCTCAGGCCGCAGGGTTCGGACTTGGAGGGCATCAGGTAGATATCACCGCCGGCGTAGATCCGGGAGGCAAGCCCCAGATCGAAGGTGATCTGGGCGGAAACCTGATCGGGGAACTGGTTGGCCAGGTCTTTGAAGAAGCTCTCATACTGGGCTTCCCCGGTGCCGAGGATCAGCAGCTGGGCGTCCTCCTCCCACATGAGCCGCCGGGCAATGTAGCACAGCAGGTCAAGACCCTTGTGCCCTGCCAGCCGGGTGACCATGACCATCAGCGGCACGTCGGGCTTGACGGGCAGACCCACTTCCTTCTGCAGGACGGCCTTCACGGCGGCCTTGCCCTCTACGAAGGTCTCGGAATTGTAATGGGCGGGGAGGGCGGGATCGGTCTCCGGGTTGAAGGTGTTCACGTCGATGCCGTTGGTGATGCCGGTGAGCTTCCATGCGTTGCCCGCAAGGACGCCGTCCAGACCGTGGGCGTAGTAAGGGTACATCAGCTCCCGGGCATAGGTCTCGGACACGGTGGTCACAAGATCCGCAGTCTCGATGGCGCCCTTCATCATGTTGACGGAATTGTTCATGTCCAGGGTAGAGCGGTACTCCCAGGGAAGACCCAGCACATCGTCAAAGAACCCGGCGTTCGCCCAGCCCTGATACTCGATGTTGTGGATGGTGTACATGCAGCGGGTCTTATAGAAGGTGCCATGGTACATGGCCTTCAGGTAGATGGGGACGCAGGCGGTCTGCCAGTCGTTGCACTGGATGATCTCGGGGATAAAATCCAGGGTGATCATGGCGTCCAGGCAGGCGCGGGAGAAGAAGGCGAAGCGCTCGCCGTCGTCCATATCTCCATAGATAGCGCCGGTGCGGCCGCCGAAGTAATAGTCGTTGTCCAGAAAATAGACCTGCACGCCGTCGCTGCGGTTGGTCAGCTTCATGATGCCGCAGTACTGCTGCCGCCAGCCCAGCTGCACCCGAATTTCCGCTACCCGCTCCACCATATAGGCGGCGTTGGTCTTGATCTTATGGTAGTAGGGCAGGAACAGCACGACCTCGTTGCCCGCGATGCGGGCCAGGGCGGAGGGCAGAGCCTCCATCACGTCGCCCAGACCCCCGGACTTGGCATAGGGTGCGCCCTCAGAGGCGCAGACGGCAATTTTCATACGGTCTCCCCCCGCTTGACGATGACGGGACTCTTCCTTGTGCCGATGAGCTTTGCGCCGGGGGTGACGGTGACGTCCTTATCCAGAATGACGTATTTCAGTTCCGCGCCCTCGCCCACCACGGAGTCGTTCATGATGACGCAGTTTTCCACGTCCGCCCCCGGGGCGATGGTGACCTGCCGGAACAGAATGCTTTCCCTGACATTGCCCTCCAGGATACAGCCGTCGGCCGCCAGACAGTCGGCGACCTGGCATTCCTCGCCGTAGTAGGTGGGGACACGGTCACGAACCTTGGTGTAGATGGGGTGATTGCCGCCGAACATGTCGTGGCGGGTGTCCCGGTCGATAAGCGCCATGGAGTTTTTGAAATATTCCTCCACGGACTCGTTGTACAGGGCGGCGCCGTCAAACTGGTAGACGTTGACGGAGACCTTGCCCCGCTGCCAGCCGCCCAGAACCAGATCGCGATCCATGTGGAACTTGTCCCGGGCGATCATTTCCTTGGTACGCTGCATGAGCCACTTCTTGCCTGCCACGAAAATGTCCATGGAAGCAACGTAATCGGCGGGGGCGGCAAAGTCCACCAGCATGTCGGTCACATTGCCCTTCCCGTCCAGCTTCATGGCCAGGTCGATCATTTTTTCGCCGTTGCAGATACCGGCCTTGGTGACCACGGTGATATCCCGGCCGCTTTTTACATGGGAGGCGATGACCTTGGTCAGGTCGATGTTGGAAAGAATGGCGGAGTCGGTCATGGTGACCAGCTCGTCCTCGGAGCCGTAAGCCAGAAAGTCCATGGCGCTGGCCAAAGACTCCAGCTTGCCCCGGTAGCGGTGGATCTCGGACTGGGCATAAGGGGTCAGAAACTCCAGGCCGCCTTCCTCCAGCTCTAAGCCCCATTCCTCTCCGTCGCCGATATGGTTCATCAGAGAGTGATAGTGATGGCGGGAGATGATGCCGACGTGGCGGACGCCGGCGCAGGCCAGATTGGACAGCGCCCAGTCCACCTGACGGTAGCGGCCGCCGAAGGGCAGGGAGGCCATGGTGCGCTTGGTGGTCAGCTCGCCGAGACTTGCGTCATTGGTAAATACAATACCGGTTACGTTCATTGCATTTTTCCTCCTGTTACAGCATGTCGCCGGGTCTCAGCACGGCGTTGGCTTCCACGACAGCGCCCTTGGAGGTGACGCTGATCTTCTTTTTTTCCCCCTCTGCGTAAGCGCCGCCTACAATGGCGTTCTTGCAGACTCTGGAATCCTCGCCCAGAATGGCGTGGCGGACGATGGCGCCGGGTTCGATGACCACGCCGGGCATGACGACGCTGTCCTCCACCAGCGCGCCCTCGCCCACGGTGCAGCCGATGGAGATGATGCTGTGGTGGACGGTGCCGTAAACCTCGGAGCCTTCGGCAACGAAGGCGTTGACGATCTCGGCCTGCTCGTCAATGTAGGAAGACGGCATGGCGGAGTTACGGGCGTAGATGGTGGAGTGCTTATCCCCACGGAGCTGGAAGGCGGGATTTTTGCCCAGCAGATCCATGTTCGCTTCCCACAAAGAGTCGATGGTTCCCACATCCTTCCAGTAGCCGTCGAAGGGGTAGGCCATCATCTTGTGGCCGTCGGCCAGTAAGCTCGGAATGATGTTCTTGCCGAAGTCGTTGGCGGAGCTGGGGTTTTCCTCGTCGGCGATCAGGGCGTCCCGCAGCACCTGCCAGTTGAAGCAGTAAATGCCCATGGAGGCGTTGGTGGACTTGGGCTTGGCGGGCTTTTCCTCGAACTCATAAATGGTGTTGTCGGGGGTGGTGTTCAGGATGCCGAAGCGGGATGCCTCCGCCAGAGGGACGCTGCGCACGGCGATGGTGCAGGAGGCCTTGTGCTTTTCGTGGTAGGCAACCATGTCGGCGTAGTCCATCTTATAGATGTGGTCGCCGGAGAGGATGACCACGTAATCGGGGTTGAAGCGATCCACGAAGTCGATGTTCTGATAGATGGCGTTGGCGGTGCCCTTGTACCAGCCGGATTTCTTGTCGTGACGCTCATAGGGGGGCAGCACCTGGGCGCAGGAATGGGTCTTGTTCAGGTTCCAGGGCTGACCGTTGCCGATATACTCGTTCAGCTCCAGGGGCTGATACTGGGTCAGAATACCCACGGTGTCGATGCCGGAGTTGACGCAGTTGCTCAGGGGGAAATCAATGATGCGGTATTTGCCGCCGAAGGGGACGGCAGGCTTGGCGGTTTTCTCCGTCAGAACCTTAAGCCGGCTGCCCTGGCCGCCGGCAAGCAGCATCGCAATTACGCGCTTTTTCTGAAAATACATGGTCACAGCTCCTTATGTAGATTTTTTGAGAATCTCCGTTGACCCGGAGATTCGTTAGTGCCTCTCTCGGTTTTTCGCGCATGTTTGGGGATACTTATCCACTCTGATAAAATATCATATTTTTCCTGATTAGGAAAGGGAAAAATTATCTAAAATATTGGTGCGTGATTTCCGCATTTTGCATAACGGTCTGCCATGGGACGGGGCTGCCGCCGGGGGGATCGGCAGAATGCAGCCGCTTCTCCATCCAGTCGAGGTCAAGCCACCGGCCGAACTTGAAGCCGCAGGCCGGAAAATGAGCCACGGTGCGGTAGCCGCGCTTTTCGTGGAAGCGCAGGGAGTTCTCGTTTTCCCCGCAGACGAGGGAGTAAAGAAGGTAATACCCCTGGGCGTCGAGGATCGCCTCCAGCGCGTCGTACAGCGCCTTTCCGATGCCCTTTCCCCGCGCCTGAGATTTGAGATAAATGGTGGGTTCGGCGCACCAGGCATAGGCCGCCCGGGAAAAGGGCAGACTTGCATAGGCATAGCCGAGAATCTGCCCGTCCTCCTCCCAGAGGAGCCAGGGAAATTGGGCGGTGACGGCGTGGTAGCGGCGTAAGAATTCTTCTTCGCCGGGCGGGTCGTATTCAAAGGTGGCGGTGGAGCTCAGAACGTAAGGCCGGTAAATGGCAAGCATGGCGCTTACGTCTTCCTCAGCGGCGACTCGGAGCATGGGACACCTCCTGCTTTTCTGCCGGAGCGGATAAAAGTGATATGTTCTCATTTTACTATCCCAACTTCTTCCCGTCAAGGTTGACATTTCATAAAAAGGTGGGTAAAATAAAGGAAACTGTGACTTCAAAAGGAGGGACTTTCTTGGACGCTGGCGGCAACGGCAATATACCTGGACGAAGTAGAGTGCGGCTTGCCGTCCGGGTGAGTCTGTAGTTATTTTGTCTGCGGTAATTGCCTATTCATCTCACAAATAAATGAATAGGAGGAATTACGAATGGCAGAGCGCTTTGAAATTGTGGAAAAAGCCCTCCTGCAGCTGCTGGAGGAAAAAAAGTATGCTACTCTCCGGGATATCCTTGCGACCATGAACCCGATGGATGTCGCCGGAGTTTTTGACGGGCTGGACGAGAAGCAGATCCCCCTCATGTTCCGTTTGCTTCCCAAGGAGCAGGCGGCGGAGACGTTTGTGGAAATGGAGCCGGAGGCCAAGGAGCTTCTCATCCGGGGCTTCTCCGACAACGAGCTGAAGGAGGTTCTGGACGAGCTGTACGTGGACGACGCGGCGGATATCGTGGAGGAAATGCCCGCGAACGTGGTGCAGCGTATTCTGAAACACGCCGACCCGGAAATGCGCAGCTCCATCAACCAGATCCTGCGTTATCCCGAGGATTCCGCCGGTTCCATCATGACCACGGAATACGTCTCCCTGCGCCCCCACATGACCGTGGAGGAGGCCATCCTCCGCATCCGCCGTCAGGGCGTGGATAAGGAGACCATTTATACCTGCTACGTCACGGAAAAGGACAGGACGCTCATCGGTCTTGTGACGGTAAAGGATCTTCTTCTGGCCGCGGACGACGAGACGAAGATCGAGGATATCATGGAAACGAACCTGATCTCCGTCACCACCCAGACCGATCAGGAGGAAGTGGCGGCGACCCTTTCCAAGTATAACTTCATCGCCCTGCCCGTGGTGGACGGGGAGAACCGGATGGTGGGTATCGTCACCTTCGACGACGCCATGGACGTCATGCAGGACGCGGCCACCGAGGACATGGAGATCATGGCCGCCATGACCCCTTCGGAGAAGACCTACCTCAAGAGTACGCCCTTCGACCTGTTCAAGCACCGGATCCCATGGCTGATGCTTCTGATGGTCTCCGCGACCTTTACGGGGATGATCATTACCTCTTTTGAAAGTGCGCTGAGCTTACTTCCGGTGCTGACCGCCTTTATCCCCATGCTGATGGATACCGGCGGCAACTGCGGCTCTCAGTCCTCCGTGACCGTCATCCGCGCGTTGAGCCTGGACGAGCTGCATTTTTCCGACCTGTTCCGGGTGATGTGGAAGGAAGCCCGCACGGCGGTGCTCTGCGGCGCGGCGCTGGCGGCGGCCTGCTTTGTGAAGGTGCTGCTGATCGACCGGCTGCTGATGGGCAACGAGAGCATCAGCCTGATGGTCAACGGCGTGGTGTGCCTGACGCTGTGCGTGACGGTGATCCTTGCCAAGTTCGTCGGCTGCACGCTGCCTCTGTTTGCCAAGCGTCTGGGCTTTGACCCGGCGGTGATGGCAAGCCCCTTCATCACGACCATCGTGGACGCGGTGAGCCTGCTGGTGTATTTCCTGTTTGCCAAGCTCCTGCTGGGCGTTTGAGAAAATGGATAGAAAAAACTTCGTATGATGTGTAAGTCATACGAAGTTTTTGCTTTATTCCGCTTTCAGGACGTGGGCGCCCTCAAATTCGACGTGGAGGGGCAGCATCTGCCAGTGATGCTCCGTGATGCTGTCCAGCTTCTTGGCAAGCTTTTCTTCCAGACCGGGGTTGCGGGTGATGCACAGAAGGGTGGGGCCTGCGCCGGAGAGGCAGAAGGCCGCGCCCACGGTGCGCACCAGCGCCTCGATTTTTTCGTAGTCGGGAATCAGCTTTTTCCGGTAGTCCTGGTGCAGCCTGTCCTGCATGGCGGTGCGCAGGAGCTTTTCGTCCCCAAGCTCCAGCGCCTTGAGCACCAGCGCGCCGTGGGAGATGTTGTAGATGGCGTCCCGGCGGTTGACCTGCTCCGGCAGAACGGAACGGGCGAGAGGGGTGGACAGGGTGAAATCCGGGATGAGAACCAGAAATTCCCACCCGGCGTGGAGAGGAAAGCTGACGCTCACCGGCAGGCCGCCGTCCACCATGGACGCGGTGAGGCCGCCGAGGAAAGCGGGCGCCAGATTGTCCGGATGCCCTTCCATGGCGTTGGTGATGTTCAGAAGGCCCTGGGTGGAGAGCTTGTTGCCCCGCAGGACGTTGGCACCCATGGCGCCGGCCACCAGCAGCGCGGCGGAGGAACCGAGACCCCGGCAGATGGGAATGTGGGCGTCAATGTGGATCTTCACGCCCCGGACTTCCTCACTTAAGGTGCCCAGCACGGCGCAGTAGGCGGTGTAGGCCAGATTGTCCGGCCCCGTGTAGGCTTCGTCGCAGCCGGTGATCTCCAGACCGGCGTCGGTTTCCTCGAAGGTCACGTCGGTGTACAGGCTCAGGGCGCAGCCGAAGGCGTCAAATCCGGGGCCGAGGTTCGCGGTGGTGGCGGGAACACGGATGGTAACTCGTTTCATGCAGCTTCTCCTGTCGGCTTACAGATGCAGGACGTAGTCCAGCATGTCTTCCTTGTTGATGACGCCGGTGTGGCGCTCGGGCTTGCCCTGCAAACCGGCCAGATTTTTCGGGATGGGCACGCCGGTCATGGCGGACAGCCGCGCCATCTGGTCGAACTCGCTGCCGGAGGTGTCGCCGCCAATGGCAGCGAGAACCGCCGCGGGGAACTTGTAGGGAGACGCGGTGGACAGCACCACCATGGGGCGGCCGTCGCCGGTCCGGGAGACGTATTCCTCCGCCGCCGCCCAGCCGGAGGCGGTGTGGGGGTCGCAGAGATAGCCAAAGTCCCGGTAGACACGACCCATGATCTCCCGGGCTTTGGCGTCGCCGCAGTAGGCCGCCCAGAATCCCTTCTGGATTTGTTCCAGCAGAGCGCCGGGGACGGTGTAAACGCCCTCCCGGTTCAGCTCGTTCATCAGCCCGGACACCAGAGCGGTATCCCCGGACAGCAGGTACAGCAGCCGCTCCAAGTTGGAGGACACCAGAATGTCCATGGAGGGGGAGGTGGTCTTGAGAAGGGGGCGGCGCTTGTCGTAAACGCCGGTGCGGATGAAGTCGGTGAGGACGTTGTTGGCGTTGGAGGCGCAGATCAGCTTCCCCACGGGCAGACCGAGCCGTTTTGCCAGGTATCCCGCCAGAATGTCGCCGAAGTTGCCGGTGGGGACGGCGTAGTTGACCTCGTCGCCCAGCCGGATTTTCCCCGCGTCCAGCAGGTCACGGTAGGAGCGGAAATAGTACATGATCTGGGGCGCGAGACGGCCGATGTTGATGGAGTTGGCGCTGGACAGGGCGTAGGGCAGCTCCCGCCCCCGGCAGGCGGCGAAGATGTTCTTCACGCCGGTCTGGGTGTCGTCAAAATTGCCCCGGACGGCCGAGACCGCCACGTTGCCGCCCTCCTGGGTCACCATCTGGGCGCGCTGCACCTGAGAGACGCCGCCGTCGGGATAAAATACGCAGATGCGCACGCCGGGCACGTCCCGGAAGCCCTCCAGCGCGGCCTTGCCGGTGTCGCCGGAGGTGGCGGTGAGGATCAGAATGTCCTTTTCCATCCCCTTGACGGCCTTCGCGGCGGTGAGCAGCTGGGGCAGCATGGAAAGCGCCACGTCCTTAAAAGCGGACGTAGGCCCCCGGAACAGCTCCAGCACGGAGAATCCGCCCACGGAAACGGTGGGGGTCAGATCTTCGGTTTCAAATTTCCCCTGATAGGCGCGGCGAACCAGCGCGGCCATATCGGGAATGTCCGGCAGCAGGGCGGCGAGAATTTTCGCGGACATTTCCGTAGAGCTGCCCTCCAGGCAGGCCTGCCAGTCAAAGGCGGGAATGGCTTCGGGCATATACAGGCCGCCGTCGGGGGCAAGTCCCTCCAGCACGGCCTGGGCGCTGTCCACAAAGTGAGCCTCGCTCCTGGTGGAATGATAGAGCATAATATCCTCCTCAGAGATATTCTCTGCTAATTGCACAAAAAGTTGGGGAATACCGGGAAAACCTTGGCTTTTTGGCGTGGTTGAAATTTGAGTAGGTATATGATATACTGTTTTTCGACAAAAAGCAAGTGTTTTCGGGATGGACACATCCGTTTTTACACAGTGACCAAAAATCGCCGCTGAAATGGAGGATGATTTGATGAAGATCGGATTGCTGGGCTTCGGTGTCGTTGGCCGGGGCGTGTATGAGCTTACCCAGGATAGAGACGATATGCAGGTCGTCAAGGTTCTGCGCCGGGAGGATATGTGTCTTCCCGACGCCGCGACCGTCCGGGACATCCGGGACATTGTGGAGGACGACGGCATCGACACCGTGGTGGAGGTCATGGGCGGGCTTCACCCGGCCTACGACTATGCCCGCGCCGCCGTTGAAGCGGGGAAAAACGTGGTAACTGCCAACAAGGCCATGGTATGCACCTTCTATGACGAGCTGCTGCCCCTGGTGCAGGAAAAGGGCGTCTGCTTCCGCTGCACCGCAGCCGTGGGCGGCGGCATCGGCTGGCTTTCCGAGCTGGAACGCGCCCGCCGGGTGCAGGGTATCCGGGAGATCGGCGGCATCATGAACGGCACCTGCAACTATATTCTCGACAACATGACCCGTCAGGGCCTCAATTACGATGATGTGCTGACGCAGGCGCAGGCGCTGGGCTATGCCGAAGCCGACCCCTCCACCGATGTGGACGGCATCGACACCTGGCACAAGGCCATTCTGTCCGCCAACATCGCCTTCGGCGTGAGTCTGGACAAGCAGACCGTCCCTGTGGCGGGCATCCGCAATATCCAGGCGGAGGATGTAGAGAACTTCAAGGCACACGGCCTGGTATGCAAGCTGATCGCCACGGGCAAGCAGGAAAACGGCGCCATCAGCGCCTACGTCCAGCCGACTCTGGTGAAGGACGGGGAGCCGGAGGCCGCCGTCCCCATGAACTACAATTTAATTACCTTCGTCGGCGAGATCTCCCGGCGCATGAGCTTCTTCGGCCAGGGCGCAGGCCGGTATCCCACCGCATACAATGTGGTGCAGGATCTGGTGGACGTTCTTGCCGGGAAGGGCTTCTACGCCCCCTACGGCAGCCGTGCGGCGGCTGTGAACGATGAGAAACCGACCTGGTACGTTCGCGGCAGCTGGAACGGCGGGACGAAAGCGCACTGGGGCAGCGCGGCGGTGACCGTGCCGGTATCCGTTGCCGCAATGCACGCATGGCTGAAAGAGAATCCCGATGCATTCGCCGCGGCGATCCGCGAATAATCGGAAATGACAGAGAGGAACGGAAAATGAAAGTAGTCAAATTCGGCGGCAGCTCCATGGCGGATGCCGGCCAGTACCGCAAGGTACGGGATATCCTTCTGGCCGACCCGGAGCGCCGGGTCGTGGTGGTCTCCGCCGCGGGCAAGCGGTTCGGCAGCGACCATAAGCTGACCGACCTTCTCTATCTGTGCTACGCCCACGTCCAGTACGGCGTGGATTGCAGCAGCATTTTTGACATGATCGCGTCCCGCTACTTAGACATCCGGGATGAGCTGGGGCTTGATCTGGCGCTGGAGCCGGAGCTGGAGAATCTGAAAAAGCGCATCGACGCGAAGGAAGTGACCCAGGAGGAGCTGGTCAGCCGGGGCGAGTATTTTTCCGCCAAGCTGATGGCGGCGTATCTTGGCTTCCAGTTTGTGGACGCGGCGGACTGGGTGATGTTCAACATGGACGGCACCGTGAACCGGGAGGCGTCCTACAAGGCGCTGCGCAATCAGGTGCTGCTTGGCTACGGCGCGGTGATCCCCGGCTTCTACGGTTCCATGCCCGACGGCGCCATCCACACCTTCTCCCGGGGCGGCAGCGACATCACCGGCGCACTGGCGGCGGCGGCGCTGGACGCGGACGTGTACGAGAACTGGACGGACGTGTCCGGCATCCTCATGGCCGACCCCCGGATCGTGGACGATCCCCAGGCCATTCCCGAGGTCACCTACGACGAGCTCCGGGAGCTGAGCTATTCCGGCGCCCAGGTGCTTCACGAGGATTCCATTTTCCCGGTGCGGGAAAAGAATATCCCCGTCAACATCCGCAACACCAACGACCCGGAGGCTCCCGGCACCATGATCCAGGAGTCCTTCTCCGGCGACGTTGACCCCGACCGGTTCATCACCGGCATTACGGGCAAAAAGGACTTTTCCATCATTTCCCTGACCAAGCGGGGCATGAGCAATCAGGTGGGCGTTCTGCGCAGAGTCCTGTCGGTGCTGGAGCGGCATAATATTTCCGTGGACTACGTTCCCAACGGCATTGACAACGTGTCCGTCGTGCTTCCCACCGCCGCAGTGGAGAAGGAGCTGTACACCATCATGGCGGAGATCAAGAAGGAAGCCCAGCCGGATACCCTGGACGTCCACCATCACATTGCCGTGGTCGCCGCCGTCGGCCGGAAGATGGCCTTCCGTCCCGGTATTTCCGGCCGGATCTTCAAGGCGCTGGGCGAAAGCGGCATCAATATCCGCATGATCAACCAGGGCCCCGACGAATTGAACATCATCTTCGGCGTGGACAACAAGGATTTCAGAGAAGCCATCCGGGTTCTGTACAATAGTTTCGTAAAATAATGTATGGGAGGAATGAATATATGAAAACCTATACTGTAGCCGTCCTGGGCGCGACCGGCGCCGTGGGGCAGGAAATGATCAAGATTTTGCAGGAGCGCAATTTCCCCGTGGGAAAGCTGGTTCCTCTGGCCTCTGCCCGGAGCGCGGGCAAAACCGTGAAGTTTCACGGCGAGGACGTGACCATCCGGGAAGCCGCCGACACCGCATTCCAGGGCGTGGACATCGTTCTGGGCGCGGCGGAAAATGACATCGCAAAGAAATTTGCCCCCGCCATCGTGGCCTCCGGCGCGGTGTTCGTGGACAATTCCTCCGCATTCCGCCTGAACCCGGATGTGCCCCTGATCGTGCCGGAGGTCAACCCCGAGGACGTGAAAAACCATAAGGGCATTATCTCCAACCCCAACTGCTCCACCATCATCACCGTCACGGCGGTAAACGCGCTGAACACCATCGCCCCCATCCGCACCATGACCGCTTCCACGTACCAGGCCGTTTCCGGCGCCGGCGCGGGCGGCCCCATTGAGCTACAGAACGAGGTGGAGGCGCTGCGGGAGGGCAAGACCTACGAGCCGAAGGTGTTTTCCCACCAGATCGCCTACAATCTGATCCCCCAGATCGGCGGCGAACAGTTCGAGGGCTACACCAGCGAAGAAATGAAGATGCAGAACGAGGGCCGCAAGATCATGCACCTGCCGGAGCTGAAGGTCAGCTGCACCTGCGTCCGTGTTCCCGTTGTGCGCAGTCACTCCATTTCCGTCAGCTGTCACTTTGACGTACCGGTCACCGTGGAGCAGGCGCGGGCGGTCATCGCCAAAGCCCCCGGCTGCAAGCTGGTGGACGACCTGAAAAATAAGCGCTACCCCATGCCCCTGGATACCTCCGATCAGGACCTCGTATTCGTCGGCCGCATCCGTCCCGACCTGACGGACGGCAACGGCCTGTGCCTGTGGTGCTGCGGCGATCAGATTCGCAAGGGCGCTGCCACCAATGCCATCCAGATCGCGGAGCTGCTGGTGAAGGAATAATCCCATAAAACCATGTACGGGAGAGCTGCCGGCTCTCCCGTATTTTCTATGGAAACACCGCCCTAAGGAGCCCATGAATAAATCGCCGGCAGCCGGACGGCGGGTCTTTTTCCCCAACTGCACGGTTTCAAAAGCGGGAAATACACAAAGCATCCCGCCGCTTTTGAAGCCGCACGGATGGAGGAAAATATCCGCTGTCCGGCTGCCGACGATTTATTCAGAGTTTCCCTAGAAAACCGGGTGTTTTTCTGGAGCTAGTGACCTGACTCGAACAGGCGACCTTCTCATTACGAGTGA
>ERZ808242.606-NODE-606-length-25291-cov-3.984942_pt1 | contig 25291 bp, 21 predicted proteins | sample MGYA00521244_ERZ808242 | MGnify/ENA primary metagenome ERZ808242 (study PRJEB31516, sample SAMN03275573) | gut metagenome | biome: mammalia-associated habitat; material: feces | host: Papio cynocephalus | place: Kenya | collected 2012-07-27 ... | reverse complement strand
ACGGATATGCAAAAAATACAACACCGATCAAGACTTCTACAAAGAAAAACACTTATACCATCAAGGGACTTGGTGCAGGAGAGACTGTAACAGTTCGTATCCGTGCGGTAGGAAAAGGAAACATATACGGAAGATGGACAGCGGCTTCAAGCTGGTCTTCCTCCTTTAACAGTCTTGCACCGGTCAAAGGTATTAAGGCTTCTGCCGTGACAAAGAAGACATCTGACGGCAAGACAGTCAATGGTGTGAAGATCACATGGAAAGCAGTAAGTGGTGCAAAATACTACAAAGTATACCGTTCCACTTATGAGGGCACATATGATAGAGATAAGAAACTGTATTATCTGCCAAATGGTTCTCTGATCAAAAAGGACGGAAATGATGATTTCTATTTTACGACTTCTTCTCTGAAAACGGATGGCTACAGAGACAGCAGCAGTTATGAAAGCTATGAAGAATATAATGGGGTGACAGGTTCTGTTGTTGGTACTACCGCTTATGATTATGAGGATGTTCCAGCAGGTGTGACTTATTATTATACAGTCAAGGCTTATGGGGAAACACCGATGGCCGGAACAGATTCCAACGTATATTCGGTTATGTCTTCCAAAGCTGCAAAAGTAACAGCAGACGGCATCAATACCGTTACACTGAAAAACAGCAGGAAAGGCAAAGTAACAGTAACCTTCAACGCTGTACCGGGCGCAAAGAAGTATACGGTTTATCGTTCCATGAAGAAGGGCGGCAAGTATACGAAGGTTGCAACCGTCAAAGTGACCAAGAAAAATAAGAACAAGAAGACCTTAAGCTACACAGGTAAAGCAGCAAAGAAGAAAACATACTATTACAAAGTAGTGGCGGAAGGAACAAATGAACTGAAGGCAGATATGAATATCGAGTCTGCTGCGAAGAAGATCAAAGTAAAGAAGTAAAAGATACAGGATCTTGTAATATGTAATAGAAAGAAAAACAGGAGATCTCCGGCAGATGCGCAGTCGTCCGCCGGAGATTTTTGCCTGCACGAGTTCTGACCATTGGGATTTGGAGGATTTTATTGCACCAGATGTCGAAAAGATGTAAACTGATAACAGGGTATGCAAATAAGGGTATGCAAAATGGGAGGCATTTTATGCGTTGTATTTATAAGACAGACAATGGCGTTTTATCAAAACTGAAAGATTTTGAGCCGGACGTATGGGTAAACCTTGTCGCACCGGATATGGACGAGATCGTCTCGACGGCCAAACAATATGGCATTGATGTGAATGATATGAAGGCAGCGCTGGATGATGAGGAGAGTTCCCGTGTGCAGCTGGAGGACGGTTATACCCTGATCCTTGTCGATATTCCGTCGACTGAGGTGCGTAATAACCAGAATGCCTATACGACAATCCCGCTCGGTATTTTACTTGTCAGAAATGCGATCATCACGGTCTGCGGTTCAGAGACACCGGTGCTGACCTATTTTTCGCAGAATCTTGTCAGGGGCTTTTCGACCAAAAAGAAGATGCGTTTTGTGTATCAGATCCTGCTTCGGACAACCAATATGTATCAGGCATTTCTGCGTGTCATTGATAAGCGCCGCAGTGAGATCGAGCAGAGGGTCAGCGAAGAAAATGATACAGAGGACAGAGATCTGATCCACTTACACGAGCTGGAAAGCAACCTTGTCTATTTCGCAACGTCATTAAGTGCAAACAGAGTCGTGCTGGAACGCCTGACACGCTATGAGCGGATCGAACAGTATCCGGAGGATAAGGAACTGCTGGATGATGTTATAGTCGAGAACAGACAGGCGATCGAAATGACGAATATTTACAGAGATATTATCCATGGTGCCAGAGAGCTGGTATCTACGATCTTAAATAACCGCCTGAACAATGTGATGAAATTTCTGACTTCCATCACACTTGTTATGGCGATCCCGACCGTTATTTCCGGTATTTACGGAATGAACGTCAGTGCCAACTGGATGCCACTCGCCAAAACACCTTACGGATTTGCCATTATCTGTGTAGCGATCGCGGTGATCTGCGTTGTGGCACTTGTTGTGTTAAAGAAAAAGAAATTGCTGTAAAAAGAGAAGAAAGTTATAGATATCATATATGAAAAAAAGAAACGGATGGAAAGAAAAAGCTGGGAAAATTGTGCAGGTACTTCCTTTTTATCTGCTGGCTGCATTGATGATCGTTATGTGTGTATTTTATTTCCATATGCGGAAACGGGAAAGCCAGGTGCTGCAAAAAGTACAGGATGCGGAAGAATACAGCAGCTATTATATGATGATCACCAATGATGACAGCCTGCCATTCTGGCAGAATGTCTATGCGGGTGCTTTGGAGGAGGCACAGAAAGCGGACGCCTATATTGAAATGCCGGGGATCAATCTGGAAGCGAATTATGATAAACGGGATCTGATGAAAATCGCGATCGACGCCAAGGTGGACGGTATCATTGTGGAAGCGGATGAAAGTGCCGTGATGACGGAGCTTATCAGGGAAGCGGAGGATAACGGAATCCCTGTTGTGACTGTGCTGGAGGATAACACGCAGGCGGGCAGACAGAGTTATGTGAGCATCAGCTATTATAATCTGGGCAGAGAGTATGGGAATCAGCTCTGTGATATCATAAGAGAAAAACAGGAAAAGGGATACAGCAGCAGACAGAGTGTCATGGTGCTTTTGGATGCGGAGCGTGCAGATACGAGCCAGAGTATCCTTCTTGCTTCTATGCAGGAAGTGATCGACGGAGCGGGCTTTGGTGACCTGGTGCAGATAGAGGCAGTTCCGGTGCAGAGCGGTTCGGCATTTGCCGCAGAAGAAGCAATCCGGGATATTTTCATGACAAGAGATACGCTGCCCGATGTGATGATCTGTTTAAATGAACAGAATACGACCTGTGTTTACCAGGCAGTTGTTGATTATAATAAGGTTGGGGATATTGAGATCGTGGGTTATTATGAATCTGATATGATCAGAAGTGCGATCCAAAAAGATATCATCCATTCTTCTGTGACGATCGATACAAAGCAGATGGGCAGATACTGTGTGGATGCCCTTACGGAATATAAGGAAAGCGGTTATGCAAATGAGTATTATGCGGTCGATATTTCACTTCTGAATGCGCAGACGCTTGGGGAAGGAGGCGCGGACGATGCCAAAGAAACTGACTGACGCCTTCGCTGCTCTTTCCATCCGGACAAAGCTGATCTGCGTATTTGTCCTGACGATCCTTGTCATGCTGCTTGTGAATGTGTTTATGTATCTGAACATTAACAAGATCACATTACAGCTTGATGAGATCTATTCGGATAATGTCAGGCTGAATGCGATCGCAGATGCGCTTGACGGATTGCAATCCAGTATGACTGCCTATCTGAATACCAAAACGACCGATGCGATGGAGGACTACTATAAAAACGAACAAAATTACGCAGACCTGATCGCCGGGCTCCAGACAGAGGCAACAGGGGATGAACTGCTTCTGATGGAACGCAATATCCACTATATGTCAGAGACCTATCTGACATTGACGGCGGATACGATAGAGGCAAAAAGAGGCCGTAACGTAGAAAAATACAAGTCCTATTATGATGATGCATCACAGCTTTATGAATATCTGCAGATGTATATCCTGAGCCTGAATAACAGGCGGTTCCGTACCAATACCGGGGATTACGAAGTGCTTTCCGGTTCCCTGCAATATCTGGAAATGGTCAGTATCTTTATTTTTATTGCGCTGACGCTTTGCACCCTTTTGCTGGTCATTATGTTTACGAGAAATATCACAAAGCCGCTGCGGAAGCTTTCGGATGCTGCCTATCGTGTCGCAAACGGAGAATTGGAACGGGCAGATATGGTGGAAGTGCATTCGATGGATGAGATCGGTGTCGTAACGGTAGCATTTAACCAGATGCTGCAGAGTATTCCGGTTTATATGAACAGACTCCGTGAGAGTATTGAAAAAGAGCGGCAGATGAAGGAAAAGGAACTTCTGATGGAAACACATCTGAAAGATGCCCAGCTGAAATATCTGCAGGCACAGATCAATCCGCATTTTCTGTTTAATTCCCTGAACGCAGGTGCGCAGCTTGCCATGATGGAGAATGCGGATCGTACATATGACTATATTCAGAATATGGCGGCGTTTTTCCGATACAATATAAAAAAAGACCATGATGAAGTGACGCTGGAAGAAGAAATCCGGCTTGTAGATAACTATATTTATATATTGAATGTCCGGTTTTCGGGAGAGATCCACTTTGAGAAAAGAGTGGATGAATCTCTTCTGGGCATTCATATTCCGAGCATGCTCCTGCAGCCGATCGTGGAAAACAGTGTCAATTACGGAATCCGTAATATCGACTGGGAGGGCTGGATCGTGCTTGCTGTTTACCGGGAGGAGGCTGCTGTCTGTATCAGTATCAAGGATAATGGCGCCGGTATGACGGCAGAGCGGATCGGACAGGTGATGCAGAACTGTATTTCCCATCGGGAGAACGCGGGAGATTCCAATGGTGTCGGTCTGAATAATGTAATGGAACGTCTCCATCTGTTTTTTGACGGAGCAGAACAGTTTACCATGATAAGCGAAGGACCGGGCAAGGGAACGGAGGTAGTGATCCGTATTCCGGATCCGGATGCAAAGTGAGGATAAGATATGTATAAGATTATGCTGGCAGATGATGAAGGGATCGTGATCGATTCTCTCCGGTTCATCTTGACAAAAGAATTTGGGGACGCCTGTATGATTGAATCGGCCAAAACGGGCAGAAGTGTGATCGAACTGGCGGAGCATTTCAGTCCGGATATTGCGATCATGGATATCCAGATGCCCGGTATCAACGGGATCGAGGCAATGCGTGAGATACGGGAAACGAACACGAATACAATTTTTATCGTGATGTCTGCCTATGATAAATTTGATTATGCCAAGGAGGCAATTGGACTCGGTGTATTAGAATATCTGAACAAACCGGTTGACAGAACCGAGATTATCGCAGTGGTCAGACGGGCCATGCATCTGATCGACAGGGAACGTGAAAAGCGGTCCAGAGATCTGATGATCCGTGAAAAAATGGAGACAGTTGTTCCGATCATTGAAAACGGCCTTGTTTATAATATCCTGTTCCAGGAGTTCTTTGAGGATGATATTGAAAATTTCAAAAACCTGCTGGGACTTTCGATGGATTACGGTTGTATGATGGCGCTTGTTTTTGGGGAAGACCAGGAAGGCAATCATATGACAAATGCGGTCGGAACCAGTGTCCGCGTACAGAACCATGTACGGGAAGTTCGGGAAGTGGTCAAGAGCTATTTCCCGGGTATTGTCGGTTCTGTCATGGCAAACAAGATCGCGGTTTTTATCCCGTGGGAGGAACCGAAGCAGGAATATAACGAACGTATTGAAATGATCGAAAAAGCCCGTGTCATGGTCAGAAAGCTCAGAAAACATCTGGATGTGGCATTCCGCGCGGGCTTTGGCTCTGTCCGCCCCTTAAGCGAGGCAATGGAATCCTATAATGAAGCACTGGATTCCCTGACGACAACGACCGGAACGGTTGCGCATGTAGATGATCTGCCGATCGGCTGTGAATACGAAGAAAATTACCCGGTAGAAACGGAACGGCTTTTATTTGATGCCCTGGAGAAGGGCGATCTGAACGGGTCGGTAGCAGCGGCTAACCAGTTCTTTGACTGGATGCTGGAAAATTATCCGAACTGTGAAATGGATATCAAACTGAAAGTGCTGGAATTTGTGCTCTGGGCAGAACACGTGACTTATGAGAACAGCGGCAGGGTTTACCATTTCCGTTCCAGACAGGATTATCTGCCGTCACTGCTTGCCATTACCCAGTATGAAGATCTGCGGAAATGGTATATTGATAAGATCTCGCAGGCGTGTCGTAATGTCATGACCCGTAAGGAAGAACAGTCAAGCAGCATTATTGACCGCGCAAAGGCTTACATTGCAGGACATTACAGCAGGGATATTTCGCTGGATGATGTATCCCGCGAAGTGGATATCAGTCCTTACTACTTCAGTAAAGTGTTTAAAGAAGCAACCGGTGAAAATTTTATTGAATATCTGACAAACGTCAGGATCTCAAAAGCAAAGGAAATGCTTCTGGCCGGTGACAGCAGCATGAAGGAAATCTGTTCGGCGGTCGGCTATTCCGATCCGAATTATTTCAGCCGCACCTTCAAGAAAAATGTAGGTGTGACCCCCACGGAGTTTAAGGAGGGAAAATAACAGATGAAGAAAAGGATTATGCTGCTGCTTGTATGCCTGATCCTGCTGACAGGCTGCGGGAAATCGCAGGAGACGGAGCAGCAGGAGGATAAACAGGATGACACACCGGTGCAGATCGGACTTGTGTTTGACTCCTTTGTGATAGAAAGATGGCAGAAGGACCGGGATGTCTTTGTTTCTACGGCAAAGGAATACGGCGCGGAGGTCAATGTACAGAATGCCAATGGCGATATTGATACCCAGATTTCACAGATCCGCTACCTGATCAAGAAGAAGGTAGATGTGCTTGTTGTTGTCTGTATCGATTCCGATGCCCTGGCAGATGTTATCACGGAAGCAAAAGATGCGGGAATACAGGTGATCGCCTATGACCGCCTGATCAAAAATGCCAATGTAGATCTGTACATCTCTTTTGATAACGAAAAAGTGGGAACGCTGATGGGGCAGGCGCTTGTGCAGGCAGGGCTTCCCAACAAAAAAGTGCTGATGCTTTCCGGCCCGACCGCAGATAATAATGTTTCACAGGTGGAGAAGGGGTTTTGCACCGTGATGGGGGAAAACGGGATCGAGATCGTTGGCAGTATGCATGCGGACGGCTGGAAACCTGAGCTGGCATATGATTATATCAATGAACATCCGGAACTGCTGGATGGGCTGGACGCGATCATGTGCGGAAATGACAGTCTGGCAACGAGTGCGGTGAGAGCACTTGCGGAAAAACGCCTGGCAAGCAAGATCAGGATCGTCGGACAGGATGCAGAGCTGGAAGCGTGTCAGCGTATTGTGGAAGGAACACAGGTTATGACCGTGTATAAGCCGGTGGAGAAGCTGGCACAGGCAGCAGCCGTTTATGCGTGCCAGATGGCAAGGGGAGAAGGCATCAGCACGGACCGTACGGAATATGATGGCACCTATGATGTGCCTGCGGTTGTGCTCGAACCAATCGCAGTAACCACTGACAATATGCAGGATGTGATCATAAACAGTGGTTTTCACTTACAAGAAGAGGTTTATTTAAATGTGCGCGATTGAGGGCACGTGCACGGAAAAATAAAAAATCAATAGTAAATTATTGCAAAAAGTGCTGGCACACATAACAATATTGTGCTAGCACTTCTTTTTTTATGCTATCCGCTATCTTAAAAAATGACAGAAGTTCGCAAACTATTGCTATTGAAGATGTGGTACATTCTACTTGTAACAAAGAAAACCCAAAACGGAATGATTTGTAACACAAAAATATATTTTAATTAAGGGAGGACTTCAATATGAAGAAGAAATTATTAAGTGTTTTACTCAGCACAGCAATGGTAGCTTCTCTGTTAGTTGGTTGTGGAAGCAACGCAGCTTCAGATGACAGCGCAGCAACAGATGCAGCAGCAACAGATACTGCTGATGACAGTGCAGCAACTGACACAAGCGCAAGCGCAGGCGAAGGCGGATTCGTTGGTGTAGCAATGCCTACAAAGGATCTGCAGCGTTGGAACCAGGATGGTTCAAACATGCAGGCAGAGCTGGAAGCAGCCGGTTACAAAGTAGATATCCAGTATGCATCTAACGATACAGCTACACAGGTATCACAGATCGAGAACATGATCACAGAAGGTGTTGACGTTTTAGTTATCGCTTCTATCGATGGCAGCTCGCTCGGTACAGTAATGAGCCAGGCAAAAGAAGCAGGTATTCCTGTTATCGCATATGACCGTCTGATCATGGATTCCGATGCAGTTTCTTACTACGCAACATTTGATAACTACATGGTTGGTACAAAACAGGGCGAGTACATCCGTGACAACTTAGACCTTGATAATGCAGCAGGCCCGTTCAATATTGAAATCTTCACCGGTGACCCGGGTGATAACAATGCAAACTTCTTCTACGGCGGCGCAATGGATGTTCTGAATAAGTACATCGATGAAGGCAAACTGGTAGTTAAGTCAGGACAGAAAGAATTCGCAGACGTAGCAACAGCTAACTGGTCTACAGAAACAGCTCAGTCCAGAATGGAAAACATCCTTGCTTCTTACTACGCAGATGGCACAAAGCTTGATGCAGTTCTTTGCTCAAACGACTCTACAGCACTTGGTGTTGAGAACGCACTTGCAGCTAACTACACAGGCGATTATCCGATCATCACCGGTCAGGACTGTGATATTGCAAATGTTAAGAACATCGTAGCCGGCAAACAGTCAATGTCTATCTTCAAAGATACACGTACACTTGCAAGCCAGGTTGTAAAGATGGTTGGTCAGATCATCGAAGGCACAGAAGTTGAAGTTAACGATACAGAGTCTTATGACAACGGCACAGGCATTATCCCTTCATTCCTTTGCGAGCCTGTATTCGTAGATTCTTCTAACTACAAAGAACTGTTAGTAGATTCAGGATACTACACAGAAGCAGATCTTCAGTAAATGTAATGATTACAAAGTAATCATTATGTAGCCTCGAGCATCGCGAAGCGATTCTCATGCGAGAGGTTCCCGTGATTGTCACAATAAAATAAAAACAATAACAGGCGGGTTTACCCCGCCTGTTAATATCCGAGAAGTTCACGTAAAATGATTTGATTAGATATTAGGAGGGATACAATTGGCGAAAGTATTATTGGAAATGAAAAATATCACCAAAACATTCCCTGGTGTTAAGGCACTTGATAATGTAAATCTTCAGGTAGAAGAAGGCGAGATCCATGCTCTTGTTGGTGAGAACGGCGCCGGTAAATCTACCCTTATGAATGTTTTAAGTGGTATCTACCCTTACGGTAGCTATGAAGGCGATATTATATATGACGGAGAGGTTTGTAAATTCTCCAAAATTAAAGATAGTGAAGAAAAGGGAATTGTCATTATCCATCAGGAACTGGCATTGATCCCTTACATGAGCATCGGTGAGAATATGTTCCTCGGTAACGAGAGAGGAAAGAAATTCGCGATCAACTGGAACGATACTTACGGCGAAGCTGAAAAGTATATGAGAACAGTAGGACTTAAGGAATCTTCCAGAACATTGATCAAAGATATCGGTACAGGTAAACAGCAGCTGGTTGAAATTGCAAAGGCACTTGCAAAGCATGCAAAGCTCCTGATCCTGGATGAGCCGACAGCCTCTTTGAATGAGGATGATTCCCAGGCACTTCTGGATTTACTCCTGAAGTTCAAAAAAGAAGGCATGACTTCAATCATCATCTCTCATAAGCTGAATGAAATCTCTTATGTAGCAGATAAGATCACAGTCATTCGTGACGGATCTACGATTGAAACATTGGATAAAGAAAAAGATGATATTTCCGAAGCACGTATCATCAAAGGTATGGTTGGCCGTGAGCTGACAGACCGTTTCCCGAAACGTGAAAGTAAGAAATTCGGAGAAATCAATCTGGAGACAAAGGACTGGACTGTTTACCATCCGCTTTACACGGAGCGTAAAGTTGTTGACAATGTCAGCATCAACGTCCGCAAGGGTGAGGTTGTTGGTATCGCAGGTCTGATGGGCGCCGGACGTACAGAGCTTGCCATGAGTTTATTTGGTAAGAGCTATGGTACAAAGATCTCCGGAACCTTAAAGCTGAATGGCGAAGAAGTACATCTGAAAAATGTAAGAGATGCCATTCATCACAAGCTGGCATATGTAACAGAAGATCGAAAAGGAAACGGACTGATCCTTTCCAATCCGATCAAGATCAATACGACGCTTGCAAATCTTGATGCGATCAGCAGACACGGTGTGATCGATCAGGATGAGGAATATGCAATTGCAGTAGATTACAAAGAAAAGTTACATACAAAATGTCCGTCTGTAGAACAGAATGTCGGTAACCTTTCCGGTGGTAACCAGCAGAAAGTATTACTGGCTAAATGGATGTTCGCAGATCCGGATGTATTGATCCTCGACGAGCCGACAAGAGGTATCGATGTCGGAGCAAAATATGAGATTTACTGTATTATCAATCAGCTGGTGGCAGAAGGAAAATCTGTTATCATGATTTCTTCAGAGCTTCCTGAAGTACTTGGTATGTGCGACAGAATCTACATCATGAACGAAGGAAGAATTGTTGGAGAGCTGCAGGGCGAGGAAGCATCGCAGGAAATCATTATGTCACATATTTTAAAATCTACAAATAAAGGAGCGTAAACAATGGATAAAGCAAAATTGATGAATGGTGTCAAAAAATATACAATGATTATTGTTTTAGTATTAGTTACGTTGTTCTTTACGTGGCAGACAGGTGGTAAAATTCTTCTTCCACAGAACGTAAGTAACTTAATTTCTCAGAACGCATACGTATTCGTTCTGGCAACCGGTATGTTATTATGTATCTTAACCGGTGGTAACATCGACCTTTCCGTTGGTTCGGTTGTCTGCTTCGCAGGTGCTGTCGGTGCGACATTAATGGAAAGCAAGGGTATGAACCCTGTAGCTGCTTCTATCATGATGCTGCTGATCGGTCTTCTGATCGGTGCATGGCAGGCTTTCTGGATCGCATACGTACATGTGCCTCCTTTCATTACAACACTGTCCGGTATGTTAGTATTCCGTGGACTTTCAAACGTTGTACTGAACGGTTTGACAGTTTCCCTGACAAATGCAGGATTCGTTAAAGTATTCGGCGGTGGTGCTGAATGTTACATCCCTGATTTCTTCGGTGGAAACGGATTTAATATTACCTGTATGTTAGTTGGTGTGATCGCATGTGTGATCTATGTACTGGTTCAGATCAAAAACCGTATGAACCGTGCAAAGAAGGGGTATGAAATGGAAGCACTGAGTGCAATGGTAGTCAGAACAGTAATCATCTGTGCGGTTATCCTGGTATTCATGTTCCGCCTGGCTCAGTACAAAGGTATTCCAACCGCTCTTGTATGGGTAGCGCTGGTTGTCCTGATCTACGGTTACATCACAAGCAAAACAACAACAGGCCGTTACTTCTACGCAGTAGGTGGCAACGAAAAGGCAACAAAACTTTCCGGTATCAATACAAATAAGGTTTACTTCATTGCTTATACAAACATGGGCTTCCTGGCAGCTCTTGCAGGTATGCTGACTATCGCACGTATGACAAGTGCACAGCCTACATACGGTCAGAACTACGAAATGGATGCCATCGGTGCCTGCTTCGTAGGTGGTGCTTCTGCTTACGGCGGTGTCGGTACAGTTCCTGGTGTTATCGTTGGTGCGGTTCTGATGGGTGTTATCAACCTTGGTATGTCGATCATGGGTGTTGATGCCAACTATCAGAAGGTTGTAAAGGGTCTTGTACTTCTTGCAGCAGTTATCTTCGATGTAGTCACAAAGAAACAGGATAAATAAGAGTTATAAGACAGAATGATAGCAATATCATCCTAATATCTAATGAAAGCTCCCGGGCAATGCCCGGGAGCTTTCGCGTTGATTATCGGTTGTCAAATGCATCGCATCCCACGGAGCGGTTCTTTCTATATCAGGGAAACTTTCCCGGATATAGAAAGAGCAGGCTCCCCATTGGGGAGCCTGCAAGGTGAAAGAATAACACTGCAGAAGTACTGTATCTTCTGCTTGTGATACAGGCTTTTGCAATCTATAGGTATCATAGCATTGTTTGCTCAAAAAGCATAGAGTGATAGTGCCTACACTTTTATTCCGTTTTTATCGAAAATAAACAAAAAATTGCCAAATTGACGTATTCGACGTATAATAAACTGACATAACGATTAGAAAGGAAGGGCGAATTTGTGATTTTTAATTCGGTCAGCTATCTGCTGTTTTTCCCGGTCGTGACGATCCTGTATTTTGCTTTTCCGAAAATGCTGCGAAATGCATGGCTTCTGATCGCCAGTTATTTCTTCTATATGAATTGGAATGCGGCATATGCACTTCTGCTTTTAGGTTCTACGGTGATCACATATCTGTGCAGTCTCCTGGTGGAATGGGCAAAAGAGAAAAAACAGTCCGTGAAACTTGCAAAGGCTGCAATGGCTGCCAGCTTTCTGCTGAATCTGGGACTTTTGTTTTATTTTAAGTATTTGAATTTTGTGATCGTGAATCTGAACAGGATCAGCAGTCTTTTCCATGGCAGACAGTTTTCCGCTTTCGATATTCTGCTCCCTGTCGGTATTTCTTTTTATATTTTTCAGGCACTGGGCTATACAATGGATGTGTACAGAGGCAAGATCAGGGCTTGTCGGAATTTTTTCCGCTATGCGCTGTTTGTTTCGTTCTTTCCGCAGCTTGTGGCAGGACCGATCGAGCGTTCGGACAATCTTCTGCCGCAGTTTGAAGAAGAACATACCTTTGATACGGACAGAATCCGGGAAGGTCTTTTGTGGATGCTCTGGGGGCTCTTTTTAAAGATCGTGATCGCGGACAATCTGTCTGTATACATTACAGAGATTTATGACAATTATCTGGCATATACCGGAGCGGAGATCGTTTTTGCGACTGTTTTGTTCGCATTTCAGATCTACTGCGATTTTGGCGGCTATTCTTATATCGCGGTCGGAAGCGCAAAAGTACTTGGCTTTCGGCTGATGGACAATTTCAAAGCACCTTATCTGGCAGTCAGTGTACATGATTTCTGGAGACGCTGGCACATTTCCCTGACAAGCTGGTTCACGGATTATCTGTATATCCCGCTTGGCGGCAACAGAAAAGGAAAGCTGCGCAAATATCTGAATGTCATGATCGTTTTTCTGGTCAGTGGTCTGTGGCACGGTGCTGACTGGACGTATGTGATCTGGGGCGGTATCAACGGACTTTATATGGTGATCGAGGAAATGACCGGCTATCGGAAAAAAGCAGAGCAGCTTGCGAGGGCAAGTTTGTCTTACCGGATCTTTGCGGGAATCCTGACTTTTGCCCTGGTAGACTTTTCGTGGCTGTTTTTCAGAGCTTCTTCTCTGGGGGATGCAGCCGGTATGCTCAGGCAGGTCAAAGCGGTACCGGGCTTTCACAGACTTTTCGGGGCTGTTTTTGCAGGAATGGATCCGTCACTTTTACTGGCGATCACTCTTGCACTGCTTATCCTGTGGCAGGTTGACAGGCTGCTGTATCAGGGAAAAAACGCAGCGGCGCTTGTGCTTGCGCAGGGCTGGTTCGCACGGTATCTGGTGTATGGAGGGCTTCTGCTGTTTATTCTGTTGTTTGGTGTATATGGCTATGAATATGCCCAGACGGCATTTATCTATTTCCAGTTCTGACAGATCCAAAACAGGACATGGTTGAAAAATAAAGATATTGAAAAGATTATTTGCAGTAAGATATAGAAGGAATATGTGCATGAAGAAAAAAATCTTTTTCTTTTGTAAATTGTTTATAGTGACATTGCTTCTCTTTGTATTCTGTTTTGGGATCGTTATGCCGCAGTATACAGGCAATTATCAGGCTTCCATGGTAGATAAGGCAGCCCGTCTCCGGTCGGTGGAGGGGCCGAAGATCGTTCTGATCGGTAATTCCAATCTGGCATTTGGCATGGACAGTCAGATGCTGGAGGAGGCATTTTCCATGCCGGTTGTAAATATGGGACTGCATGGCGGTGTCGGAAATGTGTTTAATGAACAGGCAGCAAGGCTGCATGTGACGCCGGGCGATATTTATGTAGTGTGTCACAGCAATTATGATGATGCGGATGTGATCAAGAATCCGGAGCTTGCATGGATCACGATCGAGAATCATTTCGAGCTGTACAGGCTGATCCGCCCGAAGGACTGGTGGGACATGATCCGGGCATATCCGACCTATCTGCGGAAGTGTCTTGGGCAGTGGCGCAATGAGTCGGGTAATCAGGAAACAAATGACTGCTACCGCAGAAGCGCATTTAATAAATACGGAGATATATATTATCCACGCCCACAGTCGGAGGAAGGGATTGATTTTTCACCGGTGGCGATCCATCATATCAATGAGACAACGGCAAAGCGCCTGAATGCATTATATGAAGATCTGCAAAAGCAGGGGGCGGATATGGTCGTGGCAGGCTATCCGATCGCAGAATACGAAGGAACACCGGATCTGGCTGCATATGACGAGATGGGGCAGGAGATCGCGGATGCGCTGGAAGCACCGGTGATCTCGGATTTTAACGATTACAGATATCCGGCTTCTTACTTTTATAATACCTATATGCATCTGACGGATGAGGGCGCAAGGGCAAGAACGCAGCAGCTCATTAAGGATCTGCGTGCCTATATGGACGGCGGGGTAAAATACGAAAACAAATAGAAAACAGATAAATACCTGTATAGTTTATAAAGGAGGAACAGTATGATCTCACAAAAGTACAAAGATATGTTAGGACAGAAATCGGTCATCCGCGAAATGAGTGCGGCCGGTCATAAAATGGGAGAGGAGATCGGATTTGACAATGTATTTGATTACAGTCTCGGCAATCCGAGTGTACCGGCTCCGAAAAAAGTAGAGGAAGTGATCAAAAAACTGCTGGAGGAAACGGAACCGCTTTCCCTGCATGGTTACAGTGAAGGCCACGGTATTTTACAGGTGCGCGAAAAAATTGCGTCTTATCTGGCAAAGACTTATGATATTCCATATACATATGAAGATATTTTTATGGCAAGCGGTGCGGCAGGTGCTCTGGCACATGCTTTCCGCGCAGTTGTATGCCCGGGCGAGGAGATCATCACATTTGCCCCGTTTTTCCCGGAATACAGACCGTATATTGAAACAACGGGTGCTGCCCTGAAGATCGTACCGGCAGATACGGAAACCTTCCAGATCAATTTTGAGGCATTTGAGCAGATGATCACGGAAAAGACGGCTGCGGTTCTGATCAATACCCCGAATAATCCGTCAGGAATCGTATATTCTACAGAGACGATCAGGAAGCTGGCAGAGATGCTTTCCAAAGCGCAGGAAACGTACGGACATGATATTTATATCATTTCCGATGAACCATATCGTGAAATTGTGTTTTCTGGTGTAGATGCGCCTTGCGTATCGAAATTTTATGATAATACGATCATGTGCTATTCTTACAGCAAATCTCTTTCCCTACCGGGAGAGCGTATCGGTTATGTGGCAGTCAATCCTGCCTGTAAAGATGCGGCGCTGATCGTGCATATGTGTACACAGATCTCCAGAGGGATCGGGCATAACTGCCCTGCGTCCCTGATGCAGCTTACAGTAGCAGAGCTTTTGGGAGAGACTTCGGATCTGTCCGTTTATGAAGAAAATGCCAATATCCTATATGATGCGCTGACAAAAATGGGATTTTCCTGTGTCAGACCGGGCGGAACCTTTTATATGTTTCCGAAATCTCCGGAGCCGGATGCAAAGGCATTCTGCCAGAAGGCGCTGAAGTATCATCTGGTGCTCGTACCGGGTGACAGCTTTGGATGTCCCGGCTTTTTCCGTATTTCCTACTGCGTTCCGACAGAAAAGGTGAAAAGATCGCTTGCAGCATTCGAAAAGCTGGCAAAGGAATATGGTCTGTGCTAAAATTTAGGGACTGTTCACAAAAAAGATAACAACAGGTTACTGTCATGTTTTATGATAGAACACATAATATAGAAGGAAGTGATAATATGTATCAGGCTGGTTTAGTTTTAGAGGGCGGAGGTATGAAGGGCGTTTATACAGCCGGAGTCCTGGATTTCTTTTTGGACAAAAAGATCACATTTGCAAACTGCTATGGTGTTTCCATGGGAGCCTGTACGCTCTGCAGTTATATTTCCGCGCAGCGGGGCAGGGGGTTAAGCGTTGCAGTCGATTATCTGAAAGATCCGCACTACTGTGGATTTTACAGTATGGCGACGACAGGAGATATCTTTAATGCCAAAATGTGTTATGATACCATACCGAATGAACTGAATCCCTATGATTACGATGCAGCGATGAAATACCCGGGAAATGCGTACGCGGTTATGACGGATGTGGAAACAGGTGCACCTGTTTATTATAAAATGCAGGACATGCGGAAAGATATCATTGCAGTGCAGGCATCTGCCTCCATGCCTCTTGTCTCCCGGTTCGTGGAGATCGATGGCAGAAAATATCTGGATGGCGGAATTGCCGATTGTATTCCGATCATGCATTCTTTAAAAGAAGGAAACCGGAAAAATGTTGTTGTCATGACCAAAGAAGTCGGCTATCGCAGAGAACCGTTTTCCATGCTTGGCATGGTAAAGGTGCGGTATCATAAATATCCGTATCTGATCCACGATATGGCGATTCGCCATACCCGGTACAACCGGACACTTGATTTCCTGGAAAAGGAAGAAAAACGGGGCAATATATTTATCATAAGACCACAGCAGAAATCGGCTGTTGGCAGAGTGGAAAAAGACAAAGAAAAACTGGTCGCATTATATGAAGAAGGGTATCGTGATGCAGAGGCCTCTTATGATGCAATGCGGGCATATTTAGAAAAGGAGACACCATGATAGAAATTATTAAGGCAATATTTTTCGGTATTGTAGAGGGTATTACGGAATGGCTGCCGATCAGCAGTACCGGACACATGATCATTCTGGATGAATTTGTCAAACTGGATGTCAGGGAAGAATTCTGGAACCTGTTTCTGGTCGTGATCCAGCTCGGAGCGATACTGGCGGTTGTTATCCTGTTCTGGAACCAGATCTTTCCATTGAACCTGAAAAATAAAAATGAGCCCGTCTGGAAGAAGGATATCCTGCTTTTGTGGGTTAAGATCCTGGTTGCCTGTGTGCCTGCGGGAATTGTAGGTGTTTTATTCGATGATGTATTCGATAAATACTTATATAATTTTCCATGCGTCGCAGCGGCACTGATCGTATTTGGTATCTTGTTTATCATTGTAGAAAAAAAGAAAAAAGGAAAAACCTTCCGCATCACGTCAATTGACCAGCTGGATTATAAAACAGTGATATGGATCGGGGTATTTCAGCTGATCGCTGCTGTTTTCCCGGGGACATCCAGATCCGGAGCGACGATCATCGGTGCATTGCTTCTTGGTGTATCCAGAGTTGTGGCGGCAGAGTTTACATTTTATCTGGCGATTCCCGTCATGTTCGGTGCCAGCCTGCTGAAACTGGTTAAATTTCTGATGATGGGCCTCAGTTTCACATCCATGGAGCTTGCGATCCTTGCGGTCGGTTGTATCGTATCGTTTGTTGTGTCTATAATTGTAATAAAATTCCTGATGGGATATATCAAAAAGCACGATTTTATCCCGTTTGGCATCTACAGAATCGTGCTGGGTGCGGTATTATTGATATATTTTGCGCTTGTTCACTGATTTTTTTGTTCAAAATGGAGAAAAAGCCGTATTTAAGCGGCTTTTCGGGTGAAAAGTTTGACACGAATTGGAAATTGCGTTATAGTATCCACAGAAAAACAAACACAAAACTAATCTTTCAGTCAATATAACATGAATAGTGTGAAGGGAGACAATGATTATGGCAGACGTAAAAAAAGCTGCAGCAGCAGCAAAACCAGTAGCAAAAGCAGTCGCAGCTACAAAACCGGTAGCAGCAAAGGTTGAAGAAAAAAAGGTTGAAGCTAAGAAAGCAGTAGAAGAAAAGAAAGCAGCACCTGCTAAAAAAGCAGCAGCTCCTAAGAAGGAAACAGCTAAGAAAGCAGCACCTGTAAAGAAAGAGACTACTGTAAAGGCAGCAACAAAAGTCAGTGTAAATCTTCAGTTCGCAGGTAAAGAATACAAAGCAGAAGATTTCGAAAAGATGGCAAAGGATGTTTGGCAGTATGACCTTGGCAAGAAGGCAGCTGACTTAAAGAACGTTGATTTATATGTAAAACCGGAAGAAAACAAGGTTTACTATGTAATGAACGGTGATGTAACAGGCGATTTTGATATCTAAGCCGGAGATTTACAGCAACTGCTACATATTTATAAGGAAAAGACTTTGAAAGAGTTCCACTTTGGTGGGGCTCTTTCTTTTACTGTACCGCAAAAAACAAAGTAAAAAATTTTAAAAAAATCGTTGACAATGTTCAAAAGGAGTGCTATGTTATGGATAGAAAAGATGTTAGCACTCGAAAGGGTTGAGTGCTAACAAAAAGAAAAAGGTCTGAAAAGGAAGTGATATGGTGGAGATCGATGATAGAAAATTTAAAATTCTACAGGCCGTCGTCAAGAACTATCTGGAGACGGGCGAACCGGTCGGAAGCCGTACGATTTCCAAATATACAGATCTGAATTTGAGTTCCGCAACCATTCGTAATGAAATGGCGGATCTGGAAGAACTGGGTTATATCCTGCAGCCACATACTTCTGCAGGGCGTATTCCTTCCGATAAAGGCTATCGTTTATATGTTGACCATATGATGGCTGAGAAAGAGCAGGAAGTCAATGAAATGAAAGAACTGCTCCTCCAGAAAGAAGAAAAGCTGGATTCCCTGTTAAAGCAGACAGCTAAGGTACTTGCCAATGACACCAATTATGCGGCAATGGTTTCCGCACCGGTTTGTCAGGGCAGCAAGGTGAAATTCATCCAGCTCTCCAGAGTAGAAGAACATCAGCTGATCGCAGTTATTGTGGTAGAAGGTAATCTGATCAAGAACAAAATGCTCACGACAGAGGAAGTTCTGGATGATGAGACGATCTTAAAGCTCAACATCCTGTTGAACACATCGCTCAACGGACTTTCCATCAATGAGATCAGTCTTGCGATGATCACAGGGCTGAAAAAACAGGCGGGTGAACATGAAGCACTCGTCAGTGATGTGATCGATGCGGTAGCGGAAGCGATCAAAGAGGATAAGGATCTTGAGATCTATACCTCAGGTGCCAAAAACATTTTCAAATATCCTGAGCTGACGGATAATGAAAAGGCAAGCGAGATCATCAGTACATTTGAAGAAAAGAATCTTTTGAATTCCCTTGTGGAAGAAACGCTTACCAATCCGGAAAACAATGGCATCCAGGTTTATATTGGTGATGAATCACCTGTTGCGACCATGCGTGACTGCAGTGTTGTAACAGCAACCTACGATCTGGGAGAAGGCATGCGGGGGACGATCGGTATTATCGGACCGAAGCGTATGGACTACGAGAAAGTGGTGGATACCATGAAAGGGCTGATGAATCAGCTCGATAATCTGTATGATAAAAAGAAGATCGGTACAAAGGATGATAAATAACATCTTTTCTATTTGAGATAATATAGGAAAAACGGAAAGGGATGATAACATGGCAGAGGATAAAGAAAAAGTAATACAGGATGCGATCAAAGAAGCGCAGAAAGCAGCTGAAAAAGAAGAAAAGGCTGCAGAAAAGGAAGCTTCCGCAGAAAGCGATAAAGAAGAAAAAGAACCGAAGGAAGAAAAAAAGAAAGAAAAAACAGAAAAGAAAAAAGAAAAAGACAAAACAAAAGAAAAAATTGAGCAGCTGGAGGATAAAGTAAAACGTCAGCTTGCAGAATTTGAAAATTTCCGGAACCGGAGTGAAAAGGAAAAAGCCCAGATGTTTGATATGGGTGCAAAGAGTGTTTTGGAAAAAATCCTTCCGGTTGTGGATAATTTTGAAAGAGGTCTTAGTACTGTGGAGGTCAGTGATGAGGATAAACCATTTGCAGATGGTATGCAGATGATCTACAAACAGCTGATCAAGCAGCTCGAAGATATAGGCGTTAAGCCGATCGAAGCAGTGGGAACTGAGTTCAATCCGGATTTCCATAATGCAGTCATGCAGGTGGAAAGTGATGAATATGAATCCGGATATGTGGCACAGGAACTGCAGAAGGGCTATATGTACCGTGATACTGTGATCCGTCACAGTATGGTGGCAGTGGTAGCTTAATGAATGTAATGATCACAAAGTAATGTTTTGAAAAGAATATCTTAGGAGGAAACGATTATGAGTAAAATTATTGGTATTGACCTTGGTACAACAAACAGCTGTGTAGCTGTTATGGAAGGTGGTAAACCTACCGTTATCGCAAATACAGAAGGAGCAAGAACAACACCATCTGTTGTTGCATTTACAAAAAATGGAGAACGTCTTGTCGGCGAACCTGCAAAACGTCAGGCAGTTACAAATGCAGAAAACACGATCTCTTCTATTAAGAGAGATATGGGTACAGACAGAGGCCGTACAATTGAAGGTAAGAAATATTCTCCACAGCAGATTTCAGCAATGATCCTGCAGAAATTAAAAGCAGATGCAGAAAGCTATCTGGGTGAAAAAGTAACAGAAGCCGTTATCACAGTACCTGCTTATTTCAATGATGCACAGCGTCAGGCTACAAAGGATGCAGGTAAGATCGCAGGTCTTGATGTAAAACGTATCATCAACGAGCCTACAGCCGCAGCACTTGCTTATGGTCTTGATAATGAAAAAGAACAGAAGATCATGGTATACGACCTTGGTGGTGGTACATTCGATGTATCTATCATTGAGATCGGTGACGGCGTTATCGAAGTATTATCTACAAACGGTGATACACACCTTGGCGGTGATGACTTCGACCAGAAGATCATTGACTGGATGGTAACAGAATTTAAGAATGCAAACGGCGTTGACTTATCTACAGATAAGATGGCTATGCAGAGATTAAAAGAAGCAGCTGAAAAAGCTAAGAAAGAGCTTTCTTCCGCTACTACAACAAATATCAACCTGCCATTCATCAGCATGAATGCAAACGGACCGCTTCACTTTGATATGAACCTGTCCAGAGCTAAATTTGATGAACTGACACATGATCTGGTTGAAAGAACAGCAATTCCTGTTCAGAATGCATTAAAGGATGCAGGCATTACAGCTGCAGATCTTGGCAAAGTATTATTAGTTGGTGGTTCTACACGTATTCCTGCAGTACAGGAAAAAGTAAAACAACTGACCGGACATGAACCGAATAAATCACTGAACCCGGATGAATGTGTTGCACTTGGTGCTTCCGTACAGGGTGGTAAATTAGCAGGTGATGCAGGCGCTGGTGATATCCTTCTTCTGGATGTTACTCCACTTTCTCTTTCAATCGAGACAATGGGTGGCGTTGCAACAAGACTGATCGAAAGAAATACAACGATCCCGACAAAGAAGAGCCAGATCTTCTCTACAGCAGCAGATAACCAGAGTGCGGTTGATATCAACGTTGTACAGGGTGAAAGACAGTTCGCAAGAGACAACAAGTCTCTGGGACAGTTCCGTCTGGACGGTATTGCACCGGCTCCACGTGGAATTCCGCAGATCGAGGTTACATTCGATATCGATGCAAACGGTATTGTAAACGTATCCGCTAAGGATCTTGGTACAGGTAAGGAACAGCACATTACGATCACAGCAGGCTCCAATATGTCCGATGAAGAGATCGATAAGGCTGTCAAAGAAGCAGCAGAATATGAAGCACAGGATAAGGCCCGTAAGGAAGCTATTGATGCAAGAAACGAAGCAGATTCCTTCGTATTCCAGACAGAAAAGGCATTAAATGAAGTTGGCGATAAGCTTTCCGACAGTGAGAAATCACCGGTTGAAGCAGATCTTGCAGATCTGAAGTCTTATCTGGAGAGCACAAAGGATCAGGAACTTACAGCAGATCAGGTAGCTGAGATCAATGCAAAGAAAGAAAAACTGCAGACTTCCGCTCAGGCACTCTTCACAAAGATGTATGAGCAGGCACAGCAGGCAGCAGGCGCTCAGGGTGCAGCAGGTGCACAGGCAGGACCTGATATGGGTCAGGCACAGCAGCAGGCAGCACCGGAAGACGATGTAGTTGACGGAGACTTCAGAGAAGTATAAGATAATAGCTGCGAAACGCAGAACAGATGAAATAAAACGGAACAGGGTGTGGGCGGTAAAGTCTGCACCCTATCCCTTGTTTGAAAGGTAGAACATAATGGCAGAACAGAAACGAGATTACTATGAAGTCCTCGGTGTAGATAAAAATGCGGATGAGGCTACGATCAAAAAAGCATACCGTACGCTGGCAAAAAAATATCATCCGGATATGAATCCCGGCGATAAGGAAGCGGAGAAAAAATTTAAGGAAGCTTCTGAAGCATATGCGATCTTAAGCGATCCGGAAAAGAAACGCCAGTATGACCAGTTTGGTCATGCGGCATTTGAAGGCGGTGCAGGTGGCGGCTACGGCGGATTTGATTTTAACAGCGCAGATTTCAGTGACATCTTTGGTGATATTTTCGGCGATATGTTTGGCGGCGGCAGAAGACGTGCCAGCAATGGTCCTATGAAGGGTGCCAATATCAGAACAAGTGTCAGGATCACATTTGAAGAAGCCGTTTTCGGTGTAGATAAAGAGCTGGAGCTGAATCTGAAGGATCCATGTCCGACCTGTCACGGAACGGGTGCAAAACCGGGCACAAGCAAAACTACCTGTCCGAAATGCGGTGGTAAGGGTCAGGTTGTATTTACACAGCAGTCCTTCTTCGGAACTGTCCGTAATGTGCAGACATGTCCGGATTGTGGCGGAACAGGCCAGATCATTAAAGATAAGTGTCAGGATTGTCATGGTACAGGATATATCTCATCCCGTAAAAAGATCCAGGTATCCATTCCTGCGGGTATTGACAACGGACAGAGTGTCCGGATCCGCGAAAAAGGAGAACCCGGTACAAACGGCGGACCGAGAGGCGATCTGCTTGTTGAGGTTATGGTACAGCGCCATCCGATCTTCCAGAGACAGGACAGCAATATTTATTCCACAGTTCCTGTATCCTTTGCGGTGGTAGCACTGGGTGGTGAGATCATGATCGATACCGTGGACGGCAAGGTGGCATATACGGTAAAACCGGGCACACAGACCGATACGAAGATACGTCTCAAAGGAAAAGGTGTTCCGTCGTTGCGGTATAAAGATACAAGAGGCGATCATTATGTAACGCTTGTTGTACAGGTCCCGGATAAGCTGAGCCATGAAGCAAAAGAACTGCTCCGTCAGTTTGATGCGGAAACCGGTAATACGCTGGAAGCTGTCAAAAATTACACAGCAGGCAGGAAAGACGATGATCCGAAGGATCCAAAGGGTTCACCGGATAAGAAAAAGAAAAAAGGTCTTTTTAAATAAGATAAAACAGTTGAAAAGGTGCTTTCAGGAGCATCTTTTCTTTTTGCGTAAACGGAATATTTGTCTATCTGTCTGAAATCTGCTATAATCAACTATTAAGGTGTTTTGCGAAAATGTATATGAGAAAGGAACCGCGCGTATGAAGTGGACAAAATTAATGATAAAGACAACTTCCGAGGCAGAGGATATCATCATCAGTGCGATGTATGATCTGGGGCTGGAAGGCGCACAGATTGAAGATAAAGTACCGCTTACCGCATGGGAGAAGGAGCAGATGTTTGTGGATATTCTGCCGGATGGACCCGCAGATGACGGTGTGGCGTATCTGAGCTTCTTTGTGGAAGTACCGGAAGAGGGCGATGAAAAACCACAACTGCCACAGGGACTGGATGAGACAACGGACAACTCCTATTTTCTGGTAAGCAGCGGACAGGTAGTTGATCTGCCGAAGCTGATCGGGCGCATGCAGCAGGAGCTTGATGACCTGCGTATGTTCATGGATATCGGAGAAGGAACGATCACGGTTTCTGAGACGGAAGATAAGGACTGGGTCAATAACTGGAAAAACTTCTTCCATCAGTTCTATATCGATGACCTTCTGGTAACGCCTTCCTGGGAAGAGGTAAAGCCGGAGGATCGGGACAGAAAGATCCTGCATATCGATCCGGGCACTGCATTCGGAACGGGTATGCATGAGACAACACAGCTCTGTATCCGCCAGCTCAGGAAATATATCACACCGCAGACAGAGCTTCTGGATGTCGGAACGGGCAGCGGTATTCTGGCGATCGTGGCACTGATGTACGGTGCACGGCATGCAGTCGGAACGGATCTGGATCCATGTGCAACGGAAGCAGTCAGGGAAAATATGGAAATGAACGGGATCGATCCTTCTAAGTTTGAGATGATGATCGGGAATATCATCACGGATCAGGAAATTCAGGATCGTGTCGGTTATGGGAAATATGATATCGTAGTAGCCAATATTCTGGCAGAAGTGCTTGTGCCTTTAATGCCGGTTGTGGCAAAATGCTTAAAGCCGGGCGGAACCGTTATTACCTCCGGAATCATCAATGGAAAAGAAGGGCTTGTGGCAGATGCAATGAAAGCTGCCGGTCTTACCGTCGTTGAGATCACCCAGCAAGGAGAGTGGATGCAATGTACTGCATCTATGAAATAGATGCAGTATGTAGCCTCACCGCATTGGCGCAGCCAATTTTGCATGCGGTGAGGTTCCCGTCGCGTTACAAAACTGAGAATCAGAAGTATGATAGGAGAAACGCATGTACCAGTTCTTTGTAGATCCGGGCGCGATCAGCGAAAAGCAGGTCGTCATCACCGGAAAGGATGTCAATCATATTAAAAACGTCCTGCGCATGAAGGTCGGCGAGGAGATCGCGGTCAGCAACGGCGTCGATGGCAGAGAATACAGATGCGGCATTTTGCAGATGACAGAAGATGCGGTGATCTGTGAGCTGCGCTTTATCAAAGAAGACGGCGTAGAGCTGCCTTCCAAAATTTATCTTTTTCAGGGACTTCCTAAGGCTGATAAGATGGAACTCATCATCCAGAAAGCGGTGGAGCTTGGCGCTTACGAGATCATTCCGGTCGCGACAAAGCGTGCGGTTGTAAAGCTGGATGCCAAGAAGGAAAAGAGCAAGCTTGTGCGATGGCAGGCGATCAGTGAGGCAGCGGCAAAGCAAAGCAAACGTGCGGTTATCCCGCAGGTACATTCTGTGATGGGCTTTGCTGAGGCACTTGCCTATGCAGACACACTCGATGTCAGACTGATCCCATATGAAATGGCGGAAGATATGGCAAAAACCCGCAGCCTGATCGAAGAGATAAGACCCGGACAGAGCATCGGCATTTTCATCGGACCGGAAGGCGGATTTGCACCGGAAGAGATCGGGCAGGCAATGGCACATGCCACGCAGCCCATCACACTTGGCAAGCGGATCCTGCGTACGGAAACAGCCGGCATGACGGTGCTTTCGATTTTGATGTATACTCTTGAAGGACAGGAACTGAAAGCCTAGAAAATGCATAAGATAAGATAGGACAAAAGCGGAAAGGAAGACGAAAATGGA
>ERZ808242.604-NODE-604-length-25333-cov-24.885355_pt1 | contig 25333 bp, 18 predicted proteins | sample MGYA00521244_ERZ808242 | MGnify/ENA primary metagenome ERZ808242 (study PRJEB31516, sample SAMN03275573) | gut metagenome | biome: mammalia-associated habitat; material: feces | host: Papio cynocephalus | place: Kenya | collected 2012-07-27 ... | reverse complement strand
TGGTCTCCATCGGCACACCTGCCTCAAGCGTAATGAGGCTGGCGAACGAGTGTCGTCCCGAATGGTAGGAATAGGTCTTGCTCGTTTCCGCCAACTTGCAGATGGTGATGAGATCGATACGAACACGATTCGTGTTCAGCAATGGAAAAAGGGTATCTTTTGCCCCGTCCTCGTATTTCGCCATCAGCTCCAATGCCTCGGGCAACAACTTTACCCTGGCAAGCGTCCCCGTCTTCTTGCGGTGATAGACTAGCCATTTGTCCCCATCCTCCAACACCTTGACATTGGCTTTCGTGACGGAAACGGTGTCTATGAAGGCTGTTCCTGCATAGCAGGCGAAGAGAAACAAGTCACGGCTAACGGACAGTCTCGGCTTGTCTTCGGGTAGTTCCACATCACGGATTTTTATGAAATCTGACATGGTGAGTGCCTTGGGTGTCGTAACCTTTGGAGTGCCAACCCGATAATGGGCGAACAGCAGGTTCTTGCACAAGCCTCGCTCAAAGGCGATGCGGCACATCTTCTTGAAGAGCGACACATAGATGGTGATGGTTCCTGAAGAAAAGCCCTTTTCTTCAAGCAGGTAATGGTGGAAGTCGCAGATGAATGGCTCATTCAACTGTCCGAAAGCCAAGTCAGCCAACTTGTATTTCTTACTGATGAACTCGGCGAGGTTCTTGCGAATTTTTCGGTAAGTCCAGATACTGCTCTTTGACATGTCAACGCCCTCATGGGTGCTGAGTTCACTGATATGTTCGTCCACAAAAGAGAGAAGGGTGGTCTGTGTCTTGACGCTGCCCTGTAAAGCCTCCTTGACATCCTTTGCCTCGAAGTCCATTCTCTTTTCCACAAGCACCTCGAAAGCCTTTTGGATGGAGAGCAGCAACAGGTCGATGTCCTTGTTGGTCTCCACGGCTTCCTTGCTCTTGCCCTCCAAACGGCTGGCACGAGGATTCCAAAGCGAAGGGTTGCAAGACAACTTGCAGGAAAACTGCGCCATAGTCCTGTTCACCGTGATGCGTCCCATGATGGGAGCTTTTCCATTCTTGTCCAATCCGCTCTTTTTGAGGTAGAGCAACACCTTGAATTTTTCGATTTTCATAACGCTTACATTTTGAGTGTGCAAATATAATCATTTTGTAAGCGTTCCTTGATACGCAAAACATTGAGAATCAGCGCAATAAAATCCGTTGATGCACAAAGTTGCCTTTACGTATTGTTACCTGCTTTGCATAGGTAACTGTGGCTCACGATTTGGTAACTGAACTACTTCAATATTCCTCACTCGCTTGCTTTATGTCGATTTGGCAACTTTGTGCAAATCTACTCATTCCCAACTGTTTACGTTCCAACCTCTCTTATTCTCCTTTGGCTGCTTTAGAGCTTTATGTTAATAAATCTAACTCATAGTTTTATCACTCATAACTCTATGAGTTTTTGTTAGAAAAGCTATATTTTTACGTCCCGATGTAGTTCTACCTGCATCGGGACGTATTTTTGGGGGATATATACAATGAGATAGTTAACAGAGTCAACAGTTAACAGTTCATTTTTGCATACTTATCCGCCTCAATGTATAGAAATAGTATATATATATTAATGATTATATATAGGTATAAGGGGGGAGACCATCAAAATATCAACTGTTAACTGTTGACACTGTTGACAAATAGCTATTTCTTGGGGACAGTTTTTGAAGACTTGATGGTAGTCTTACCCGATGCTTTCGCAGTCGTAGAATCTTTTTGCTTGCTTGCGATGGAATCACGTAACAGGCTATCCTTCAACTTTTTATACTGCTTATATTCTTTTTCGTAATAGTGAGCATAGTTGAAGAAAGGCTCGGTTACCACCTCGTCGCTCGAAGCCGTAAAGGAATGTCCGTAAGGGTCTTGCGCCTTGATGGTAATCCTTGCCTTCGGATTCTTCGGTGTATAATAATAGAGGTGGTTCATGATGAGATAGCCATTCTTCTTGCTGATGAACCAATAAGCAACGCTCTCGGCATACTTATGGTGATAACCTGCGCCAAAGGCATCCTGCCCCTTGCTACTGATGCGACGCATCGGATATTCCTTGCCATTCTCCACTGCTACCACTCGCCAATGGCTATCGGCATTGAAGACATTGGCTATCAAGACGTTCTTGTCCTTCGACAAGTTCCAGTCATCGGCATAATTCTCGCCATTGAAGTCGGTCTGGGCACGGAAGATGGTCATCTGCTTCGCCTTGTCCCAGAAGGTTCCCTTGTAAAAACAATCGGTGAGGCGGGTGCCCACGAAATTATAGACGTAATATCCGTTCGGCGTGCCGCAGATGTTGATGTTCGACTGCCAGATGTTGCCGCAAGCAGCTGCATGGCAACGTTCCATCACCTCCTCGCTCTCATACTTGATTTCGTGGTTGCAAGCAAAGTGGGTGTGACCGCAGAAGAGTTCGTAGCCTCCTTCGAACTGGTGCAAAAGAGCCAAAAGCTGGGAGAGGCGAGAGGATGTGAAATGTCCCTTCTCGCTCTCAATGCCCACAGGTTTCGCATTCCTGTAAGGGGCGTTTCCGAATGTGAAGGGGATATGATAGCAGAGTATCACCTTCTTGTTCTTCGGGGTGAGGGCGAGGTCTTGCTTCAGCCATCTCACCTGCGATTCGTGGAGTTCGCCAGGCGAATAATAAGCTTTTCCCTTGGTGAAGAAACAGTTGTTGATGCACACGTAGTGCTCGTCGCCACGGTCGAAGGAATAGTCGGTAGGGCCGAAACTCTCCTCCCACTTGCGCTTGTAGAGCGCCTTGCCGTCTTGGTCGTGATTGCCGATGACGGAGAAGAGGCGCATGTCGGATGAGCCCAGAGCCTCTCGTATCTGTCGCTCCAACTTGGCATTGTAGCCGCCGTAATATTGCACATCGTCGCCCATGCTGAGACCATATACAGGCGTGCCCTTCTTTAGGCTGGCGATGGTTTGCTTGATGTCCACCATCGTCTGTGTGGTGAATCGCTCCACGTCGCTCTTCTTGATAGGGTTGTCGTCGGGACTCATATAGTAAGGGCTGAAGGCATTGGTAACCTGTGGGTCGCCGATGACTATCATCTTATAGCTCACCTCCTTGCCGCCTGGCAATCGGGTGAGAGTAAAGTCGTATTTCTTCTTATCGCTGGAAACTGCCTGGTAGAAACAAGCCGTGCGGTCGGTCTCGCTGTGGGTTGGCACCTCGCAGTCGGCAGGCACGGAGTAGTAGATAAACCGAGCCAACGAGTCTCGCTTCATCTTGTATCGCCCCAAGGAATCGGTCTTCACACACTTGTAGCCATCGCTCACTATGACGCCAGCCACGCCCTTGCCATCGGTATCCAGCAAGGTGCCGCTGATATTGAAGTCCATCTTCTTCACCACCGGCTTCGGTTTCTGCAAGGAATCCTTCATCTGTGGATGGTAAGGGATATTGGCCGCTATCTTAGGTCCGATGGCGGGTAGAGTAGTGATTTCCTCGTTGGCGCGCAGGGTCATGCCGATTGCCACGAGCACGCAGCAAACGAGCAATATAGCGCCGATATATAGTTGTTTCCTTTTCATTCCTTTTGCATTGAAAATTATCTTGCAAAATTACGCATTTATGCTGGGATTACGGCAGATATTCGTTTAAAAATATCTAAATATTACCTTAGGGTAACTTACCTTTGGGTAATATTTAGGTCAAGAAGAACTTAGTAATAAGTTAATTAGTAATAAAGTTCTTACTAAGAGATTGCTTACTAATAAAATTTTTACTATATTTGCAGCAAATTAAAAATTAACAGATAGATATTATGGTAGAGAATCCATTTGAATTCGGAAAAGCGGTTGAAGATGAATATTTCACAGACCGCATAGAAGACACAAAGAGGCTAGAGGCCAATCTAACACATGGCATCAATACAATACTCATCTCCCCTAGAAGATGGGGGAAAACATCGTTGGTGAAAAAGGTAATAAGCCAATCGAAACAAAAAGACATCAAGTTTATATTTGTTGATGTTTTCTCCTGCAAATCAGAATATGAGTTTTGCAAAGTCTTGGCTACAGAAATCATTTGCCAAACTTCCTCTAAACTAGACGAGTGGATACAACTTGCCAAGAACTTCCTTTCAAACATCACCCCAAAGTTTTCGTTTGGCACAGATCCGCTGAACGACTTTTCGTTGTCCTTTGCATGGAATCCTAAGGATAATCCTGAGAAAGAAATCTTGCAACTACCAGAAAAGATAGCAGAGAAAAAGAACATACAGATCGTGGTGTGTTTTGACGAATTCCAGCAAATAGCCGACTTCAAGGACTCACTTACTTTTCAAAAGAAGTTAAGAACAATATGGCAACATCAGCAACATACCACCTACTGCATGTTTGGAAGCAAAAAGCATCTGATGACTCGACTATTTCATTCCTCGGAATGTCCTTTCTATAAATTTGGAGACATCATGCTCCTTGATAAAATTTCGGAGAAAGAATGGGTGCCTTTCATCTGCAATAAATTCAAAAAGACTGGCAAGCATATCGACGAAAAGCAAGCAATGAAAATATGCAAAGTGGCAGAAAACCTTTCTTCTCTGGTTCAACATCTAGCATGGCTGACATGGTATAAGGCTAGTCCTGACACAACCGATGAGATGATCGCTCAAGCTATCAATGAGCTCCTGGATCAAAATCGTTTATTCTATCAACGAGACTTAGAGACGATGACTGTCTATCAGAAAAATTTCTTAGTTGCTGTAGCCAATGGCATCAACACGGGGCTTACTCGACGTGAGGTCCTGAGTGATTACCACCTTGAAAGTTCTGCTAATGTACAAGCAGTCAAGAAGGCTTTGGTGGCTCGTGATTTTATAGACGTAGATGGAGAATCTGTATCATTCAACGATCCGTTCTTCAAACTTTGGATTAAGCGGAATATCGCTTTACTATAAGGCATCCCTAACACGGGCAATTCATCAGTAAAAATACAATTTCAAAAGGGTAGAATGGTATAACTATCAAAAAACATTAAAAAAGAAAAGGTTTCTTTGCCGTCTACTCCTTTTTTCCTATTTTTGTATATATAGTATATAAAAAGAAAACGAAAGATAAAATTAAGATAAAATGGCAAACGATAATAAAGGCCTTACGCCTATGATGCGGCAATTCTTCGAGATGAAATCGAAGCATCCCGAAGCATTGCTGCTTTTCCGCTGTGGCGACTTCTACGAAACTTACTGCGAAGATGCCATAGAGGCTTCCAAGATTCTCGGCATCACCCTGACCCGACGCAACAACGGCGGTTCGGCTGGCGGGGCAGAGATGGCAGGATTCCCTCATCACGCTCTCGACACCTATCTGCCTAAGCTCATCAGAGCCGGCAAGCGTGTGGCAGTATGCGACCAATTGGAAGACCCGAAGAAGAAACGTGCGGAGATAAAAGGCAAGAAGGGACTCAGCCAGATGGACAAGATGGTGAAGCGTGGCATCACCGAACTCGTGACTCCGGGCGTGGCGATGGGCGATAACGTCTTGAACTACAAGGAGAACAACTTCCTGGCTGCCATCCATTTCGGCAAGACCGCCTGCGGCGTAAGCTTCCTCGACATCTCTACGGGAGAATTCCTAACGGGCGAGGGCAGCTACGACTACGTGGAGAAACTGATGGGCAACTTCCAGCCTAAGGAGGTGCTCTACGATCGTGCCAAGAAGAATGACTTCGAGAAATATTTCGGTACCAAATACTGTACCTTCGAACTCGATGACTGGGTTTTCACCGAGCAGACCGCCATGCAGAAGCTCCTCGGTCACTTCAAGACCAAGTCGCTGAAAGGCTTTGGCGTGGAGCATCTCAAAAACGGCATCATCGCCAGCGGCGCCATCATGCAATATCTGGAGATAACCCAGCACACGCACATCAACCACATCACCTCGCTCTCTCGCATCGAGGAGGAAAAATTCGTGCGCATGGACCGCTTCACCATCCGAAGCTTGGAGCTCGTTGCCCCGATGCAGGAGGATGGTTCGTCGCTCCTCAACGTAGTAGACCACACGGTAACGGCGATGGGCGGACGAATGCTCAGAAGATGGCTTGTGTTCCCTCTGAAAGACGTCAGACCTATCAACGAACGCCTCGACATCGTGGAATATTTCTTCAAGGAACCAGAGTTCCGCCAGCTCCTCGACGACCAACTGCATCGCATCGGCGACTTGGAACGTATCATCTCCAAGGTAGCCGTGGGCAGGGTATCGCCTCGTGAGGTGGTACAGTTGAAGAACGCCCTCGAAGCTATCCAACCTATCAAGGTGGCGTGCCAGCATGCCAAGAACGATGCCTTGAAGCGAGTAGGCGAGCAACTGAACATCTGCGAGACCCTTAGAGACCGCATCGCCAAGGAAATTCAGCCAGACCCTCCACAGCTTGTCAACAAGGGCGATGTTATCGCCGACGGCTACAATGCCGAACTTGACGACCTTCGCTCCATCAGTCGCCATGGCAAAGACTATCTGCTCAAAATACAGGAGCGAGAGATAGAGAAGACTGGCATCTCAAGTCTGAAAGTAGGCTACAACAACGTGTTCGGCTATTACCTGGAGGTTCGCAACACTTTCAAGGACAAGGTGCCAGAAGACTGGATTCGCAAGCAGACGCTTGCACAGGCAGAGCGATACATCACTCAGGAACTAAAGGAATATGAGGAGAAAATCCTTGGTGCCGACGAGAAGATTTTGATTTTGGAGGCGCAGCTCTTCAACGAGTTGATAGCCGCCATGCAGGAATACATCCCGCAGATACAAATCAACGCCAACCTTATCGCCCGCATGGACTGCCTCCTATCCTTCGCCAAGGTTTCGGATGAGAACCGCTACGTGCGCCCTATCATCGACGAATCGCAGGTGCTCGACATCAAGCAAGGTCGCCATCCTGTCATCGAGACTCAGTTGCCATTGGGCGAGCGATACGTGCCAAACGATGTCTTACTCGACACCGAAAAGCAGCAGATCATGATGATTACGGGTCCTAACATGGCTGGTAAGTCGGCATTGCTTCGCCAGACCGCCCTCATCGTTTTGCTGGCACAGGTAGGTTGCTTCGTACCAGCCGAGAGCGCTAGGGTAGGTTTAGTGGATAAGATTTTCACCCGTGTGGGAGCCAGTGACAACATCTCGCTCGGCGAGTCTACCTTCATGGTGGAGATGACCGAGGCAGCTAATATATTAAATAATGTATCGCCACGTTCGTTGGTGCTCTTCGATGAGTTGGGTCGTGGTACATCCACCTATGATGGCATTTCCATCGCCTGGGCTATCGTGGAATATCTGCATGAGCACAAGAAGGCGCAAGCCCGCACGCTCTTCGCCACCCACTACCATGAGCTCAACGAGATGGAGAAGAACTTCCCTCGCATCAAGAACTTCAACGTGAGCGTGAAGGAGGTGGACGGCAAGGTTATCTTCCTTCGTAAATTGGAACCAGGCGGCAGTGAGCATTCCTTTGGTATCCATGTGGCAGAGATAGCCGGTATGCCTCGCAGCATCGTAAAGCGTGCGAACGTCATTCTCAAACAATTGGAAGAAGACAATTCGGGAGTGGGAGGTGCCGGCAAGCCAAACATGCAGCATCTCGACGAGCCAAAGGATGGCGTGCAGTTGAGTTTCTTCCAATTGGACGACCCTGTGTTATCTCAGATTAGAGATGAGATACTGGGCTTGGATGTGAACAATCTCACGCCAGTGGAGGCTCTCAACAAGCTGAATGACATCAAGAAGATTCTCTTGGGGAGATAAGAAATATATCATAAAAGAGGGTGTGCCATAAATCCCAGACACACCCTCTTGCTATCTTGCAATCATTATATATCAATCATCCAATAACCCCATTGTGATAGGTTGTCCATGTTCAAAATCATACAAAGTCAAGCTTCGGATACGATACCAGAGACTCCAATAATCAGCTAAAGCTGTATAATACTCCAACTGAGCAGACATCATATTCGTTCCTGCCAAATGCAGCGAGTAAATATCCCACCTACCAAGCTTGTGTTGCAGTAACACATTGTCATAAGTTTTTTGCGAATAGCACCATGTTTCCTTAGCACTACGAAGTATCTCTTTTTGCAAAATCAATCTTCCTATAGCAGATAACACTTCATTTTTCACCTCATTCACTTTTTCCTCAAATTCTAAACAAGCCTTTTCATAATCAAGCACTGCTTGCTGATATTTAAATTTAGTCCTTCCAAAAGTAGCTAAAGGTATCGTCATTCCAATTGAAACATTTTGTTCCCACATCAGATTTCGATAAACACCTCCAAAGCTTTCAGACATTTGATGCAAACCTAAATTAATATCAAAATTTATATCAGCAAACCGTTGTACCTTCTGTTTTCTTATAACTTGGCTCTTCTCTTTTGTGTTTTTATTGGCTAGCAACATTTCCCATGAATTTTGCTTGGCTAAATTGACAGCATCATCTAAGAAAATAGTGCCAGTTGGAATACTTAAGGGCATCATAACTTCAATATCATCATTTATCAGCAACAACTTACACAAATATTTTTTGCTAGTTTCATACTCCATCTTTGCCTTCATTGCAAGAGTCTTTGCGTTAGAACGTTCTATATTTATCTCTTCCAACTTCAATTTGGTCAACCGTCCTAACTTCATCTCTAATGCTCCCTTATGATAGAGAGTATCACAATTTCGGCAATTTCTTTCTGCCAACAGCTGCCTCTCTTTCTGTAAGAGCAACGAGAAATAACAGCTCACTACTTCTTCCGAAAGTTTCTCCAATTCTAACAAGAATTTCTTTTCTGAAATTTTATATACTAAAGGGAGTATTTTTCTATCCCACGCATAAGTATTATACCCCAACAAATTTTGTGAGTATCCGATTCGCAAAGGAACAGAAGCAAACTGCCGATACTTATTATCACCAAATGATTGATAATAGCGTATATCAGTATCCATATACAAGAAACCACCCAATATCCCAACATTTTGTTGTAATCGTAGTCGTGCAGACGAGAACAACGAATTCTGAGTTCGATAATAGGTTCTATCCTCTTCGTATGAATATCTTTGCACAGCATCTCCACTATATAATATAGGTGTCATTTGCAATGATAGCATCGGGTTCTGTTCCGCTTTGTAGTATTTATAATCCAATAGGCTTATGCCATATTCTTTGGCTGCAATTTTTGCCTTCAAAGATTGGCTCTTAGCAAGTTTCAATATGTCATTAAGACTTTGAGACTGCAAAGGTAATGAAATTACCAACATCAAGAAAAGACATATGAGTCTAAATATTTTTCGTTTACTTTCCATGGTTCAATGTTTTTTGCTTCTCAAACAATCTATTTATTGGTTGCAAAAACAAATTACACAATCTTCGATTCTCTACCACAATCCGTGCATTACCCACCAATTGTTGCACTGTTGGCAACTGCTTATGGTATATAGTTTGCAATCCTGTAGGAAACTCCACATCAACCATATAAAATCCATCCGCAGTCGGAACATTCGATATAGTCTTAACTTCTCCTATCAGGCTGCCATATTCTTCTTCAGGGAAATTATTGACACCTATTAAAACCTGCTGTCCTATTTTCACCTTTCCTGCACCACTCGCTTGGAGCATAGCCTTTCCTATCGGCTGTTTTCTCTCTGTAGGCGTAACAACAAAAACGATTTCACCACTAGCAACATACTGATTATCTCCCCAAGCCCTAACATAATCAACATTTCCTTCTATAGGGCTAACCAACAAGTAAGTTTGTTCCCATTGCTTTATCCTCTCAGATAACAAACGTGCAGATGAACGAAGATCTTGCTCATATTTGTTGAGATTTTGGGTATGTAGATTTTTCAAATCTAACACAGTTTCCTTGTCTGTTATTCTTTGCAACACATGCTCTTGCTCTTCCATCTCTCTATTTATCGGAGTTTGTTTGCTCAAAAGATAAACATAGCGAGACTTACCATAGTCCTCTTCCGATAAAGCCCCTTCTTTAAACAAGATAGAGTCGCGAATAAAAACCTCTCGACTGATTTTTTCCACCTCTCCATTTAGTGCGTGTCGCTCATGCTCTTTTTTCTCCATTCCAAGATGACCTTGCAGCCTTTTTTGCGTCAAAGCAATTTTTTGGGGATAGTAATTTTGTCTCATATACAGACATACAGCTTGTATTTGGGAACAAAATTGTACATAAGAGTCCTGTATATCTCCCAAGTTCAATTCCCTTCCTTGTACAACTTGGTTCAATGCCGTCAAAGGCAGATTCTCTTTCTTCCACCTGTCCAATAGCTTTTCCACAAACACTACATCCTCATACTTTGCTGTACTTTTGATAACAGCCAGTACTTGACCTTTCTTTGCCCGATGCTTTCCCACAACAATGACCCTCTCTAGACTTCCTGATGTCTTAGCAACAATATTAGCAGGAGGTATCATGTTAGTAATGACCATTGTTGCGTCCAACGTCTCGGGTTAGCGAAAGAAGTAACTACCAAATGACAAGACTGCAACAACCATAAATATCACAAGAATGCCATACCGTTCAAAACAAGTCGGTATCCTGCCTATAATATCTTGCAATTCTTCACAACGGAGTTCTATTTCATCTTGTTTCATATCTCTATCTATTTCAAGATTCTAGTTCTAATTGATTTCTTACTAAATTAAAATACACTCCTTGCATCTGCACTAATTGTTGATGCGTTCCTTGTTCTACAATTCTACCTTCATCCAATACGACTATATTGTCAGCATCCTTCACCGTACTCATTCGATGAGCAACTACAAGAACCGTTTTTCCCTTATAAAACTCACGAAGGTTACTCATGATTACGCTCTCATTATGAGCATCAAGTGCATTCGTTGCTTCATCAAAAAATATATATTCAGGATTCTTATAGACTGCACGAGCTATCAATATACGCTGTCGCTGCCCTTGACTAACTCCCACTCCCTCCATTCCAATTTTTGTACTATAGTTTAAAGGCAGCTGATTGATAAAGTCTTTGATATTAGCCGTTTCTACCGAAAAGTTCAATCTATCTTTGTCAATATCAACCGCTCCAACCGCAATGTTATTGGCTATTGTATCTGAAAATACATAACTATCTTGCATCACAGAGCCAGTCTTACTTCTCCAAAAATGAGGATTTATCTGATTTAACGGAGTTGCCCCAATACGGATGGATCCATGAGATGGCATATAAAATCCTTGAAGTAACTTTACCAACGTCGTTTTACCACTTCCACTAGCTCCAACAATTGCTGTCACTTTATTTTGGGGAACAACCATTGTTATGCCATGCAAGACATTATCTCGTTCTGCACCACTGTAACTAAATGATACATTCTCTATGTTTATATCCTTGCAGTTTGGAAGATAGGCTAACTTGCTTTCTATATTTTTTTCTTCATCTTCTTGCTCGTTAATTTCGTTCAGTCGCTCCAAACTAATCTTAGCATCTTGCCACCCCTGTGCAAAGCCAATAAAAGAACTGATAGGTCCAGACACCTGACCTATGATAAAAGACAAAGCCAGCATCATACCCAATGATATTTCACCCATCACCACCATCCTTGCAGCCAAATAGGAAATAAGGATGCTTGTTGTACTAGAAAAGAACATGGAACCTACTGACTGAATTTGTCTAATCTTCAAGCCAAGAATATTGATACGATAAAGTGAAGCTTGGATACGCTCCCATTCCCATCTACGACTCTTCTCCATATTATTGAGCTTTATTTCTTGCATGCCCTCAATAAACTGTACCATGTTGTTCTGCAATTGGGCTGAAACCGCAAAGTGCTTATGGTCTAGCTGCCTTCTATAAGGCATAAACAGCAATATCCATGTCACATACAGCCCATTGCCTATAAGAAACGTCATCAGTATTTTCCAATTGTAAACACCAAGAATCACACCAAATATCAAGAACGTTCCCAATGATAGTAAGACGTTAACAGCATCCCCCATCAAAAAGTTCTTTATACGTTCATGGTCGCCGAAACGTTGCAAAATATCTCCCATTTTTTTTATATCAAAGAAATGCAGGGGCATTCGTGTTAGTTTCATCAAATAATCTGACAATAATGCTATATCTATCCTAGTATGTAGATGTAAGGCAATCCAAGCCTGGATAAAGCCTATGGACGTTTGTGACACAGATATCAACATTTGAGCTATCAATACTAAAAGAATAAAGTCTAGATTTCTGTTCTTGATGCCAATATCTATCGTTGACTGAGTCAAAAACGGTGTGACATAGCTTAATGCCATAATGACTAATGCGCCCACCAATATCTGTAAAATTTCCTTACGGTAAGGTATGATATACTTGAGAAAATAGCCTAAGTTGGTCGTTTTACCATCTTCATCAAATGTATTTTCAAAGAAAGTAGGAGTCGGTTCGAGCAATAACACTGCCCCGACTTCCTCCCCATCAAGCCTTGATGACAGCCAATGCTTACTCATCTCCTTACTTGCGCAAGAGACTTTGCCAACAGCTGGGTCTGCTATTAGGTATTTCCTTCTACTTCCTGTTCCTTTGATATGATAACAGACCACAAAATGGTTTTGATTCCAATGCAAGATGCAAGGTAAGGTAACTTCTGCCAATTGCTCCATTGTTATCTTTGCCCCAATTGTCTTGAAACCAATTTTTTCCGCAACGTCACTAATCCCGAGAAGAGACACACCTTCTCGGGTAATAAAACTATTCTCTTTTAGATACTGGAATGAATAGCTCTTTCCATAATATTTTGCTATCATGCGGACACACGTCGGTCCACAATCCATAGAGTCTAACTGTCTGTAATATTGAAACATATTAAATCAAATATTCCAAATGCTTTCTACACCTCTATAACCTTTTAACTTCATGTAGTTAGCTAATGCCTTGAAAGTAGGCTTTTGGCTTGAACAACTCATCAAATAATCTACTAAATCTTTACAAAACTTTTCTTCATTACCTGATTTTACTCCATAATTATGCAAACGCATAGGCAAATAGTCATAATATATCCAATAAGTACTCTTTTCTCTTTCCGCTCCTATAACTACTCCTACATTTGCCTTAAGGTTTTGCCTAATCTGTTTATCTGATTTATAATACTTATCTACCTCACTTTTATGCTTAATAAAGAGATCTTCTCCACAATTATCAGACTTATTAAATAGATAAGATGCAATATATTCTGTGATGGACTCTCTAAAAAAATAGTCACCGAAGGATTCTGCTTCGTGTTCAGGGAATACAGAATGTAGCATTTCATGAAGTAACGTTTGTGTATAAAACATGGAATGATTAACAAATATGTAAGTACTATTTGTAAGAGTATCATTTTTTACCATTGAGAACTCCCAGGTATCATCCTTTTTGCCATCACCAATAAATGCCAGTACATCTTGACTGTTTAATACAAAATTGATATTGAAAGGTAGCTTGTAGTTCGTTATTTTTTGAATACATTTGATTTGTTCCATCAAATAGGTAAATCTCACTTTTGCCACACAATCATTTTGATAATATTGTATATCAAATGTACTGTCATTTAATACACATAATGAATCGTTGATGTTTTCAAAAAGAAAATTCACGTTTACATGATTTTCCTCATGATTCTGTAAAAGTTTAAATGCTGGGCGATAAAACAGATAAAAATCCACAGGCTTTTGTTTTGGCAAAATAGTCATGTGAACCTTATCCATATCGTCTTTCTCAGAATGTATACTTGTCAAGACATAAAACAAAGAAGAATCGATATTGAAATCGACATCAACAGAATCTTCTCTTGTTGTAGAAATTGCATACCAATTTCCTTTATCACTTTGCGTATAGAGCGAAGGAGAATAATGATTCTCTCCACAAAGAGCGGATGCTCCCCATGAACCATCATTACCTGGAGCATACGAATATGCAATCTTAGAAATCATAACGTTTTTATTGTCTTGGCTTCCAAAATCAGATGGGCTAGTAGATTTCCACAGATTCCCTTCCTTTACACGCATATTGGCGTATATCAAAGAGGGCATCATTGCCGCTATACCATTTCCGATTTTAGGAAATGTCAACTCTGCCATACTGATAGGAGTGTCAAATGTATGGATAATTCTTACTTGTATTGGATTCGCTGTATAGTCTTTAGATACAGATTGTTGTATTCTACTCATATCATAAAGATGATAGTAAAAGGCAGAAACCTCAATATGCTGTCTGGCTACAGTTCCAACGCAATAAGTAAGCAATCCTATGATTAGGAATAACACTCTATTTTTTAGTTCTAATATATTCATAATACAACTTTATTATAAATTCATAAACGATTTTATCTAGTTCACATTTTTCTTTTATATATGGTTGCCACGCTGTACGCCCCATAGAATATTTTTGGCTTGCACACCCCCCATGACAAAGTTGCTGTGCCCAACAATCATGACAATCTTCTATTTCATCAATCTTTGTTGGCATGAATGATAAAGTTGCCACTTCTGTCTCAAATGGCCAGTCTGAAATATTACCCAAAGTGCATTCCTTTTCATTCATCAAATGAGCGCAAGAGAACATGGACCCATCTGCCATAATTGTATGATAAGTTCGTCCTGCAGCACAAGAGTACTCTTGACGTGTTCGATTTTCCAAAATGGAAAAATAATCCCAAATCAGCTTGTTTTGAAAAGGTTCCTTTGCTTTTATTTTATCACGATAATATTGAAGTAACTTTTCAAATGCATCTTTTATGCGCAAAAATGAAAGGCTGTTGTAGTGTGTTAAATCCTTATGTGTTTTGTTTTCTGAATCATACGCAAAAGTTAAAGTAAATGGAACTTCCAATTGCTCTAGAAACAGAAACGTTTCATAGATATAAGGATTATCACTTGTTAGTGTGGCTCTAATTTCAAAAGGCACCTCTTCCTTTTTGAGAATCTCTATACTGTTAAGAACTCTGTCTACACTAGATTTCCCATTCTTAAATTTTCGATAATTATATTCGTTGTCATTAATGTGCCATTAGTCGTAACAGAATATGCCATATCAATATTGGAACAAACCTTTGGGGCTTGCTCAATTGTATATCTCATGATATCTGTTCGTAATAAAGGTTCTCCACCGAAAAAAGCAATATAAAGTTTACCTGCCTGCTTCTTTTTCTTTATCGTCAAGAGCAGTCTATCTACATCTTTCTCTGTGAAATCCTTAAAGTTCATATTTTTACCATCAGGTTTTGCAAAACAATAAGGACATGTCAAATTGCAATTAGAGGATATGGGAAGAACAATGGTACTTAAATCTTGCACCAAAGTTTCTTCTGTATTGCCAATTATACTCTTAGGAATTGAATCTAAATATTCTTGAAAGTACTCATCATACAACATAGAAAGATTTCCATTGTCGGATTCTATCAGCTTTTGCAAAACAGAAGAGCCTTCATCTATAGAAAGAAGGCTTAAACTTTTCCCATGAAATAATATCAATAGATTATGTTCCGCCTTAATGACTTTTATTGTATTCATAATATCTACTTTACGTTTTATAATAGTTCCTCGCAGCTAAACATATAAATATCTAACTGCGAGTTTTAAGTCCTATGGTTTTGGACTAATGGTAAATTTATTACAACTTGCATTGAATTTTGAAAAACTACTACAAGTTGCCGTAAACGAATTCGTTGGGCGACATGATACCTCGTAGATAGCACAAGTCACTATGTTACCCATAAAAGGTTTACAAGCCACAGTGTCTCCTTTAGGACAAAATGTTTTACTACCAATGAGTTGATTCATTTCACCTGGATTCAGGAGATGAATCCCCTTGAATCCCATTTGTTCATGCTTAATCTTTTTCATAAAAACACCTTAACTGTTAATATAAATCTTTCTTACTAAAATCTTTCTTCATTACCTTCTTGAACAGAGAAATTTCCTTGATAAACTTTCCCTCCTCTTAACAAGTGTATTTGAAAATTTCCAACAAGAGTCGATGGTATCTCTACAATACCATTTGCATCGACCAAGGAGGAAAACAACATATCATCCCCATCCATAATACTAACCATACAACCTATGCAATCCTCCATAAGCAAAGTATTGCCATTTTGACAAACATAAATATGTTTAAGCGGAGCTCTGTGTGAAGGACCATACCCTTTAGAAGCTTCTTCGTATTTTACCGTTAAGGCTATACGATTGTCATATTTTGTAGTAAAACTACATAAAGGAATACTTGCTATGAGCAATAAAAATAACATTAACTTTTTCATATACTAATTTTTTATTTTATTCTGAAATCGATTGCAAATTTATAGAAAAGAAGTTTTATTACAAAATTAATGAAGCAAAAAAAATACATACACATTACACATTTCAGAGTCTATGCAACATGTATGTATTTAGTTTTTAGATATATATAAGAATATTACACACTAACACACCTAATCAATATGTTGAAGATTATATAATAGAGACCTAGCCTTATTGTCTCCAAATATTTTTTCATTAGCACTCTTTTTTGCGTTTGCTATTCTTTGAGTAGATGTTCTTAACAATATTGCTATTTCTGAATTTGAAAAACCTGCACTAATTAATATACAAGTTCGGCATTCTTGCTTTCCCAATGAAACATCACCCAAAACTTTTCCATATTGTAAAGGCAAGAATTGTTTCATAAAACTTGCCAACAAATTCCAATCATCTTCAGTAGGTTCTTTCATTACAAGCCTTGGTTTTACAAAATCTCTAAACTTCAAAACTATTTCACTATTTTGCCAAAGCTTATTTTTTTCCAAAGCTCCCAACTCCGAATATTTGTTAGAGAGTATCTGAATTTGCTCCTCTAACTCTTTAATCCTTTCTTTTTTTGTATCTATGACTATATTTTTGTCTTTCTCTATATATTTAATTTCATTTCCCAACCTATTACAATCGTTTAAAGCAACAACATAATCATTACTTAATTTGGTATATCTATCCTTGTTTACCCTTTGTCTATGTCTATACCAAAAGATACAGCCTATACACCCATTTATCACAATTAGGCATAATATGTAAAAATGCAATTTTTCTTTTTCTACCCTTTGAGCATTACGAATAGATTCTCTTTCTATTCTAGAATAATTATATAAAGAAGAAGACTGCTTCACTGCATTCGCTCTATTTTTGTCAAGAATTTTATCCATTTCTTTCTCAGACAATAGAGCATATTTCATAATAGAATCAACATTGTTTCTTTTTCGATTTACGATTAGTAAACCACGATTAGCCTCATAATGAAACCCTGCCTTATTTAATTTTCTAAAATAAAATTCTGCAGAATCTATTTTTCCTACGGCTAAATAATATCTTGCAAACAAGTCATAACAATGCTGCCATCCCTCTTTTATATTATGACCTTTGTTAAACAATCCAGATTTATTTTCTATTTTACTTAAGCATCTATATGCTTTCTCGTATTTACCTTGATTCAAATAAATAGAAATCAACACTGGTAAAGTTCTGATTGCAGCTTCATTCATACCTCTTTCTTTATATTCCTGATAGCATAATTTTGTTTGCGAGATTGCTGCGACAGTATCTCCTGCCATATAATAATAAGGTATAAGAAACTCTTTACCTCTTATATAATTATAAGTGTCATTCGCTTTTTTTGCATATTTACTATATAGCTTTGTTGCAGCAATTGCCTCATCCAATAAATGTTGCTGTACAAAAATCTCCGCCATCTGTCCATATACACTAAACAGCGTTGCGTAATCACAATCTTTGCTCACCGTATCCGCATACTCTACCGCTTCACTAAAACACTTCATTGCCTGAGGAGCCTCATTTTGGTCACGATAGATACATCCCATCAAATAGTGTGACTCCATTTTTTCATTGTTGTTTCCTTTTTTATCATAAAAAGAAACAACATCTTGGAAAATTGAATCAGACGGCATTTTAAGATAGAGTTTATTCTGTGCCTTAGCCTTTAGTATACGAAATTTCATGCATACACTACGGCTCTGAGAAGACAATAAAGCTTTTTCTATATGACATAGACTATCATAAGCAACTTGTGGAGAAGTCTCCATCATGTTGTCTATTTCGGTTAGTTGTAAAAGCCTAGTATCTTTCTCAGAGCAGGACATTGCTAAAAAGAAAAAAAGGATAGGCAACAAATTGTTTTTTAATCTTTTCATTATCATAAAAACTTGTGTAGACTGTGCAAAGATAATTAATTATTCTCATATTACCAAATTATCAATAAAAAATCTCCTCATAAAATACTTACAATATTCTACTATCAAAAAAGAGAGGGTGTCTTGTATTTTTTGACACACCCTCTCTTTTTCTATATTCATGTCTATGTATTTACTTGACGATAGAAGTAACAGGGTTCTTCACACCCTTCATCCCCAAGAGGAAAGCCTTCGCACTACCAAACTTCAAGAACATATCGAGGCGAACAGGCACGTGGTTGTCATCGTCGGTAACATAGAAGTCAACAATTTTCTTGTACTTACTATCTTCCAATTCCTCGTAAGCCAAGCGCAAGCAACGATACTTCACGCCATTGTCGGCCTTGACCGTCACCTTGCCAGCAAACTTGATGCGAGCAGGCGTACGAGTCTTGCCATCAGCTATAGGGAAGTTGACCACATATCCCTTCTTCCAGTTGGCTGGGTCGAAACTGCGGGCACGCAAGAAGATATTCATCATATCGAAGACACAGTCATCATAAGAAGCCTTCTTCCACGCATGCTTTCCATCGCTTTGCAAGCGATGCTGGCGCAGATGGCACTTGCCACCCGAATAGCTGTAGAAAACCTCATCTACCGTATATCGCTTACCCTCGCGAGCACCCTTGCGGAAATATATTGGTGCCATATCGGTGCCACTATAGCAAAGCAAGGTATCACGCAAAACAAAGAAATCATCTACCTTGTGGTTGCCTCTCGTCACCAACGAGCCACGATAGGCAGGCTTGCCATTGCGCGTGCTCTGAACGATAGACATGCTGGCATTGCCAGCCTTAACCCATACAAACTTCCAGTTGTAATACAAGTTATAAGTCAGAAACTCGCCCGACTTAAAGGCTGTATTGCGGAAAGTACACTGAGCCGATACAGAAGTATTGGCCAAAAGTAGCAACATGGCTACCATGAACGACTTAAATAACTTCATATCCTTTTACATTTTAGGAATGTACTGTATGCCTAGTTTCTTGGCACGCTGTTCATTCTGGTTCTTAATCTTCTTTTCCTTGTCTGGCTTCTGCTTGGTGATGGCTCCAGGCTTTTGTCTGAAGAGCTGGCGAGCCTTAGGGTCCCAACTCTCGGTCAAGTCCCACTTCGCCTTACACTCGATGGCCTCTGGATAATAATATACCTCCTCGGCTTGCTCATCCTTGTCGTAGTCGCCCGTATCCCATTTGCCATTGCCGTTGCGGTCAACGATGACACGCATGTAATACTTCTCTGGCTTGAGATAATAGAACTCAGCCACACCATTCTGGGCTTTCACTTCCTTTGCCACCTGATCTTGTGCGTTGAGCAACTGTACCAAGAGAGGTTGGTCGTTCAGGCTGGTGATATTGACGAGCAATGTACCATAGGTATCCAAGGAGTTGACCTTGAAACCTTGCTTGATAGGCTTCGAAGCCAAGCCATAAATATCCTCGAAGGCAGCCGAGTCCACCTCCAGACTATACTCGATGTCTGGTCGCCATTCGCCCCTCAGTTCATACAATCGGTTGCCCACAGGCTGAAATTCCAATGGTGCCCGATACCAAAGCGTATCATGCTTGGCATAGAGATGGATTCCTGCCGTATCAGCCTTCGCCAAAGGAGTAGGGAAAGAGAACAAGATATTCTTGTCAGGATCCAACTGCGACGAAACGTTCACCTGTACGTCCAGTGGCTTTACAGCCATCACGGTATCGTATGGCTGTCCCTTCTTCTTGAGTTTCTCTTGCTTCTTGGTCCAATCGGCGAGTTCCTTCTCCTTTGCTTTCATACGCTTGGCGTAAGGTTCCTTCGAGAGAAGTTCGAGCGTATCTATCTGATTGACAAGTAACTTAGTACTGTCATCCGTCTTGCGATAAGTCAACTCTATGCTCAGAGTATCCTGATTTACTAAGGCTGTGTCTTTCAGCCAGTAAGTCAAAGAGTCCATCTTCTCCGACTTCTCCAGTATAAAGGCGTTGTCAGCTTCGAAGTTCAAGCCTCTGATTTGTGGCAAGATGGAATCACCGTAGCTGAAGAAGAGAGAGAAATAGTTAGCTTTCGGTCGCTCCGACTTCAGCAGATACCTATCTGTCAATATTTCTGTAAAAGCCCTCAACACGATGTCGTCTGGCAAGAAATGGGTATAGTTCACCTGATCTATCGACTTGATGTGCAAGCTATCTACCCACGTCGTGTCTTGCCTAACGTCTGGCTTGCTACTCGGCACGATAATATCGTGGGAAAAAGCAAGTTTCTCGCTCTTCTGATTGAACATATAGTTGCCGTCCATGTCCTGCAAGGCATAGATGCGATAACTGCCCGGCGCAACGCCCTTGATGACAAATCTGCCTCGGCTATCTGTACGGCTCACACGCAGCATCGGCTTGGTCTTGAATGCCGAATCGGCTTGGTCGCTGTAAAGTCCCACCAAGATACCCTTGATAGGCTCCAAGTTCTCCGATTCCAATACATAGCCCGACACTTCCATCGTGTCAATGACGGCACCCGTGGAGAAACTATAGGTGTAATTGCCCATTGGGTTACTCTCGTTGTTGTCGCTGATGGCATCAGAGAAATCGATGGTGTAGGTGGTGTTCGGCTTGAGCGAATCCACCAGCGACACCAGTATGCGCTTGCCTGCGCCCTTGATTTCCGGTGCTTCGAGCTGTGGCGGCGACACCACCACCTTCTCGGTAGGGTTGTCCACCTTGATAAACTCGTCGAAGTAGATGTTCACCTTCTTCGCCTTCACGTTGGTGGCCCCATCGGCTGGCGTGGCACCTATCACTCGTGGAGGTGTCTCGTCGTACCATCCGCCATCGGGCTGTCCCATCTTGGCACAAGATACCAATAGCAGGAAGGATATCACGTAGAAGGGAAGAAACCATGCGTTCGCCTTCAACTTGCTCTTTATGTCGTTATCGTTTATCATTCTCATTATTTATATTATATCCGTTCTGTGGATGCCCAAGTTTCTCGAATTGAATCAAAAGACTACTTGTTCATCATCAGCATCTCGTCGATATTCTTACGGCTATTGCTCAGGCGTGGAATCTTGTGCTGTCCGCCCAACTTGCCCTTGCTCTTGAGCCAGTCGTTGAAGAGTCCTGGCTTCGCCTTTACGATTTCCAGGTGTTGGAGGGTAACATCGTGGAAGCGCTTTGCCTCGTAATCGCTGTTGATTTCCTGCAACTTATGGTCGAGGATGCTTGCAAACACATCCAGATTCTCTGGTTCCTTGGAGAATTCGATGAGCCATTGGTGGCGACACTTGGCATTGCTGTCCATATAGACAGGAGCTGCGGTATATTCAGCTACTTGCGCACCGGTCTTCTCACAAGCGTATGCAAGTCCCTTCTCGGCATTGTCCATGATGAGCTCCTCGCCAAAGGCATTGATGAAGTACTTGGTACGCCCTGTGATGACGAACTTGTATGGGTTCTTGCTGGTAAACTGCACGGTATCACCTATCATATAGCGCCACAATCCGCAAGAAGTTGTGATGACCATCGCATAGTTCTTGCCTATCTCCACATCCCAAAGTGGAACAACCGTAGGATTGTCCTGTCCGAACTCATCCATCGGGATAAACTCGTAGAACACGTCATAGTCTATCATGAGCGACATCGCCTTGTCGGCAGGGTCGTCCTGCAATCCGAAGAATCCCTCGCTGGCATTATAGGTCTCCATGTAGTGCATGTTTGGCGAGGTAATGAGCTGCTCATACTGCTTGCGATAAGGCGTGAAGGCGATGCCACCATGGAAGAATACCTCCAGGTTAGGCCACACTTCCTCCAAGTGCTTCTTGCCGGTAAGCTCCATCACGCGTACCAATACGCTGAGCATCCAACTAGGCACACCCGAGATATTGGTCACGTTCTTGTTCATTGTCTCACGGGCGATGCGGTCGCGCTTCACCTCGAAGTCGCTCAAAAGGGCAGTCTCCTTCTTTGGTACACGAACCAAGTTGACCAATGGGTTGATGTTCTCGATGAGGATGGCACTAAGATCGCCCACCAAGCTGCCAGAAACATTGTAGTTGGGCGAGTGACTACCGCCCAGGATAAGGCTCTTGCCATCGAAAAGCTTACTCTTAGGGTTGTTGCGAAGGTAGAGAGCCACGGCGTCAGCTCCTCCCTTGTAGTGGATATTGTGCAATCCATCCTGAGATACAGGGATAAACTTACTCTTGTCGTTGGTGGTACCCGATGACTTGGCATACCATTTCACGGTGCCCGGCCAGAGCACATCCTTCTCTCCATGGCGCATACGGTCGATGTCGCCCTTCAATTCCTCGTAGGTATTGACAGGCACGTTCTGCGCAAACTTTTCGTAACTATTTGTATTGTTCAGTAGATGCTTTACGCCATATTCTGTATTTTTGCCTTTCTCCAAGAGGCGCATGAGTACCTGATGCTGCAGTTCCTCTGCATCATGTACATATCTCTCCAAACTCTTTTGGCGTGGCTTGAAGACATTACTTACTATCGTTGTTAAACTCATATCTAGATATATATCACTTAAGTAGATGCAAAAGTAAATTAAACTTTTGAGATAGAGAAAGTTTTTACTATTTTTTAATACAAAAGGGAAAGATAAACAAAGGAGAAGGGAGATATAAAACATAAAATACTCCCACAGATGGCAATTTCAAATACCAGTCTGTGGGAGTATTCCTCTTGTTATTCCTCGGCAAAGGCAGCAGCTTCTGCGGCTGCTATGATGTCCTCTCTCGACATCTCCTTTGGCTGGGAGCTAATGTCGCTCAGGTCAAACTCGTCGCTTTCCTGGTTGTTGGTTTCCTTGATTTCCACCTTCTCCTCAGTCACCTCAGCGGTAACCGAAGAATCCTTTTCAGAGAAAACCTCTTCCTTGAAAACATTGACGTGTTTCTCTTCCACCTGTGGCTCTGGGTTCTGTGTGATGATGAAATCATCCTTCACCTCCGTGCTTGGCACGTTCTCCACAGGTTCTTCTTCCATCTTTGTACGGTCTGCCTTGGCTGCAAACACGGCATCGATATACTGCGGCTTCTTGCGCAGTTGGTCGAGGGTATCCTTCGAAGCCACTTGCTGGCTCTCCTTCTTGGAATATCCCTTGCCGATGCCTCCCTTCACACCCTCTATCTCCACCTGATAGGTAAAGACAGGGCTTCCGTTCTTATCCTTCTGCTGGTCGAGCTGCACAAACTCCAAGTTTACGCGGTTCTTCTGGCTCCATTCGATAAGCTTGCTCTTGAAGTTCACCTCCTTGTAAGCCACCTTGTCGATGTTTATCATTTGTGCCAGGATGCGCTTCTGCATGAAATACATGCAGGCATCGTAACCACGGTCCAGATAGACGGCTCCAACCAAGGCTTCGAAAGCATTTCCTCCCATATAGCTGTTATGAGAAGAACTGTGTCCGTTGGATAAAATCAGCTGGTTGATGCCCATCTCCTGAGCCAACTTGTTGAGTGTATCGCGCTGCACTAGCTTGCTTCGGGTATTCGTCAGGAATCCCTCACGCTTGCCAGGGAAGTGCTGGTACACGATGTCGCCCACCACAGCGTCCAGTACGGCGTCGCCCAAGAATTCCAGGCGCTCATTGTTGACAGGCTTGCCCTTGCTATTGCGGTGCATGATGCTCTTATGCATCAATGCCAACTTGTAATAGCTGATGTCGTGTGGATAGAAACCAAGGATTTGGTACAAAGAAAAATAAAGCTCTTTGTCCTTGCGGAAAGAGAGCTTTATTCTATCTATAAAATTATTCAGCATACTTCTTGAATACTACACAGCAGTTGTGACCACCGAATCCGAATGTGTTGCTCAATGCAGCACGAACCTCACGCTTCTGAGCTTGGTTGAAGGTAAAGTTCAAGTTGTAGTCGAGCTCTGGATCGTCGTCACCCTCTTCATGGTTGATGGTAGGAGGAACGATGTCGTTCTTCACACTGAGTACACAAACCATAGCCTCCACTGCACCAGCAGCACCGAGGAGGTGACCAGTCATTGACTTGGTAGAACTGATGTTGAGCTTGTAAGCTGCATCACCGAAGACAGCCTTGATAGCCTTAGCCTCAGAGATATCACCTACGTGGGTAGATGTGCCATGAACATTGATATAGTCGATGTCCTCTGGCTTGAGGTTAGCATCCTGCAGAGCGCGCTCCATAACGAGCTTAGCACCGAGACCCTCAGGGTGAGATGCTGTGATGTGGTAAGCGTCGGCACTCTCGCCCTCGCCAACCATCTCTGCATAAATCTTCGCACCACGAGCCTTGGCGTGCTCAAGCTCCTCGAGAATCAAGCAACCTGCACCCTCGCCCATGATAAATCCATCGCGGCTTGCGCTGAATGGACGTGAAGCATGCTCAGGGTCGTCATTACGTGTTGACAATGCGTGCATAGAGTTGAAACCGCCAACTCCACACTCGCAGATGGCAGCCTCGGCACCACCACTCACGATGATGTTAGCCTTGCCCAGGCGAATCAAGTTGAAGGCATCAGCCAATGCGTTGCTTGAAGAAGCGCATGCAGATGTGGTGGTGTAGTTTGGTCCGTGGAATCCGAAGTGGATTGAAATCTGACCAGAAGCGATATCAGCGATCATCTTAGGGATGAAGAATGGGTTGAACTTAGGACCATTCTCTGGGTGGGTAGCGAAATAAGATACCTCGTCCTGGAATGTCTTGATACCACCGATACCTACGCCGAACACAACGCCAACGTTGTTCAAGTCTTCCTTCTCAAGGTCGATGTTCGCATCCTTTACACCCTGCATGGCAGCAATCATGGCCAACTGAGTGTAACGATCGAGCTTGCGAGCTTCCTTACGATCAATCCAATCATTGATGTTCAGGTCTTTTACCTCGCAAGCGAACTTGGTCTTGAAAAGGGTTGTATCGAAATGAGTAATAGGGGCAGCACCGCTCTTACCAGCAAGTAGGTTGTTCCAAGTATCCTCTGGAGTGTTACCTACTGGTGTCACAGCACCGAGACCTGTTACTACAACTCTCTTTAATTCCATTTAGTATTTTTTAGTTGCTAAAATTACTTAGCGTTCTCCTCGATGTAAGCGATAGCGTCACCTACAGTTGCAATCTTCTCAGCCTTATCGTCTGGGATAGAGATAGAGAACTCCTTCTCGAACT
>ERZ808242.600-NODE-600-length-25420-cov-4.443327_pt1 | contig 25420 bp, 15 predicted proteins | sample MGYA00521244_ERZ808242 | MGnify/ENA primary metagenome ERZ808242 (study PRJEB31516, sample SAMN03275573) | gut metagenome | biome: mammalia-associated habitat; material: feces | host: Papio cynocephalus | place: Kenya | collected 2012-07-27 ... | reverse complement strand
CCAGTAAATACTACAGAATTTAAAATAGTATTTGTGCACAAAATTGTAACAAGCTAGTCAAATTTCCATTTAAAACAGTATTTTTCAAGGTTGACGCTTCTACTTAAGTACTAATTTATAAAAAAAGCGCCTTGCTCTTATTCATTTGAGAGCAAAAACGCTTTTCCTCTAGACACTCAATAAGCTACTTATCTAAGCCCACAGGAGCATAATTATTTTCTGCAGTCAGACGCACGGCTTTTTTGCAAGTATCGCCTATATTGCCAAAATGCAAATCGGTAAGACGCTCGACCTCTTTTTGAGGTACTTGATAGACCTCGAAGCGATCGGGCTCGAAGCCGCCCTTAAGCTTAATAGTGTCATCTCCCTTAATAATATCTTCTTGGGACAAGATGAAAGAAGCGCTCTTTAAATTGCCAGTTTTTTCGTCAGCCCAAACGACGGTTTTAAAGAATTTCATAGGAATCTGGGCCGGTTCTTTCATTTTGCCATTGTTATCAAACCAAGGATCGTTCTCGGAGAAGATAGGGCCAGTAATCACACTCATCTTCTGACCGTTAGCAGAATTAAGCACATGGTCTTCTAAAGCGAGCCATTCGTCTTGGTTTAAACCGCCATGTTGTAAAGAAGCGTTGCAATAGCTGAAAGTGTCGCGGCTAGCTAATTCGGCATTACTACCCCAGCAAGGGTCTAAACGGCGTACCATGTGACCTTTGTCGATATTGTTACGCTTGTAAGCTTCGTCGCCCAACTGGTATTCACGAGGAATACGTCCATCTAAAGTCCAGTTGCCGGAACGCTTGACGGCGCGCTGGCTGTTGCCGTCAATATTGCAAATAGCGTAGAAGCACTGCTTGCGATCTTTATTCATTACTACAGAGTAGTTGGTGTAAGTAAGCTCACATTCGCCAGGCTTATCGGTACGCATGGCCACTTTGTCTTTAATAGAAGCGCCTAATTGAGGTAAAGGAAGCTCGGTACCTAAGAAGTTTTTGTCATAGCCATTGCGGCCGTTGAACATGCTGACTTTGTCACCTTGAATTGTAACTACGCCAGAAGTGGAATCGGCTTGTTGAGATTCGCGATTTACACTTTGGAAAAGACGACCAGCTTTAGCAAAATCCTGGTCTTTAACAAACTGAGCATTGTCATCATGTACAAATACATCTTTGCTAGTGCCCTGGAAACCTTCAGGGCGGCTGATAGAACTCTCGGGAACTTGATTATTTATATATAAAGAGTTGCCAGAAATACTTCCGATACCCACAGTAGACTACTCCGTTTTTCTCCCCACCCCAAAACAATCTAACTCAATAGATACTACACAATTTAAATGGCTGGTTAGGCACAAAAATGTAACAAAATTGACCGAAAAGAAAATAAAAGCGCTCCGGCCCACAAATTAAAAGCCGAAGCGCTTTTTAAGTGTATCAGTTGCTATGCAACTTCACACTAAACAAGAATTATTAGGACAACTTGGGAGCGTAATCGTTCTCAGCGGTCAGACGCATAGGCTGCTCGGTGATGTCGCCAATATTACCAAAGTGGAGGTCGGTAAGACGCTCTACTTCTTTCTGAGGCACCTGGTAAACTTCGAAGCGATCGGGATCGAAGCCACCTTTAGCGCCCAAGGAACCGTCGCCATCGATAATGTCTTCCTGAGAAAGGATGAAGGAAGCGCTCTTGAGCTCTTTGCCTTCGGTCCAGACCACGGTCTTGAAGAATTTCATAGGAATCTGGGCCGGCTCTTTCATCTTGCCATGGTTATCGAAGGAAGGATCATCTTTGGAGAAGATGGGGCCGGTAATGACGGTCATCTTCTGACCTTTGGCAGAATTGAGAACGTGATCCTCAAGCTGGAGCCACTCTTTCTGGTTCAAGCCAGCGTGCTGCAAGGAAGAGTTGCAATAGCTAAAGGTGTCGTGACTAGCCAAGTCGGCGTTTTTGCCCCAACAAGGATCTAAGCGGCGAACCATATGACCTCTGTCGATACTGTTATCGACATAGGCTTCGTTGCCGAGCTGATATTCACGAGGAATACGACCATCTAAGGTCCAGCTGCCGGAACGTTTTACAGCGCGGTGAGTAGTACCATCGATATTGCAAATGGCATAGAAGCACTGCTTGCGCTCTTTGTTCATTACTACGGAGTAGTTGGTGTAAGTAAGCTCACACTCACCGGGCTTGTCGGTACGCATGGCCACTTTGTCTTTAATGGAGCTACCGAGCTGAGGTAAAGGAAGTTCGGTACCCAAGAAGGCTTTGTCGTAGCCATTGCGGCCTTCGAACATGCTTACACCGTCGGGCTTAACTTCACGGGGACCTTTAGGACCACGAGGGCCTCTGGGGCCGTTGGGACCTTGAGCACCGTCATTTCTGCGGCGGTTCTTTCTCCTGGTGATTTCGAAACTGTTGTCGTTTACGCTCTGGAAGAGGCGGCCAGCTTTAGCAAACTGCTGCTCTTTGGTGAGCTGAGCGTCGTCGTCATGGACGAATACGTCTTTGCCAGTGCCCTGGAAACCTTCAGGACGTTTGATAGAGCTCTCAGAAACCTGAGTGTTAGTATATAAAGAATTACCAGAAATGCTTCCGATACCCATGTTTTACAATTCCTATCCCTTTAACTAGGCTTTGCAGAAAACTTTAGCAGTTACAAAAACTGACAAAATTTTCAACGAATCGAGACAAGCCAGCTCTTATCCAAAATGCAGACAACAGATACGCTTGCTCAAAGACATTAACTAAACTGATACTACAGAATTTAAAAGTCTAATTAGGCAAAAAATTGTTACAACTTAGCCAAAAAACTTTTTAAAAATAAAATGCGCTTCAAAACCAAAGCCTTTGAAGCGCATTCAACTCGCTATTTTATGTATAAAAAGCTAATTTATTTTAACTTGGGAGCGTAGTCGTTCTCAGCGGTCAAGCGCATAGGCTTCTCGGTAATGTCGCCGATATTGCCAAAGTGCAAGTCGGTGAGACGCTCGACTTCCTTCTGAGGCACCTGGTAAACTTCGAAGCGATCGGGATCGAAGCCGCCCTTAATACCCAAGGAACTATCGTTGTTGATGATATCTTCTTGAGAGAGGATGAAGGAAGCGCTCTTGAGCTCTTTGCCATCATTCCAGACTACGGTCTTGAAGAATTTCATGGGGATCTGAGTAGGCTCATCCATCAAACCGTTGTTGTCGAACTTCGGATCGTCTTTGGAGAAGATGGGGCCGGTAATAACGGTCATTTTTTGGCCTTTAGCAGAACCGAGCACGTGGTCTTCAAGTTTGAGCCATTCTTTCTGGTTCAAGCCACCATGTTGCAAAGCGGCGTTGCAATAAGTGAAAGTGTCACGGCTGGCCAATTCGGGATCCTTACCCCAGCAAGGATCTAAACGGCGCACCATATGGCCCTTGTCAATATCGTTATCTTTGTAGGCTTCGTTGCCCAGCTGATACTCGCGAGGGATACGTCCATCGATAGACCAGCTGCCGGAGCGTCTGACATTGCGATGGCTAGTGCCGTCAATATTGCAAATAGCGTAGAAGCACTGCTTGCGCTCTTTGTTCATAACGACAGAGAAGTTGGTATAGGTGAGTTCGCTCTCACCAGGCTTGTCAGTGCGCATAGCGACTTTGTCTTTAATGGAAGAACCGAGCTTAGGCAAAGGAAGTTCGGTGCCCAAGAATTTTTCGTCGTAACCATTGCGACCTTCGTACATGTTGACGCCTTCGATTTCGATTTCGGAAGCGGCGTTGACATGGCCAGCCTGAGTGCTCTGGAAGAGACGACCGGCTTTAGCGAATTGCTGTTCTTTGGTAAACTGAGAGCTTTCGTCGCGAACGAAGACATCTTTGCTAGTGCCTTGGAAACCTTCGGGACGCTTGACGTCGCTCTGCTGGATATTATTAAAGGCAGTAAAAGAACTGCTGGATATGCTACCTAAACCCATTTAGTTAAACCAACCTAGTTTTAGACATATTTCCCCCTTGCAGCTATACTACACAATAAAAAGTATTTATTGTACAGAAACTACTTACAAAAATGTTAACATGAGCCCAGAATCCTTTAAAATTAACTGTCCATTCAATCGTTATGCCAGCTGGCTTTTTGAGCTGCTGGAGGCGCCTGATCCATTTTGACAGTAGCAGTTTTCTCCAAATTAGCTCTATTTTCTACCGCTGAACTGTCCGCACTTTCTGCTTTGTCAGTTCCATTTAATCTATCGCTAAAGGGAGATGGCGAAGCCGCGCTATCAGCTTCTTTGAAAGCATTTTGCTCAGTTAAGTCGGGAATTTCTATATTTTTTAACTCTTGAGTATCTTTAGGAGAAACAACTTGCGCATTTGAAGAAGCAACGGGGCTAGGCTCAGGTTCGATGCCATCAGAACTAGTAAGCTTATCAGCTCCTTTATTACCAAGACGCTTTGAGTAATAGTAGGAAGTTACCAAAAGAGCTACGCCCAAAACGAAGAAGAGCAGCAACTTATAGCCGATAGGCAAATTTACAATGTCATAAGTAATTACTCTAAGCAAAGTAACACAAACGATAAAAATGCCACTGTTGGTGACATAACGATTTTTAAAGCGAATGCCACCCCAAAGGATAGCGGCCGCATAGAGCATCCACAGAACAGAAGTAATAGAATCTAAATGGCAAACTGCAGCAATGTTATGTCCTTCAATATGAACTAAAGACCAGCCACTAAGCACAGCTCCAACTAGATAAATTTCAGATCCGTAAAGTACAAAAGCCGCTGCTAAAGCCAAAATAGTTAAAACGTGAGCTAAGAAGCCTATATTTACTATAGGAATAAATTCGGCGTAAGCACCTGTAACGCAACTGAGAATATTGATAGTCAAGCCGAATAAAGACAGAGCCAAAGCCAAATTGAAACCAATGGCAAAGGCGTTGCTTTTGGCCTTTTTGGCTTGAAGCATAGCTTGCAAAGCATAAATGGAGCAAACGGCCACTAAGCTAAAGCAGCTAAAAGCCCACCACTGCTGGCCATTTAAATTCAACACACGATCCAAAATGTCGGCTAATTCTCGGCCAAAATAAATATAAGCTAAGGTTATACCGGCCCAAAGGTTAAAATCTCTGTATTTTTCATCACCATTGTAATGTCTGAACATTAAGTAGCTAGATAACCAAGCAACAATAGAAACTCCGAAAATAATTATGGCCAGCTTATGAAGCTCTCGATCAGGAGTTAAGAAAAAGTCAAATTTGCCATTGAAGTCGGCCACTAACATAATGAAAAAGGCCAATACATTGTGCAGGCCGCTCCAGAAGAAAAGGCGTCGTTGTACTTCCGGCTTGGCAACTTTATTAAAAGCAATCCAAAGAATAATTAAACCGGCTGCAGAAAGAAAGGCCACCCTAGTTAGCGGCTCTTGGAAGCTGTAGGCAGAAAGGCCGACCACAAACAGGCCAGCGTTGACAAAAGCTCTGGCTAAAGTATTCATGTTTTGGGCACGCAATTTAGCTAAACAGAATAAGGCTGCCGCAGCCACCATAAAAGCGCCAAAAGCCTGGCCTTCGCTGTAAATGCAATTGGCGCCTAAGGCCATCATGAGGTGATTTATCCAAACGGAGGGTTGCTTGGTATCGTTTTCGTCTTGGCGGCGGAAATAATCATAAACCAAAACAATAAGCCAGATGGCCCCTAAAGCATAAGGGCTAAAAATTCGGTCGGCTTTTTCGAAAATGCCGGTACGGGTAGCAATAAAAAGCCAGGTTATAGCTAAATTGATACTAAAAAGCGAATTCCATTTTTGGCAACGCACAGTACCGACTAAGCAAAAAAGAGCCAGAATAACTAAATAAACATCAAAAACATAAGTACTGTCGATAGAAGTTTGAATAAAAATTAAGTTGGCGTAACCAGCCAAAGCTCCCAGACAAATAACGGATCTGCGTTGGGCCCAATAAGCCAGTACATATGTGCCCAGTAAAATGAGCGAAGCTAAAGCCAAACTTACGTAGTTGTCCCAAAGGTCAAAGTAAACGCTGCCAGCGTAAGTTATCATAATTGCCGAAGCTAGACCCAAACCTAAGAGAGTTTCGGAAAAGCCGCGCATATTATCTTTAGGTAAAAGATAAAAGCCCAAACCAACCAGCACCGAGCTAAAAATGTAAACGGCGCCAACTTTCATAGCTGCAGTTAAAGCCAAAAATGGAGAGAGCCACTTTATAAAAAGGATGACAAAAACAATAATGGCTAAAGCGCCTAATTTATTAAAAAGGCTTCCTAAAAAGAATTGCTCTAGACTGTTTTCAGCGACGGCTTGGGAGGCAGCTATTTTGGATTTGGGTGCAGCTGTTTTGGGCGAATCTGGCCAAGCTTTGTGCATAGACGCATTCGCCGACGCTGAACCTGTAGTGAGCAAACTTGTAACAGTAGTAGGCTCGGCAGGCGATGTTTTTTCTTTAGCTAAGGATAATGCGGCTCTGTGGCTTTCTTCGACCGAATTAGTTACAGAACTAGTCGTCGCCGGTGCATTACCAAACTTATCTTGATCATCGTTGCCAACTTGGTGAACAGCTACCAGTCTTTCTAGACTAGCTTCAAGCCTCTCTACACGTTTTTTTAAGCTTTGGCAAGAGGCCATAGCTACAACAGAAAAGATAAATGGCAGGAAAAACATTCCTAAAGCCATGAGAACTAACACAATAAATTCCAACTCTGCGCCCTTCCCCAATTTTTAGGTCGGACTTCACCGACCGACAATATAACAACTCTACAAGCTGACTTGCCTAAAACAAAGCTGCTTCCTTCTAAAAAAAGTCAGTAAAAAAGGCCGTTCCTCCTACAGCGAACAATCAATCGACAATATCGTTTCGATTGCTTTAGTTCGCTTACTTTTTGGAGAAAAGGCCTTAGCCAATTTTATGCTTATAAATTAAGCGTTAATTCCGTGGCACTTTTTGAATTTTTTACCGCTACCGCAAGGGCAAGGATCGTTACGTCCAACCTTAGCCTGAGCATAAGGATTGACTAAGCTCAAAGCTTTGCGGAATTCTTCGTTGTTGGGCTCGAAACCGCAAGCGCGATAGAAAGCGGCGGCAGCTTCTTGCTGCATACCGGCAGTCAAGTAAACCCAACCGGCGGAAAGGTAAGGATAGCCATAGCCACGATCGGATTCGACACCCTTGGCAACTTCTTCTTTGGCTTCATCAATTTTGCCACCCCAAGCGAGAACGGCAGCTAAGTTCAAGTGAGCCAAAGACTTCTTCTGACCATTTTCTACGATCAAGTATTTGCTAAAGCCTTTATCGCGATACTTATCGTTGGCCTGGAGCAAGAATTCAACGGCTCTGGCCTGAGGATAAGCTTCCAAAAGCTCAGCAGCGCGACGCAAGTATTTTTCAGCTTCTTCCAAGCTATCGGTTAAAGCGTAAGCAACACCGATATTTAAGCAAACTAAAGCCAAATCGTCATCATTGATATGCTTGGCTTCAATTTCTTCCATGGATTGCTTCAAATACTTCATGCCGTCTTCAACTTGACCGTTGAGCATGAGCATAAAGCCGTAATTGTTGAGTACCAAATAGTGATGGCATTTTTCTTCTTCGATGCCAGCTTTGTAAACTTCCAAAGCAGCGAGTAAACCTTTGCTGCCATAGGCCATGGTAGCGCGGTGCATAATAGCCGGAGCCATCTCTTCGCTCATACCGAGCTCACGGAAGAATTTGCAACTGTCATCATATTCAGCCATAGCGGCACGGGATTGATTGGCATCCACGTAAAGGTTGCCCATGTTGCGGTGGCCGCGTCCCTGACCGGCCTTGTCGCCAAGTTCAGTCCAAATGGATAAAGCTCTAGAATAATGGAAGCGAGCTTCATCTAAACGGTTGCGCTGATGATAAGCGGAGCCTAAATATTCGTCGGCTTGAGCCATAGCTTTTTGATCATTTACCTTTTCGGCTTCAGCGCGACTGCGACGGAACTGAATAATAGCGTCATCCATTTTACCTAAGCGGGAGAAAGCAACTCCGCTAAGATGGTAAAGGCGAACTAATTCTTCAGGCTGAGAAATTTCTTCTTTAGCTAAGCGAGACAGCTCTTCTGAAGCTTCAGCGTTTTTCTGAGCATTTAAAAGCTCTTCGACGTTGTCGAGAGCAGCACTGAGATTTACAGCGGTATCTGACATTGAGACTCCTATGCAAGTTGCGGACTTTTTCTGCGATATTTATAAGCTAGGCCCGCATTTTTCAAACTTCGAAGCCCGATTTTTCCCCTCTGTTTTCTTTTATCCTGCTTAAATAGGCACGACTGAGCTTAGTGACTGAGCAATGCTCTCTGCTACTATAAAAAGTGAATTTATGTCTAATAATTTACCGCGCCGCTGACCCTAAAAAAATTTGCCACAGAGCATAAAAAGGGACTATAATGGGCGGAAAAAATCAAAATGATAAGGTCACTTAATACAGTGCTCAGTTCTCATCGTTACAGTTTCTGGATTGAGGTTAATTTAGACGCTATCCGTCACAATTTCAGAAATTTATCTAAAAACGCTCCCCATTCCCAAATTTTAGCTATAGTCAAAAGTGAAGCCTACGGTCATGGCTTAGAAACCGTAGCTCTCACTTTAGACGAAGAAGGTGCTTGGGGCTTCGGAATTGCCAATGTCAACGAGGGGCGCAGACTGCGTCAGGCTGGTATAACTAAGCCCATTGTCTTAGTAGCTCCTATCTTAGCTACCCAAATTGAAGAGGCAGTCAAGCTTGATTTGCGTCCTCCAATTATGGACTTAGAATTTGCTCAAGCTATTTCAGATGCAGCCGTCAGACTGGGCAAAAATGCCAAAGTTCATCTTAAAGTAGACACTGGTATGGGACGTCTTTCCGTACCTCCGGAAGAGTTGCTCTCTTTCTGTGAGCAAGCTGCCAAATTGCCGAATATAGAAATTGAAGGCATCTATTCCCACTTTGCGGCTGCCGATCAACTCGATCAAAGCTACACCCAAACTCAATTTGCTAAATTTACCGATTGCATTAAAAAGCTTGAAGATCTGGGCATAAATATTCCTTACCATCATATAGCTGCTTCAGCCGGTACTTTGCTTTTACCCAAAACTTGTTTGGAATTGGTGCGTCCCGGTATAGCTATTTACGGTTTGTGGCCTTCGCAAGAAACAGCTTTAGTAATGGCCGGACAAGGAAAAGATCTTTACAAACTGGCCGGAGATCAAGTCAACGGCGACAAACATTTAGATAAATTCGGTTCTGATCAATATAGAGACAATCACGCGATTGGCTTCTTGCAACCAGCTCTCACTTATAAAGCAGTAGTTGCCCAAGTAAAAACTGCCCAAGCCGGTACTTGTATAGGTTACGGTTGCACTTTTACTTGTCACCGCACTACCGATATTGCCATTTTGCCAATAGGCTACGCTGACGGCTTGAGCCGTTCCTTGAGCAATAAAGGTGAAGTTCTAATTCGCGGATATCGCGCTCCTATTATCGGGCGTGTATGTATGAATTTATGCATGGTTGATGTTACCGATATTCCTGGCGTACGTCCTGATGATGAAGCTGTCATTATCGGCAAACAAGGTAATGATTATATTTCCGCCGACGAAGTAGCTCAAAAGCGCGGCACCATATGCTATGAAGTTTTAACTAATTTACCAATGCATATTCCCCGCTTTTACTTAGGACGACGTCCCTTAACTTTAGAAGAGCAAACTCAAAACGAAAATTAATATGGCACAAAAACTAGATCCCCAAAAAGTTTGTTTTTTCGAACGTCTCATTCGTTTAGTAGGCTTGGAAGGCTTTCATAAGCTGGAAAATGTCCATGTAGCCATTGTTGGTATTGGCGGCGTCGGCTCTTGGGCCAGCGAAGCTTTAGCTCGCAGTGCGGTAGGCAAACTTACTTTAGTAGATTTCGATACTGTCAATCCCAGCAATATCAACCGTCAGCTTCCTTGCTTGCATAGCACTATAGGCCAAAGTAAAGCCGAAGTTATGGCTGCTCGCTTGCGTCAAATAAATCCTTGGGCCCAAATAGAAGCTTTGAAACTGGTCTATTCTCCGGCAACAGCGGAAAAGTTTTGGCAAATAGAGCCAGACTTAGTTTTAGATTGCATAGATAATATTACTTACAAATGCCATTTGCTAAACTATGCTCGCGAGCATAAAATTGCCATCGTAACTTCTACCGGCGCCGGTGGCAAAATGGATCCTACGCGCATTAGAGTTTGCGATTTGAGCAACACTAAGGTAGATCCTATGGCTTTGCGCATTCGCAAAAAATTGCGTCGCGACTATGCCTTCCCCTCTAATAAGTCATTTCATATACCGGCTGTCTATTCTGAAGAAGATCCCATAAAGCCATTTGAAACTGATTGGAGTTCTCTTCTGGATAAAATTTGCAGCGAAGAAGAAGTAGTCAAAAATGCCTCTGCTTCTATAGCTGAACATGAAGATGACGACATTTACGAAGATGTGGAAAATTTCATTTCCGGACAAGGTAGACATGCTCCACCTTGCGGTACTTCTAGCTTTGTAACAGGAGCTTTTGGCTTAGCCGCCGCCCAACAAATAGTAAAACTTATTTTGCAAGCTTCTTTAGGAGCCGAGTCATTCTTGCCCTAGTTTAAAATTAAAGCAAAGAGCATCCAACTTCAAAAAAAAGCAGAACTTATCACAAGATAAGCTCTGCTTTTTTATAAATAGCTTTTGGCAAGCGAACTAGAACGACACAAATATCGGCAAAGAAATCGCTTTCTTTTCACTCTTAGCTTTATTAAGTTCTTGCGAACACAGTAAAGGATAAGTCAACCTTACAGCCTGGAAAAGATCGTTTTCTGCTTGATTAAGACTATCTAAAAACAAGTCTGTCAAACTGCTATTCGAATTGCCTTTACTTGAATCAGCCATGCCATAAATTAAAGCAGTGCAAGAGCTGCTATCTAATTGGCTGGCAATCAAAACATTGTTTTTATCTGATTGGCTGGGCAAATTCTTCATTTGCGAAGATTGTACATCCCAGATAATCATAAAACGAGCACCAGGCAAAGATTGGCGATATTGACGTAAATAGTCGGAAGTTATACTAAAGTTTTCTTTTTCGTCACTGCTGACAAAAGCCAACTTTTTACCATCGAAGCTAAAATTGCCGATTAAATAAAGCACTACTAAATCGGAAGAATTACAAGAAGCTCTTATATTTTCCAGAGACTTCTTAATATTTTCGGCTTTAGCCTCTGCTCCGGGTAAAGTTTTAACGCTAAAGCCGCGCTCTATAAAAGCTTGGCGCACTTGCATAGATTTCTGACTGTTAGAAACGTCACTTAAATTGTAATTGGGACCGACAATTAAAGTTCTAGTTTTCGTTCCTTGGCCGGAAGCAACAGCGTATAACTCAAAGGCTTTTTTAAGCTTGCGCCCTTCCAAATCGGCAACATCTATCTCAATCTTGTTAGTTCCTGGCTTAAGATCCACACAGAGATCTATTTCTAAATCGGCAATTTGCAAACCTAAAGGAGTATTCCAGAGCTTTTCTCCGTTAATAGTTAAAGATGCACTGAGGATACCAGCCGGAGCATCAATAGTACCACGCAAAGGAACTTGCTTAAGACTAGATATTTTATTTCCTATAGGCTCAACAATATTAACAAAAGGAGAGCGATCATCTTTGGCAATTTGCAAATCGTATGTTTTATTGATTAAGCGGCGAAAACCGGCTAAACCATAGACCGATTCACGCATATCCAAAGCAACTTCCAAAGAGAGAATATCACCTTTGAGAGTGGCATTCTTTACGGAACTTATCGAGTTGTAACAAATAAAGTTAGGCGAAGGTAAATCTAAAGCCGCAGCAGTCTGTTCATCGATACTGAAGGCTTGGAAAGAACTTAAAGGATACAGCGCTCCTATTAAACGCTGACCACGTTTAATTTCCAAACCGGAATTGCCATTTAAATAGATGCGCTCCTCTTCCCCATCGCCATCTATATCTTTTCTGTAAAGCAAGCGCTTTGTTTTGTAAGCTTGCGATCTGTAGCTAAGCCACGATTCATCAGTAATTTTGACACTGACATTGCCGTCTTCAGAAGACTGACGATTAAATTTAGCTCTAGCTAACCAGTTGAGATACTGACATCCACCCGAACGCGCATCCCAGTTAATATCATCCTTTTCTCTGTCTTTAAAACTTAAAGAGCTTTTGGCTATTTGATATAGTCCTTCCAATTCGGCAATTTCGTAAGCTTGTTTTCTAGCCTCTTCGTTAGTCAAGCCGCTGGGCAAGCCAACTTTTGACACAAAACTTATTCTGCTCTTTTTTAAGTCTACAGCTGCAGTAGGAGCCGGGTTAGGATCTTCGTCGGCGTTTTGGGCTGAAGTCGGCTGGACATTAACCAAAATAAACAAGAGAACTACTGACAGAGAAAATAACAGACAGAAACGGCTGCGCTCAGGTAAGCAATTTAATAACATTCTATATAACCGGCCTTAATCTTTAATTTTGTCCATATTTTTAAGTACGGCACGAATAAGTTTGCCTAAATCTGCTTGGGCATTTTCAGCAGCCTTCAAAACGTCTTCATGATTGGTGATGGCCTTAGGCGCAGACTTTTCGCCTTCTAGAGCGGGAATATCAGCAGGGACATCAGTTACACAAGAAAAACCTAGTACTTGCATACCGCTATAAACGGCAGCAATCACCTCCGGTACGGTGGACATACCAACCACATCAGCTCCCATTAAACGGAGCATTTTACGTTCAGCCGGTGTTTCGTAAGAAGGGCCTAACATAGAGACATAGACCCCTTCTTTCAAATTTATTTTTAACTTACTGGCTTCTTTTAAAGTAAGCTGACGCAAACTCGGGGTATAAGCAGAGTTCATATCAAAAAAGCGCGGCCCCAATTTTTCACTATTAGGGCCAACCATGGGATTAGAGCCTAAAAAATTTATATGATCTTTCAAAAGAATAAGCTCACCCAAGTAATGGCCCTGGCTTACAGCGCCAGAAGAATTACTTACTATCAAAGTTTTGGCTCCCAGAGCTTTAGCTACCAAGACTGGAAAGGCTACTTGGTTAATTTTATAGCCTTCATAGCAATGAACTCGACCGCGCATAATTACTACATTTTTGCCTTCCAAACGGCCAAAAACTAAAGAGCCAACATGACCTTCAACGGTAGAAACTGCGAATCCAGGAATATCGCGGTAAGAAATCTCAGTTTTATTCTCAACCATATCAGCTAAAGAGCCCAGACCAGAACCTAAAATGATCATAATTTCGGGTTTGAAATTGATTTTTTTGTTTAGAAAATCAGCCGCCTCCTGTACTAGTTCCTCAGTGTTTTGTTGTTTGTCAGCTTGACATGTGCGCAAACGGCAGTCAGAGCACGAAGTTGGCACTTCAGCTAAACTGGGCAAGGCTGACGCCATTAGGCCTATTCCCAAAGTTAAAGATATAGCAATACTCCTAAAATTCATGACTACAATTTCCCAGCCCTTATCTCTAATAATTTCGTCACCGAAACTTCAAATTTTCGCTTCATAAACGCAAAAATCCATACAGCCTTCGCTTATTGTCTTTTTAATTCAGCCTTCCTGTTTGTCTTGTCAAGACCTTGAGCGAAGGAAAAAGCTTGCTAAAATCTGTTTAAGAAAAAAATGTTCATTAAATTTCTCAATTGCCTAGGAAGATATATAGAATTTTTGCTCACCGGTCAGAGTGATTTTAAAATTACTACTTCTGAATTTGAAAAAGCAGAAATTATCGATAATGAAGTGCAAGCTAAAATTGCTTTGCAAGAGGTGCGCGTTTATTTAAAAAAAGCGTTTTCTATAAATTTAACTAATCCAATAGTTATAAAACTCGGCCAACCCCAAACCTGGGATTGGAAATTGCGCCTAACTTCCGGATTCACTCACATCGGTAATTATTGTTGTGAGCAAATGGGAGAAAACTCAGCCCACATGGTAACTATTGTTCCTGGACTAGAACGCACTAAATTTAAATCAGTGCTTTGCCATGAGCTAACTCACGCTTTTCAAGCTGAACACGAAATGTTGCGTAACTTTAGAGGCTATAAAGAAGGCATGGCCCGTTGGGTAGAATATCATTTTCTATTAGACAACCAACAAGAAGCAGAAGCTAAGAAAATTAGCGGCTTTGGTTTAGTGCTATTGGGAAACATGCTCAATAAAATTTTGCTCTACGAAAAAGAGCATGGACGAGCCGCCACTTGTCGCTGGCTAGCTTCCATGGATAAGAATTAAAAAAATACCCTCCTAACCATTTCATTAAGTAAGGAGGGTATATATTATCTAGTTATTTTGTGTAGACTTCATGCTTATCTAACGGACGTTGCGACGAGAGCGACGCACAACTCCTGAAGAACGGCTACCAGAGCGGCGCCCGGAACGAGCAACACCGACATTATCGTTTCCTCTGTAAGAATCAGTCGAAGAGCTAGAAGTACGGCGGCGAGAGCGACTTCCGGAAGAAGTACGACGGCTGTACCCTCTGGAAGATCCATCACTCGACGTACCATAACCGCTATTTTCATAGAGATCGTCGGCAATATAGTCTCCAGAAGCAGGCTGATCGTAAGTACCTAATTCGACATAGTTGCTTTCGTTATAAGAACCATAGGCAGGATACTCAAATTTTTCATCTTCAAGCTCAGGAGCTTGGCCATAATACCTAACATAATCATCATAAGTATCGGCATCATCATAATGGCTCATATAGTCGCTTCTGACATGCTCATTGTAAGCAGAAGAATCATAAGCACTGCTCAAACGATAATCGTAGTTGGTAGCGGCCATGCTTTTAGCAACACTCCTAGAACGACGGCGAGAAGCAGGTTTAACATTTTCTTCAACCACTTTGCTAGAAGAAGGAGAAGGAACTGACTCAAACTTTTCAGCAGCAGAAACTTCTTCTTTAGCTTGTGTATTCTTACTGACTTCACGGCGACGAGACTTACGCGGACTATAATCGTCACGACGATTTCTCGGAGAGCTAAAAGCCCGATCATAGCTGCGACGAGCGGCTTCTATATCAGCTTCTTCCAAATCGGAAGCATGACTACCGTTGTTGAAGCGACGACGATAAATAGAGCTTACCACTGGCTCATCAACTTCTACAAAAGACTGTCCCTCTACCTTGGGAAGAGCCAAAGCTTGTTCTATTTGCTCTTCGCTCATACCATTAGCTGAAGCTGAAATTTCAGCAATAGCGTCAACTTCAGTAGGAGAGGCCTCAGGAGCAACAGTTTCGTTTTTCTGAACTGTCTCAGTTTCGGCCGCAGTCTCACCCTCAGGCTTAAGCATAGGTTCAGGTTTGGAAACAATTTCTTCTGCTACGGAATTATCCAAAGCGTCGGAGACAATATTTTCAGCTCTATTCTCGACAGTAGGTAGACTCCGTTCAACATTTTCTGTCTTTTCTGCAGACTCAACAGCAACCTCTGTACGACGAGCACGGCGGCGACGGCGTGTCGGAGAAGTTTCGGACTTTACTTTGGCTTCAACTTCCTTGGCGAAATCATGAGTTGTCTCAGGAGAGTTCACAGACTCTGGCTCACCCAAAACATCTTCTACAGCTGAAGTGATAGCTCTAATTTGAGCGCAAACCTTCTCTTGTGCTGATGTAGAAGGAGCTTCTTCTTCGCAAACAACTGCAGACTTATTGCGAGTGCGACGAGAACGTATGCTGTGATGAGCAGAGCTGCCGCGTAAAGGAGTCATCTCAAATTCGGCACGTTCTTGCGGAGTCATATTTTGATAATAAGCTTGCATGTCAGTCATGACATTGCGCATATTATCTCTAGCAGTAGCGGTTGCAAGTTGCTCTTTCTTTTCAGGTGTGGACACAGCAGTAATGCGTTTTTCAGCAATTTTGCTATTTTCAGCAGAAGCACTCTCTTCCTGACGACGGTTGCGACGGCTGCTCTCATTGCTAGAACGTTTGCTACTCTCTTCAGTCCTTTCCTTATTTTCTCTAGAAGACTGCTTTTCCGGCTGGTGAGTAGGCTCAAAAATTTCGTAAGTTTGGCGCATGCTGGCCGGTTGACGACGTGAAATAGAGAATTTGCGAACCTCAACAGGGCGCAATTCATCAGCCAGACCATCTATTCCGAAGTAACGTCCAATGCGACGTACTGCCTCATCTAAACGAGAATCACGGAAAGAATTGGTAAGTTCACGGAAACGAACTACACGCTGACGCAAGGAAGAGTCATCTAAATAAATGACAAATTGAGCATCGGAATGGCTAGCTGCCTCCCAAGCATTGCCTTCTCCAGAATTAGGATAAGCCAACTCGGCGTAGATACCAGCTCTACGTAAGGCATACAGTACAGGCAAAAGCAAAGACACAGCTGCTTGACTACTACCAGCTAAACATACATCAGATTGCTTTTCAATATTGGGAACTAAGTTGGCTTCTCGCACAGCTCTCAAAGTCATATCCAAATCGACAGCGCAATCGACTGCCGGAATATCACGACCTCCTAAGAGGCGGGAGAGCTCATCACAACGGCCACCAAAACTGAGCACGTTACGCCCGCAACTAATCTGGAAAACTGTGCGATTATAACATTCTACATCGGGTACCAAGAGAGGAGATAAGCGATAAGAAACTTTAAGCTCGTCTAAATAAGCACGTACAGCTTCAAAATGTTCGCGACATTCAGGGCAAAGATACCCAAAAATAGAAGGAGCAACCTGAGATAACTCGCGGCAGCATTTTTCTTCACAGCCCATAGTCCAAAGAGGATGAGTGCGGTAACGATGATGGCATTTAGGGCAAAGTTCACCACTGCGGCGAGAAAAATAATCAAAGAGACCTTGCTGATATTCAGCACGGCATTTTTTGCATCCTAAAGAGTTTAATTGTACTTTTAAGTCACTCAATCCTAAAGCATTAAAGAAATCATAGGCGATCATCAGAGCTTCGACATCGAGACTTGGTAAAATGGAACCTACAGCTCCTACCCCAAAACGATGGCTCTGTATAGCTGATTGATCACGCCCTTTAGGAGCAGCAAATACAGGAGCTAGGTAATAAAGTTTGGCTGGCTCACCGTTTCTGGAAATGGGCAAATTTTCATCATTTATAGCTCTAATCATGGGCACAAGCATATTGGCGCGCATGGCAAAGCGATGATTTTGCTTATCAGTTACTGTCCAAATATCATTTTCTACAAAACTTGATGTGCTGCCCATGCCTTTGGCAAAGAGATCGGCACTTTCAAATACCGGAGTACGAACTTCCTGGTATCCATAAATTTCAGCTAACTCTATAGCAACATTCTCCACAAAATGCCACGGAGAAACCTCCGAAGCCAGAACATCCTTAGCCCCTTGAATATTGCGAAGCATCATATATTGTTTTTTAAACCTCCAAAGCGAACTTTCTGGCCACTTTAAGTTCTGAAAACCATCTTCGCAGACTTCCTGCTCTTGGGGAAGCGCCGCTTTGTCCCAAACTCAAGCCGGAGCACACAACCGTCAGTAGGCAAGCTCTACGGCGAGAAACGCTACTAAACAAACCGTCAAAAAGGGACAATTCTCTTACAAAATGGCCCGCGAAATATAAAAAATAAGATAAAGCTGTGTTTTCAGAAAGCAACTATGGCCAAGCACAAAAAACTTTTTAAAAATATACGGCCGGACCACAGCCAACAGGCTGAAATTTTAGCCGAACCGCACCTATAAAAATGGAGCAGTCTGCCCCTAGTCTATTCTTAACAAATGGGCAAAAAGCCCCCTAATAAAAGCTCTGAAAGGAAAGTTTTGCCATATTTCTCTGTGCCAAGAAAATGTCTAGCCGTCCGCCCCTACAGGGCAAAAATAAAAACCCAAACATAAAAAAACAGCCAAAGACAAACTGAAACAGAGATCCTTATTGTAAGCGGCACTCAGAGTGCCTTATAGGATTCTGAGCGCCGTCTATCTTTTTATCGAGTGGCCAATTAGCTAGCCAACTAGCTAATTATTCGACAACTTCTTCAATAAGGGCGCGAGGAGCAACTTCCTCGTCACCAATAACAATAGACTCGAGAATGAAGCGCTTAGCTTCTTTAATAGTCTCAGGCTTGTTGGCATGCAACACGGCCAAAGGCTGACCTTTTTCGATCTTGGAACCTACACGGTGAGTCATCTCGATACCGACAGCAGGATCGATAGAATCTTCTTTTCTCAAGCGGCCAGCGCCCAAAGCGGTAGCAGCGAAGCCGATCTTCTGGGCGTGAATAGAAGTGACATAGCCAGAACGAGGAGCTAAAACGGGTTCAATGATGGAAGCCTGAGGAAGCAAGGACAAGTCATTAACAACTTCACCATTACCACCCTGAGCAGAGAACATTTCACCCAATTTGCGCAAGCCAGCACCGCTGACCAAAAGCTCGCGAATCTTCTTACGAGAAGAGTCTAAGTCGGGGCAAATGCCAGCCATTTGCAAGAGATGAGAAGCCAACTCAACAGAGACGGTCTCCAAAGCAGAACCAGGGCGCTCGTTGCGCAAAATTTCGATAGCTTCACGAACTTCCAGAGCGTTACCAATCAAGGTACCTAAAGGTTGATCCATGTCGGAAATAACGGCTCTAACTTTACGACCGATATGAGTACCTAAATCGACCATACGACGGGCCAACTCACGAGCATCTTTGAGGTTGGTCATGAAAGCGCCACGGCCATACTTAACGTCCAAAAGGATACATTCAGCGCCACAAGCGATCTTTTTACTCATTACTGAAGAGGCAATCAAAGGAATGGAGTCTACAGTGGCGGTTACATCACGTAAAGCATACATTTTGCCATCAGCAGGCACTAAGTTACCAGTCTGGCTGATAACGGCTACGCCAATACGACGAACTTGATCGAGGAACTCTTGAGAAGTAAGATTGGTGCGCAAACCAGGAACGGATTCGAGCTTGTCGAGAGTTCCGCCGGTATGCCCCAAACCACGACCGGACATCTTAGCTACAGTAGCACCAGCAGCAGCGGCCAAAGGAGCTAAAATGAGAGTGGTGGTATCACCTACACCACCAGTAGAATGTTTGTCTACTTTTACGCCGGGCAAGCTAGAAAGATCGACGACATCGCCAGAATCGATCATAGCTTGGGTAAGGGCGGAAAGCTCGGGAACGGTCATGCCATTAAACCAAACGGACATGAGCCAAGCAGACATTTGATAAGGCTCTACTTCTATACCCTTGGCATAGTTCAAAATAAACTCGCGAATCTCTTCGGGAGTATGCTCACCGCCATTGCGCTTTTTAAGAATAAACTGATAAGGATTCATTATTTGTTCAACTCCCTTACAATACCGCGAACTAAATTGATGAAACGAGGCTTGGCTTCAGCCGCAGCTCTGAGAACGTCTTCGTGAGTGTCGTTGGAAGGTCCGTGATGCAACACGTTAGTCACGCAAGAAATACCGACTACTTTCATTCCACAATGGACAGCAGCAATAGTTTCGGGCACTGTAGACATACCTACGACATCGGCACCAAAGCCTTTGAGCATACGAATTTCGGCAGGAGTCTCGTAAGAAGGACCAGACATGGCAACATAAACGCCTTCAGCCAGTTTAAAGCCTACATCTTCAGCAACTTTGCGAGCCAACACCTGGAGTTCGGGAGTATAAGCTCTGGACATAGGCGGGAAGCGAGGACCAATCTTCTCATCATTGGGACCGACTAAGGGATTGACGCCCATAAAGTTGATATGATCGGTAATCAACATAAGATCGCCAACTTTAAGGTCATCGCGAATACCGCCAGCAGCATTGGTTACCACCAAAGTCTCGGCGCCCAAGCCATGCAAAACGCGGACGGGGAAAATAATATTCTCCATCTTGTGGCCTTCATAATAGTGAACACGACCTTTTAATATAGCAACTGGACGGCCTTCCAAGGTGCCCAATACCATAGAGCCGACATGGCCGTGAACCGTAGAAACGGAGAATCCAGGGATGTCCTTGTAAGGTACTTCGACAGGATTTTCTACTTGATCGGCCAGACTGCCTAAACCGGAGCCCAAAACCATAGCGACTTCCGGAACAATGTCCGTATACTTGCGAATAGCCTTTACAGCATCCGCTATCATCTCACTCAGAGAGGATTTGCTCATGTTGCCTTATCTCCTTATAGAGAACTATTTTCTCGCTTTTCCAGAGCCCTGATTTCGGCCGAAAAGCTGCTGATATCTTTAAAATTCTTACATATGGAAGCGTAGCGCATGTAGGCCACGTCATCCAATTCACGCAAAGCGTCCATCACATATTCGCCAACAACCTTAGATGGTACTTCTTTAAAGCCTCTGCCTCTCAACTCCTGTTCAACATGACACGAGAGGGCTTCTAGACGCTCGTAAGGTATTGGACGCTTTTTACAAGCAATCAGAACACCGCGCAGCAGCTTCTGTCTGTCAAAATTTACTTTGCGTCCGTCTTGCTTAATAACAATCAAAGGCAAACCTTCGCAGCGCTCATAAGTCGTAAAACGCCTCTTACAAACTACGCATTCACGACGACGGCGCACAGCAGCTCCATCGTCAGATAGTCTGGAATCGACAACCTTTGTATCTTGGTTTTCGCAAAACGGACAAAACACTTCTAAAACACCTTATTAAGCCAATCAGCTATATACTGGAAAACATTCTGCTTGCTCTTGACTTTACTTTTGCGCTCCTGAACAGGCAGATTGGCAACTCCATATAAAAGCAATCCTACCACAGTAGAATATATGGGAGAGGCCAAATTTTGCGGCAAACGAGAAGGATAGCAAGGAGCAGCCACGCGTACTGGTACACCTAGTACTTTGCGAGCTTTCTGAGCCAATCCCATTAACAAAGAAGTGCCGCCAGTAAGAACAACTCCAGAAACGTTAAGCCTCAAATTAGTAGAAGCTTGCTCCATTTGTTCTTTCATCCAGCCTAGTTGCTCATCAAGTTGGGCCTCCAGCACATTAGCTAAATCCCGCCTAGTAAAAGTCACTTGTATATCGTTGGAAACAGATTGAGCTACGATCGCTTTGTCACCACTTCCATCGGTAAGGAACTCAGCCGAAGCGCTGCCTTCTTCTAAAATAACTCTTTCAGCTTCAGATCTTGGTATGTTGAAAAACTGGGCCACATCCAAAGCTAAGTAGCTTCCTCCCCTACCAAGAACGCTAGAATAAGCTATTTCATGATTGACATAAATAGCCAAGTCCAAAGTTCCCAGTCCCATGTCTACCATCATTACGCCCAAAGCTTTTTCGTCTTCAGTTAAAACAGCCCAAGACGACGCTATAGAAGATGGGATAAAGCCCTTGTCATAAACGCCTATACCAGACCCCTCCAAAAGGCCACGTAAATTACGTAAATAGGAAGAAGAAGCTGCACAAGCGTAAGCCTCAGCCTCCAGCCTATGGCCTATGAGCGCTTCCGGATTGACTATACCACGCTGATTATCAACAGAAAAACCGCGCGGAATAACTGTAACAATTTCACTTCCAGAAGGAACGCCGACCTGGTTGGTACTCTTTATTACTCTATCTATATCGGCCTTAGTAATGCCTTGATCGTCTCCACTTATAGCCACAACTCCGGTGCTATAACTGGAAGTAACTGACTCACCAGTAATGCCTACAATAGCTTTGTCTACGCCATAGCCAGCTTTTTCAACTTCAGCAATTACATGATCTATGGCATCTCCAGCTTCACTAACATTGGTTAAAACTCCGTTAGTGAGCCCGCTGCAATGGTAGACCCCTCTGGCAACGATATCGAGATCTCCATCATGCGAAAACTCTGCAACAGCACAAACTACTTTGCTGGTACCTATATCCAGCGCTGCGAGGGTATCCATTTTGGCCACCCTAACACACCACCTCTCACAGTCTAAACAATATACTCCCCCCCGCCAATAAAATTACAACCACTGCAAAGCAGAATCGTCTAAATCAAACTTTTCAGCCCAACCGCTTTCTTCTTCATTTGCAGCCTCAGCCGCCTTTGTCGAGGCCTCAGTTTGCTTATCTTCAGTTTCAGAGACTTTCTTATCAGACTCCGCTACAGAAGTGACAGCCTCGGCAACAGGTTGTTCCGGCTGACTTTGAGCACTTTCCTCCACCTGGGAAGCTTCTTCTTCAGGTTTTGCTACAGAAGTGACAGCCTCGACAGTGGGCTGTTCCGGCTGACCTTGAGCATTTTCCTCCACTTGAGAAGCCTCTTTTTCAGGTTCTGCTACAGAAGTGACAGCCTCGACAGTGGGCTGTTCCGGCTGACCTTGAGCACTTTCCTCCACTTGAGAAGCCTCTTTTTCAGGTTCTGCTACAGAAGTGACAGCCTCGACAGTGGGCTGTTCCGACTGACTTTGAGCACTTTCCTCCGCTTGAGAAGCTTCTCCCTCAGAGTTAGCCTCAGCTTCAGTTGAAACTTCATTTGGCTGAACAGGTTCTTCAAACTCGTCTTCAGCTTCATCTTCGAGAAGAGGCACAGCCCTTTCTTTACTTTCAGCTTCATGCTGTTCCGATTCCTGCAGAAGGGCCAAACGAATCTTCTCAGATACGCCACCCTTGTAAGACCACTCGGATAAATCGCCGTAATCAGCTATATCATCCGTTTCTTTTATATCATTTAATATTTTTTCAGGCCAAGCAGCCCACTCCAATTCGGAAGCCAGGAAACTCTCTAAATCCTGTAAATGAGCGCTCATTAAAACGGACTTAGCTACTCCATAAGCTCCTGCACTTTCCGAAGGCAATACGCAAGAGCGACGATAATTACCCCACTCGATATCCTGACGCATGACCCGGAAGCGCTCTATTATCTCATAGCCGCTGTAGCTGTGCCACTCTTCTATAGGAGAGTAATGTAAGGAGTTTAAAACTATAGCCAGAGCTTTTTCATCGTCGTGACAATCGACAAGGCAACTTAAAGCCTCAAGCTCACATTTCCACTTGGAATCACTGGCGAAAAGATCACTATTTTCTTTATACCATTCAGAAGCAAAGGCAGCCCAAGAAGAATCATTATCCTCGTCTTCATAAGGTGCAAAAACAGCTCGTAAAGCGCCACAAATTTGCGTAATACACTCCTGAGGAATACTCTCTAATGTGTGCAAATTTTCTTTCAGCTTATGTACAAGCTCAGAAGTTGCACTACTCCAGTCAATTTCTTCCTCATATCCGAATAAAGCCGGAATTTGTTTTTCTAAGAAAAGACGATACCTGGGAGAATTTTCAGCACTAACTTTCTCTAAAACTGAACGGAGTTTCTCAGCTTCTTCATTGCCTGAAGCTTCAGAAGAACGAGAATATTGTGAAAGGTTTCGATAATAAGTAAGTAGAGCTTTGCCAGCGCCTACCCACAAAGACTTGTCTTCATCAGGCTTACCTGAGCACAGCTCTATAATGCCTTGCAAATAGGCAGATTGTTCTGGAGTGCAATCTATAAAGGCAAATTCCCAGTCAGCTGGATTACTAACGAGATCAAAGATAGCTTTGGCACTTACTGGTACTTTCTCAGGTATTTCTTCAGAATCGGTAAGGCTAGACTCTATTAAATTGTTATGTAATTCTAAACAATCGCGATATTGCCAAAAAGCCAAAGCAAGAAGCAACTCAACTAGAGAAGGAGTAAATCCATAAGGAGCTCTAGTTAAAGCTTTTATAACATTATTGGCGTCGACACAACTCGTAGTTCCAGGCTGGCCTAAAATTTGTGAGCACAAGAAATCATAGCCTTTAGCTACCTGAGATTCGGGGTCTTTTTTAACTAAATGGAAATAATGCCAGCTTCCTTTGGAATTTTCCGATTCCATCAAGTTTGTCTCTACAAAAGCTGACTGAATAATATTGAGAAAATTGCGATTATTGGAGCGCAAAGCGATAGGGCCACGGCAGCCCAAGATATAAGAAATCAGACCTTGCCTGGCACGCCTAGCCATATCTCCATCGTGTAAGCTGAGCAAATCTCCATTGCTGAGCATAGGAGGCTGTCCTACCAAAGAGCTGATAATTTTATTTACCAATGAGTATGTAGCGTCCAAGTCAAAATCAACATACACCTCACCATCATGGTAAAGAAGCAAATTCTTTGTATTAGCTATGTGAGCAACAGAAGCTTCTAAGCGATCTTTTGTCTCTTTTAAAAGCTCTTGAGCTTTTTCATGTTCTACAGAAGTAGGATCACAGAAAGGAATTTCTACAGCACAAATACGCTCTAAAGCCAAAACATCTAAAGCATCTTTAGATACAGAAACAGGATCTTTTAGAAGGGCTAAAATCAGTTGTTTGTGCTTAAAAGCTCCCTCATCGGCCAACTTTTTCACACGTTCAAGTTCAGCCTTATCTTCAGCTGCTACCAAGATAAAATTGACGTCGCCTTTGTAAGGACGAAGTCGCTCCAAGCTATCAGTAAATTCTTCCATAAGCTTGGCCGGATCGCCAATTTCAGAAGCTAAAACAACACTAACTCCAGCAAAACGATCTGTATAATATTCGTCATTAAAGTCTTGGGCTTCAATTTTAGTAAACGCTAAGCCTGACTTGATGACAGAACGCACATCAAATCGGGAGCGCACACGATTGCGCATGCGAGCTAAAGCTTCGCCTAAAGTGACCTTGCGGCGCTCAACAGGCAAAGCATATTCGCCAGTTTTTTCGTTAAATTCAAGTGCCTTTTTCTCTTTAAGCAATTGTAAACTATGGCTAGCGACCTTAGTTTCTTTTTCGCCTAAATGCATAGCCCAAAGAATATTCTCTTCGGTACTCTTGAACCGATCGTGAGCAATCAATTGGATAAGCAAAGTCAAACGCAAAATACGGCGAGCTTGAGGGACGTCTCCGGCTATTATCACCGATTTGTTGAGACCTTTTACGTAGTCCGAATTGGCAGGATCAGCAGCGAAAGTCTTTTCAAAGTAAGTGAAAAGAGAATCCAAAGGATAAAGATGAAGGCGGCCATTAGGTTGTACGATGGCGAAGTTGCGCAAGAAATAAAGGAAACCACCAGGAGCAGCATCACAGAAGAAATTGAAAGCGGTTCTCCCTGGTCCAGCCATAGCCAAAGCCACTCTAGGTAGAGCAAAAGCCACAGCTGGATGTAAAGGATAAGCTCCATGCATTACCGTTTCAGTAATCCACTTTTCGGAGCTCCCTTTATAAAGGCCTGATTGGATCAATCCTTCAGTGACAGTGCTAAAATCTTTATAGCTTAAAAGTGAATACCAAAGTTCTCCTTCGATATGCTCAATAATAGAAGAGCTGACAAAGCTCTCCCATTCACCAGTGCGTCCAAGTATCGAAACAGGCTGAACTTTGGAAAAAATGGCTATCGCTTTTTCCTCGTCTTCTAGGGAAAGACGACTAACTTCACTGTTAATAGCAGCAACACAAAGTACTGAGGAAGTGGCGCGACGACAAAAAGCGCAAAAATCTTCTAAAATTGAAGCAGAATCGT